>ERZ1673749.833-NODE-833-length-27981-cov-4.223806_pt1 | contig 27981 bp, 19 predicted proteins | sample MGYA00580204_ERZ1673749 | MGnify/ENA primary metagenome ERZ1673749 (study PRJEB41218, sample SAMN15661745) | gut metagenome | host: Homo sapiens | place: Canada: London | collected 2015-08-20/2019-03-30 | study: EMG produced TPA metagenomics assembly of...
TATTGCTTTTTTGAAATATGCTTCACATTTACTTTTTCCACCATAAAGCTCCGGTGTATAATAATTATTTATACCCAAAACCAGATAGGCCCGTAAATTATCACCATCCAATTCAATAGCCTTCTGCGCCATCGTTTTAGCTTGATTACTCAATTTAATAGTCGCCAACCATCCTGAAAAATTTATTTGATAATTTTTTAACATACCTAGCAGGGCATAATCTTCAGTTGTCTTGCCTTTTGTAGATTCCAGTATCTCAATCGCCTTTTCCGTAAATTTTTCAGCGTCTTCCTCTTTTTTCAATACCCTGGAAAGTATAGCACATTTATAATAAGCATAAGCTTCCCAATAGGATAAATAACGATTATTACCCTTAGTATTGTAATTTCTCAATTCCCGTACAATCTTTCCTATGGAGTCGATTTTTACTGTATTTACATTTGAGTCGATACGATACTGGAAATCTTGAGCCGAAACCAGATTTACAAGGAAACACAGAAATAAAATAAAAATAACTTTCATGACTTATTGTTTATAATAAACATCGGATTTTCATCCGACAGTTTGTTTCAATTACAGATAAGACGAGCTTATTTTTATTTTGAGTGACAAAAATTTGATATTTCTTCTGATTTTCAACAAAAATCAGGATTTTCTTTTCTGACGATATGGAAATAAAATAACACCAGGGCATTCAAATCATCGGCAAGTAGTTCACGCAATTTTTTATATCCACGGAAAATCTGTGTTTTTATGGTATTTATAGATATTCCCAATTCAACGGAGATTTCGGTATATTTCTTTCCATCGATGATATGCATACGTACGATCTGGCAGCACTGCAAAGGTAAAGAATCGATAGCTTCATGGATCTTGCGGGTCAGTTCTTCACTGATCACCTCATCCACATCGGCAGCATACATCATCGCTTCTGCCATCAGTAGCTTATTGTTATCCCGAACTTTCAAATGCCGCAGATAATCCAATGCAGCATTTCGTGAAGAGGTATATAACCAGGATTTAATATTTACCTCTGAGGAAAAATAAGGATAACTCTTATATAATTTCAAAAAGACATCCTGCACCAAATCTTTAGCCAGTTCCCGTTCTCCGACATGCCGTTCCACAAAAGGCAGCAATACCGGATAATATTCCCGGAAGATCTTTTCAAAAGAGGCTGTATGAGGTGAAATTTGCCGGTTTGTCATATTTTACAATGGTCAACGAAACGATTTAGTGCGAACAAATATACCACATTTATCTAAATTTTTGACAAAATAATCATAACTTGGCAAACAAATTATAATTGTATCCTTGTTATGCAGAATATCCTTTTCTTTTTGCTTTGTGCACTTCTGACCGGTTGTCATGCCGGGACTTCCCGACCCGAATTACCTGAAATGGTAGAATATAGCGGGCCCAATGCTTCTTCGCTAAGGACTTTTATCGAATCGATAGAAGTGATCAAACTGGACCACCGGGAATCGATCACGGTGGGGGCATATAATGCGATTCGTTCGGACAGTAATAGTTTTTATGTCGGTGACATGCTGAACGGGAGTAATCTTGTTTACCGGTTCGACAGGAAGGGAGAATTTTTAGATTCTATCGGAAAAATCGGAAGAGCACCGGGCGAATACCTGGGATTGAGCGACTTTTACAGTGATCCCGAAACAGACGAGCTCTATATTTTGTCGGGACAAGATGTGCAACTCTACCGCTATCATAAAAACGGTCGGTTCATAGACCAAAGAGAGGTCCCGGACAGAACACAGAGTTTTATCAAACTAGGTCCGCAATTCTGGTTTTACGAGGGGTATAACAATGGAAAATATCCTGAACGACTGACACAGACCGATTCGGCTTTGCAAGTGATGGGGAAATACCTTCCGATGGAAACCAGGACACTGGAAGCCAGTATCGGCCCTTTGCTCACCCAGCATCGAAACGAAGCTTATCTTTTCACCGCCCTCGAACCGGTGATTTACCGGATTATCCCCGGCAGTGCCGTTCCTTTCCTGAAATTCGATTTTGGGAAATATAACGTCCCGGAAAGTTATTGGGAAACGGAAAATGCCATGCAGGCATTTACAGATTTAAGTCAGAAAGGATTTATAAGTATCGCCGGTTTTATGATGAACGACGATTATATCGTCACGGAACTCAATCAGCAAACCGGGATGGAGGATTCGGAGTGTTATTACCTATTGGGCATCAAGGAACGGCATAACGGTAAATGGAGCTGGATCCGCCAACGTGCAGAAGAAAATAAACTGATCGCCGACAATCAACCCGCCCCCAAGGTAAGCAATCGTCCGGAATGGTATGCCAAAAAACTCAAAGGCTTCACACAAGACGGTAAGTTGATGATCTTTTTATCGGGTTACGAGCTGGAACGTTTGACAGCAAAAGACAGGCAGTTGATACAAAATCCGGAAATATTGGAAAATGCCGACCCGGAAATGGATATGTTTTTATTTCTTTGTAGTTTAAAATAATGAAAAATCAAACCGATATGGAACATGATGTATTTATCAGTTATTCGAGAAAAGACGAAGAATTGGTGAAAAAGATCAGAGCTGCATTGACGCAAGCGAATATATCTTATTGGATAGATAAAGAGGAGATAAAAAGAGGGACTTCTTATGCCAAAGCGATCTCACAGGCTGTGTATAATAGTAAGATTTTACTTTTTATATGGTCGGAGCATTCGAATAATTCCGAGAATACGGCGAACGAGATTAGCCTGGCACTGGAATTCGAGAAAAATATCGTCCCGTTTAAGATCTCCAAGAAGTTGGGACCCAGCGATATGACCTATCACTTATTGAAATTGGACCGGATAGATGCTTGTCCATTCGAAAGCCATCATATTCAAGAGCTTGTCGCCTCGATCGCCCAATGCCTCGGACGTGGGTTAACTCCGTCTTCGACAACATCCGGCACTTCGGGAAGCACTCCTATTTCGAATACTTTTACCTCCTCCTCTACGGCTTCCAATACTTCAAAGATGGAAACCCATAAGTTCGACAATGGGAGCTATACCGGAGAAATGGCAGATGGAAAATTCAACGGACAGGGGACTTATTGCTGGACCGACGGGGGTAGATATGAAGGACAATGGAAAAACGGGAATATGCACGGACGGGGTATTTTTTATTATGCCAACGGAAGCAAATATAAAGGAGATTGGGTAAACGATAAGAAACAAGGCTGGGGAACTTACGACTGGCAAGACGGAAGCAGGTACGAAGGGCAATGGAATGGTGACTATATGCATGGTCAAGGCGTTTTTTATTATGCCAACGGGGATAAATACGACGGACAATGGGAGAATGATCACAAACAAGGACCAGGCATTTATTATTTTGCCGATGGCAGTAAATACGACGGACAATGGGAGAACGGCAAAAAACAAGGACAGGGAACTTACCAGTGGAAAAGTGGAAGCAGGTATGAAGGGCAATGGAAAAATGATTGTATGCACGGTCAGGGAACACTTTATCATCCCGATGGTAGCAAATATAAGGGACAATGGGTGAATGACAAACAACAAGGAGAGGGGATTTATTATTATGCCAATGGTTGTCGGTATGAAGGACAATGGTTTGACGATAAGAAACAGGGACAAGGGACGTTCACGTGGGTCAATGGGGATAAATACGTAGGACAATGGATGAATGATCGTATGCACGGTCAGGGTATTTATTATCATGCCGACGGAAATAAATATGAAGGGCAATGGGTAAACGATATGAAACAAGGACAAGGGACGTTCACCTGGAATAACGGAGATAAATATACAGGCCAATGGATGAATGACAGACGACACGGACAGGGGACCTATACCTGGGCCGACGGTACCCGGAATTCGGGCATCTGGAAGGAAGGTAAATTTATCGGATAATCCGGGGAAGATAACTATATTTACTTTATTTATCCTTATTCCGGCATTTTTATTCGACTTCTTTCTATCTTTGCGGCAGGATAAAAAGAACAGAGGGGCAGGAAAAAGAAGGGGGAAAGATGGATTTAAAAATTTTCGACAGATAAAAAATGATTTCAGTAGACGGACTTACGGTAGAATTCGGTGACAGAGCCCTCTTTAAAGATATTTCCTTTCAGATCAATGAGAAAGACCGGATAGCCCTGATGGGAAAAAACGGTGCAGGGAAATCCACCCTTCTGAAAATCCTGGCAGGCCAGCGCAAACCGAGCCGGGGCAATGTATCGGCGCCGAAAGATACCGTGATCGCCTATCTCCCGCAGCATCTGATGACCGAAGACGGACGCACCGTATACGAAGAAGCTTCGCAGGCTTTTGCCCCTCTTTTCGCAATGGAGAAAAGGATCGACGACCTGAACCGTCAGCTGACCGAGCGTACCGATTACGACTCACCCGAATATTATAAATTGATCGAAGAGGTTTCTGCTCTGAGCGAGAAATATTATAGTATCGATCTCACCCATTTCGAAGCAGATGTCGAAAAAACACTGCTAGGGCTGGGGTTCAAACGGGAAGACCTGCAACGTCAGACCAGCGATTTCAGCGGAGGCTGGCGGATGCGGATCGAACTGGCCAAAATGTTACTCAAAAATCCGGATGTCCTGCTTTTAGACGAACCCACCAATCATCTGGATATCGACTCGATCCAATGGCTGGAAGAATTTCTGATCAGCAACGGAAAAGCTGTCGTCGTTATTTCTCACGACCGTACATTCGTCGATAACATCACCACCCGGACCATCGAAGTCACGATGGGACGGATCTACGATTATAAGGTGAATTACTCCAAGTACCTGGAGCTACGTAAAGACCGCCGGGCCCAACAACAAAAAGCCTATGACGAACAACAAAAAATGATCGCCGAAACCAAAGATTTCATCGAGCGGTTTAAAGGCACTTACTCTAAAACCCTGCAAGTGCAATCGCGGGTAAAGATGCTCGAAAAGCTAGAGCTGATCGAAGTGGACGAAGAAGATACCTCTGCCCTGCGCCTGAAATTTCCTCCTTCTCCCCGTTCGGGCAGCTATCCGGTAATCGCCCAGGAATTGTCGAAATATTACGGGGATCATCTGGTGTTCAAAGAGGCGGGGTTCACCATTCAAAGAGAAGAAAAGGTGGCTTTCGTAGGACGCAACGGGGAAGGAAAATCTACGCTCGTAAAATGTATTATGGGGGAGATTACGGATTATACCGGTAAACTCACACTCGGCCACAATGTACAAATCGGTTATTTCGCCCAAAACCAGGCCTCTCTTCTGGACGAAGAACTGACTGTTTTCCAGACGGTGGATGACGTTACCCCTTCGGAGCTGAAAAGTAATACCAAAAACCTGCTGGGCGCTTTTATGTTCAGCGGAGACGATATCGACAAAAAAGTGAAGGTACTTTCGGGCGGAGAGCGCACCCGTCTGGCTATGATCAAACTGCTTCTTCAACCGGTCAACCTGTTGATCCTCGACGAACCGACCAACCACCTGGACCTGAAAACGAAAGATATACTGAAAAATGCTTTGATCGATTTCGACGGCACACTGATCGTCGTATCCCATGACCGGGATTTCCTCAACGGACTGGCCCAAAAGGTCTACGAATTCGGAAACGGTAAAGTCACCGAACACCTGGAAGATATCAACGGATTCCTGCGAAAGAAAAAAATGGAGAATCTCCGGGAGATCGAATCCCGGAAATCCTGATCAGGGGACACTCCCGATGTACATTTTTTGACATCCCTATGAACAACCGCCTCCCAATACCTGATACAATTGTACCGTAGCCAGTAATTCGTCGCGGATAGCCGTATTGAGCCCGATCTGGGCATCGAAATATCCACGCTGGGCATCCAATACATCGAGATAACTGATCACTCCGTTGATGTATTGCAAAGTAGCCAGATCGAGATTAGAACGGGCCGACTGTTCGAGATGTTCGCGGGATTCACGGATTTCACGACTTTTACGGGAGTTGACCAAGGCATTGCTCACTTCGGTGAAAGCCTGGAGCACCACTTTCTGATAATTGTAGGTTTCCTGTTCCTGCACAGCTCTGGAAGCTTTTAAACGCGCTCTGTTTTTTCCCAGATTAAACACCGGTGCCAATAATTCACCACCGACAAAAAAGTAAGGTGCTTTCAGAAAATCGGTCAGATCGCTGCTCTCGAGGTCATAATGTCCGGTTAAAGTAAATTTCGGGAACATGCTGGTATAAGCCACACCGACTTTGGCATGAGCCGCTTTCAACCGATATTCGGCCTGGCGGATGTCGGGCCGTCTTTCCAGGATTCGGGAAGATAATCCCACCGGCAGAGCGGTCATCAACTGCTGCTGACCGATACTTTTCCCTCTCGCCACTTCTCCGGGATATTCTCCGGCCAGTAAAGTAATCTGATTCTCTTTGAGGCGAATCTCCCTCTCTAATCCCGGTACCAGGGTTTGGGTTCTGGCCAATTCGACCTGTGCCTGACGCAAGGGATTTTCGGAAGTCAATCCTCCCTCGAACCTGAGCTTTGCCAGACGTACTCCTTCCTGCCGGGCCGCCAGTGTCTGCCGTACGATGGCCAGTTCCTGATCTAAAGCGATCAACTCGAAATAAGCCTGCGCCACTTGGGCAACCAGAGCCGACTGCAAAGCCTGCCTGCCTTCGACGCTCTGCAAATATTCGGCCAGAGCGGCCTGACCGGCCCAACGTAGTTTTCCCCACAAATCGACTTCCCAGGATGCCAACACTTTTCCTTCAAAAGTATTCCCAGGCGTTTCATCGTATTCCCGCTCGGCAGACACGGTAGCCTCTGCCTTGGGGAAAAGGTCGGCTTTAGCGATACGACGGAGTTCCATCGATTCTTTCACTTTGGCCGCAGCGATCATCAGGTCTTTGTTTCCTTCCAATGTTTTCCGGATCAACTGCCGGAGTACCGGATCGGTATATAAATCGGTCCATCGGATATCACCGGCCGAAACCGAATCGGGCACCGTTCCTTCGATCTGTTCCGGCAAGCGGAGTTCGGGCCGGGAGTAATGCTTTCCCAGTTTACATGAACTCACTCCCAATACCAGCAATACAATAGCGAGGGTATAAATTTTCTTCATCATTTTACGCTTTTCGTTTTTACTCTAATCTTTTCTTTGAATTTATAGACCATTACAAAGAAGAAAGGTACCAATACTATTCCGATGGTAATGGCTGCAATCATACCGAAGAACACACCGGTCCCGATCGAATGGCGGCTGGCCGATCCCGGTCCGGATGCCATGACCAGAGGCAACATACCCAACACAAAGGCCAGCGAAGTCATCAGGATCGGACGGAAACGCAACATGGCCGCATTTTTGGCAGCGACAACCACATCGACCCCTTTGTCGACTTCCATCTTGGCAAACTCCACAATCAAAATCGCATTTTTAGCAGCCAGACCGATCAAAGTCACCAAACCGATCTGGAAATAGATATCGTTCTCGAGCCCAAATCCCAGAATGCCCAGATAAGCCCCCAAAGCAGCAACGGGCAACGACAGCAAGACAGCCACCGGCACCAGCCAACTTTCGTATAAAGCAGCCAGAAAGAGGAAGACGAACAGGAATACCAGAGTCAATACCAGCCCCAGCTGTCCCTCGGCTTTTTTCTCCTGATAAGACAAACCGCTCCATTCGACACCGATATTCTCGGGTAAATGAGTCCTGGCAATGTTTTCCATCTTACGCATCACCTCACCCGAACTATATCCCGGAGCTGCCGCCCCCCGGACAACTGCCGTCGTGAACATATTGAAGCGCCGGATATTTCCCGGACCTGTCGTATATTCGGCATCACCCAAAGCAGTCAGAGGCACCATATCCCCTCCCGCCGTCTTTACAAAGAACATATTGATATTGTCTTTATGTGCCCGGTAAGGAGCTTCGGCCTGAATATATACCTTATAAACCCGGTTAAACATATTGAAATCGTTCACATAAACCGATCCGGTGTAGGCTTTCATCGTCGAAAAAATATCGGACATCGGGATACCCAGGAATTTGGCTTTGTCCCGGTCGACATCAAAATACAGCTGAGGAATTTCGGCCTGTAACGAAGACGACAGACCGGTGAAAGCTTTACTCTCGGCAGCATACTTCATCAGGGTATCGACCGCTTCGACCAGATTTTCGAAAGTAGCTCCATTCCGGGCTTCGACCTGCATCTCGAATCCACCGGCAGTACCTAAGCCTGGAATAACAGGCGGTTTCGACAAATAAACCCGGGCCTCGGGATATTGCTTCAACTCTTTGCGGGTATCTTCCATCACCTGATCGATCTCCATACCGTTTCCTTTACGCTTTTCCCACGATTTCAGAATCACCGTCAGTTCGGAGCGGGCCTGGTTGGTTCCTACCCGGGGACTGGAACCGGTCACATTCTGTACATAACCGACTGCAGGATGAGCTTTCAGAAATTCTACCGCCCGATCCGTCACCAGGCGTGTACGCTCGAGTGTAGCCCCTTCGGGTAATTCCAGTTCAACCTTGAAATAGCCCTGATCTTCTTCAGGCATAAAACTACCCGGAACCACCCGGTTCAATACAAAGATGAAAACAAGTACCATCCCGAAACCGGCCAGGATACGGCGGGGATTGGTGATCGCTTTACCGATTATCCCTACATATTTCCGGTTTCCGGTAGCCAGCCAACGGTTGATCATTCCGAAAATACGGTTTTTAGAGGGTGCGGAAGGACGCAGCAAGAGCGCACACATCGCCGGGCTCAGCGTCAAAGCGACCACAGTCGATATCAACACCGAAACGACAATGGTAATGGCAAACTGCCGGTAAAGCAAACCGGTAATCCCCCCCAGAAAACTAACCGGAATAAATACTGCAGCCAGCACGAGAGAGGTGGCGATCAACGCCCCGGTCAATCCCCGCATAGCTTTCTTCGTAGCCTCGTAGGGGCTCAAACCTTCTTTTTCCATATAACTCCCGACCGCTTCGACAACTACAATGGCATCGTCGACCACGATACCTATCGACAAAATCAATCCCAACAGAGTAAGTAAATTGAGCGAAAAGCCCAAAACCAACATCACCCCGAAAGTTCCGATCAACGATATCGGCACAGCAATCAGGGGCACCAGAGAAGCGCGCCAGTTCTGGAGCGAAAGAAATACCACCAACACCACCAGCAACAGCGCTTCGAACAAGGTTTTATACACTTCGTGGATAGACTCGGAAATGTAGCTGGTGATATCGAAAGGGATTTCGTAATCGAGCCCTTCGGGAAAATTCTTACTGATCTCTTTCATCGTTTCGCGCACCTGCCCGGCCACTTCGACGGCATTCGCACCGGGAAGGGTATAAATCCCGAGTACTGCGGCATTTTTACCGTTCATACCACTCTCGGTGGAATAGGAAGAAGCCTCGAGAGAGACCCGGGCAACGTCCCTCAAACGTACGATAGAACCGTCTGGATTCGCTCTGACCACAATCTCTTCGAATTCATTGACTGTAGACAAACGCCCCTGGGTAGTGATCGGAATGGTTATATCCTGCCCGGAAATAGGCTGCTTGCCCAATTCGCCGGCCGCCGACTCACGGTTCTGGTCTTTGAGGGCATCCTGCAAATCTTTTACCGTCAGTCCGAAATTAGCCATCCGGTCGGGCATCACCCAGATACACATACCATAATAACGGCTTCCGATATTGGAAACCCGTCCTACCCCGGGGATACGCCTCAGAATATCCAGAACATTGATCGTCGCAAAATTACTGAGGTAGATTTCGTCGAAACGGGGATCGTCGGAAGTCAGGGTCAGGGTCATGAGCTGATTCGAAGATTGCTTTTCGACGGAAATACCGTTCTGCACCACCTCGGCGGGCAAGCGCGACTCGGCCAGTTTCACCCGGTTCTGGATTTCTACGGCAGATAATTCGGGATTGGCCGAAATGTCGAAGGTGACATTGATCGACAAACCGCCGGAATTGGAACTGCTGGATTCCATGTAGAGCATTCCCGGCGTCCCGTTGAGTTCCTGCTCGATGGGGGTCGCCACTGCCTGCGAGACAGTCTGTGCACTAGCCCCGGGATAGGAGGCCGAAATTTTCACCATAGGAGGTGTAATCTGCGGGTATTGATCCACCGGCAACAAATAGAGGCCGATACATCCTACCACGACAATCAATATGGATAATACCGCCGAAAAGATAGGGCGGTCTATAAAGAATTCAACTTTCATCTTACTTCGTTTATTTCGTCTGTATTTTCTTCTTTTTTAGCCACCGTGCGGGGAGCCAAAAGATCACCGGGAGAAAGTTTGTGTTGTCCCTCGGTCACGACCATTTCATCAGGTCTCAATCCCCTCTCTACCACCACAAAATTACCGACTTCGGGTCCGGTTTCGATAAACCGTTTCTCGGCAGTACTATCCCTGCGCATAACATAAACATGAGCACCTCCCTTCTCGATAATAATTGCGCGGGCAGGTACCACTACGGCATTTTCGCGCACATCGAGCAGCAGTTTGACTTTAGTAAACTGTCCGGGCAGCAGTTTCCGCCCGGGATTGGCCAGTTCGGCTCTCACCCCGAAAGTACCTGTCTTGGGATCGACCTGAGGTTCGGCAAAGTCGACCAGGCCCTTCTCCGGATAAACAGAATTATCGGCCAGGGTGACCGTAATCGAGGGCTGCCAGGAACGGGTAGCGTCCTGCTCGCCTAATCTCACATTACGCTGCTGGCTGCGGAGATAATCGAGGGCGGTGAGGCTAAAATCGACCAACACGGTATCGCTGGCCACGACAGTCGCCAATAGCGACTTGGAGCCGGGGCCCACCAAGGTACCGATATCGGCATGCCGTTCGCTGATGTATCCCGAAATGGGCGAACGTACCGTCGTATATCCCAGCTCCATCTCTGCCTGTGCCAGATCGGCTTTACTCATGGCTACGTTCGCTTTAGCACTTTCGTAAGCGGCAATGGCATTATCCAGGTCCAACTGGCTGGCTGCATTCTGTTCGTATAAAGGACGCAAACGCTCTACATCGCGTCCGGTTTTCAACTCCTGGGCTTCGTCTTTTTTCAGTTGAGCCGCAGCTTTATCGGCCCGCGCTTTATATAAATCGGGATTGATAATAAACAAGGGCTGATTACGCTCTACCCGTTTCCCTTCCTCAAAAAGCATCTTTTCCAGATAGCCTTCTACCCGGGCATGTACTTCCACAAATTGCCGGGCCCTGATCCGCCCTACATAATCACCGAATATCTCTACATCATCGACCCCCACTTTCTCAACTACTACGGGAAGTCCTTCACGTATCTTATCTTTTTTACAACCCACCACTCCCAACAGGAGCACACAGGCAAAACCACTCAGCCAATTATTAACCCTCATATTTATCTGTTTAATTTATTTATACTTGCTATTTCCTCGCTTATGAAAAATATATACCATTTTTCAAGTATAAAAGTTATGCATTGGCTGTCAGCATACTATATATTCAAATCTTTTCCCCGGGGAACTTGTTTTTGTGGAATTATTCCACAAACGAGCTGAATTATTCCACAACATTCGCTATTTCGTTTTCGTATAGGGATTTGTAATTTAAACGATATTTTAACCGATCCGATATGAGACGAATCTTATTTCTGTTATTTTTAAGCCTGATCTTAGGGGGCCGGTCAAAAGCCCAGCAAGACCCGGTACTCGATCTGCAACAAACGATGCCTTCAGAAGACAGTTGGTGGCAATTTTTCGGAGATTCGACACTTATCCGTCTGATCGACAAATCTGTAGCCAATAATTATAATCTGCAGAATGCAGTAAAAAATATCCAATTGGCGAAATCGCGCTGGCGGTCACAACAGGGCCATTTTTTCCCGAGTTTCAGCGCTTCGGCCCAATATACACCGGAAAAAAGCAGTCTGGGCATCGACCATGCCGATAATTACTACCACATCGGGCAGGCCGGTATAGAAATGAATTGGGAAATCGATGTGTTCGGCAATATCCGGAAAGGAGCCAAAGCCCAAAAAGAATATTACCTGGCTTCACAGGAGGATTACCGGGGTACAATGGTCTCGCTCGCCTCAGAAGTGGCGATGGCTTATATCCGTCTGCGCACTTACCAGCAACAACTGGAAGTTGCCCGTAATAACCTGGAATCCCAGGAGGAGATTCTCCGGATCAATGAAGCCAAACTGGCGGCCGGACTGACTTCCAACCTAACGGTGGCGCAATCGAAAGGCCTGTGGCTACAAACGAAGGCAACCCTTCCCGGACTGGAAGCCTCGGTCTACTCGGAAGTGAATACACTGGCTGTCCTGACCGGAGAGTATTCGGATTCTTTACGGCAAGCTTTACTGCAAGTGCACCCTCTCCCCCAAGGCAACCCGATCCTTATGCAAGGAATCCCGGCCGAACTGATCCGGCGGCGCCCGGATGTCCGCTCGGCCGAACGGACGATGGATGCACTGGCAGCCGCAGCAGGCGCAACACGGGCAGACTGGTGGCCGAAATTCTACCTAACGGGTGCTTTCGGGTATGGTAACGAATATTACAAACAGTTTTTCAAGAAGGAGAACATGACGTGGCAAATCAGCCCGAGCATCAAATGGACGATTTTCAGCGGGCGCCAGATCGCCCAGGCTAACCGGCAGGCCCAAATCCAACTGGACGAAGGGATCAATACGTATAACCAAACTCTGCTCACAGCTTTGCAAGAGGTAGACGATGCCTTATCGTCATATAATAAATCACTCCAACAACTGGATGCAGACCGGCTTGCTCTGCAGGAAATTAAACTGACACTGGAATATGCAATGGACCTGTATAAGAAAGGACTGACCAATTACCAGAATGTACTGGACTCACAACGCAATGTATTGAACTACGAAAATGTGTATGTGAATTCGCAGAGTGCAACCCTGCTCTATATGATACAGGTGTATAAGGCACTGGGGGGAGGAGTGGAAAAATAAAGTTAAAGGCTAAAAGCGAATTAAAAAAATCATTGTTATGAAAAAGATGATCGTTCTGATGATTGGTTTGGGAGTGATATTGGGAGGTTGCAGGAAGAAAGAGAAACAGGAAGCCGCAAGCGGACAAGCGGCCCCGGAGATTTTAGTGAACAGACCTGCCCGACACGATGTCGTGTATACGTATCAGTATCCGGCTTATCTGGAAGCCGTGCAAACGGTGAATCTGGTGGCCCGGGTATCGGGATTCCTGGAAAAGATGAATTATATCCCGGGAGTGCCGGTAAAAGCAGGCCAGTTGTTGTTTGTCATCGAACCTCAACCCTATCAGGATCAGTTGAAAGCGGCACAGGCCGAAATGAAGAGTACAGAGGCACGTCTGGCTTACGCCAGGGCACAATACGAGAAGATGAAAGAAGCGATGCCTAGCCGGGCTATCAGTGAGATCGACTTCATCCAGGCCGAATCGGATTACCATTCGGCGATAGCGAATCTTCAGAATGCCCGGGCACAATTGAATACTGCTCAGACCAATCTGAATTATTGTTACATCAAAGCTCCTTTCGACGGACGGGTATCCCGGAACCTGGTGGACCTTCAGAACTTTGTCGGAGGAGCGGTACAACCGGTCACCCTGGCTACGATGTATAAAGATAAGTATATGTATGCTTATTTCAATATGGCTTATGCCGAGTTCGAACAAATTCCTCCGGTGACCAATCCGCTGGTATCGAAAGATTCGGCCCTGGCGCTGACGGTCATCAATGCTGCGGACACCAGCCGTTATTGGAAAGGCGAGCTCGACTATACTTCGCCGAACGTCGATCTGCAAACCGGGACGGTGACCGTACGGGCCATTCTCGAAAATCCGAAAGAAGAATTATTAAGCGGGATGTATGTCAAAATCCGGCTTCCCTATAAAGTGGTAAAAGATGCTTTACTGATACCGGAGGCTTCGATCGGCACGGGACAGGCAGGCCGCTATGTCTATCTGGTGGATGAGAACAACCGGGTGGTGCAGCAAACCGTCAAAGTCGGGGTATTGAGTAACGACGGCATGCGGGAGATCGTCAGCGGTGTCACTCCGGACGACCGTTATGTCGTGGAAGCCCTGATGAATGTGCGTCCGGGCATGACCGTGAAACCAGTGAGAGAAAAAACAAAACGTTAATCTATTCCTATGTTCAGTACATTTTTCATTAACCGCCCTATATTCGCTACGGTCCTGTCTATCCTTATCGTGATCGCAGGACTGGTATCTTTACGTGGTCTGCCGGTAGAACAATATCCGACGATCACTCCTCCGACAGTCGTTGTCCGGGCCTCCTACCCCGGAGCCAATGCCAGTACAATCGCCGACATGGTAGGCACCCCGATCGAGCAACAAGTGAACGGCGTAGAGGGTATGCTTTATATGTCGTCGACTTCGTCGAGCACAGGCAGCTACCAGCTGACCATCACTTTCGAAGTGGGAACCGACCTGGATATGGCCACCGTGCTCGTAGAAAACCGGGTGAACATGGCCCTGAGCACTTTACCGCAGGAGGTGACCCAGATCGGGGTCACTACGACCAAGGAATCGACCAACGTCGTGATGTTTCTGTCACTGACCTCGGATAGTCCGCAATACGACGCTCTTTTTCTCTCTAATTATGCGGCCCTGAATATCACCAACGAATTGGGCCGGGTAAAAGGAGTAGGTAATGTGGGCTTGTTCGGCATGGGCAAATACAGTATGCGTATCTGGCTGGATCCGGATCAGCTGACTATCCGGGGCATCACTCCGGCGGATATCGTATCGGCCATTCAGGGCCAGAATATCCAGGTTACAGCGGGCAGCGTGGGATCGGAACCCTTAGTCCGCAAAGAAGCCTACCAATACACCCTCGAAACCAAAGGATTACTGATCGATGAAGAAGAATTCGGCAATATCATCGTCAAGGCCCTTCCCGACGGCAAATACCTTCGCATCCGTGACCTGGCCACTATAGAGCTCGGACGTGAAAGCTACAGCTCCACCGCCACCCTGAAAGGCGGAGCCGTCGCAGCTATCGCCGTCTATCAGCTTCCGGGAGCCAACGCCCTGGACGTGGCACAACGGGTGAAAAAAGAGATGGACAAACTGGCCTCCTATTTCCCCGAAGGGGTGCAATACAGCGTGACCCTCGATACGACGGAATTTATCAATGCCTCGATTTCAGGAATATACGAAACCCTGATCACCGCCTTTATCCTGGTTTTACTGGTTATTCTGATCTTCCTCCAAAACTGGCGGGCGATGCTGATTCCGCTGATCACGATTCCCGTCTCGCTGGTCGGGACTTTCACATTCATGGCGATGCTGGGATTTTCCATCAATACGCTGACTCTCTTCGGACTGGTACTGGCTATCGGGCTGGTAGTAGACGACGCCATTATCATCGTAGAAAACAGTTACCGGCTGATCGAAACCGGCCGGTATCCCACCGTAAAAGAGGCGGTGATCCAGGCCATGAAGGAAGTGTCGGGAGCTGTTGTGGGTATTGTGCTCGTACTGTTGGCCGTATTTATTCCCACGGCCTTTATCGGCGGCATCACCGGCCAGTTGTACAAACAATTCGCCCTGACGATCGCCATCTCGACGGTAATCAGCGGGTTCAACGCCCTCACCCTGAGCCCCGCACTTTGTGCCCTGTTTCTGAAACCCAAACAGCCGGCCAAATTCTTTCTCTTCAAAGCTTTCAACCGGTTTTTTGAAAAGACAAACCATGGTTATACCTGGGTAATCACTCACTTCATGCGTAAATCGCTGATGACTTTTATCGTCTTTTTGATCCTTTCGGCGCTGGCTTTCTGGGGATTTATCAAATGGCCGCGTACTTTTATCCCGGAAGAAGACCAGGGGTATTTCATCGCTTTCATGCAACTGACCGACGGTGCTTCGTCGAGCCAGACGGCTACGGCCCTGCAAAAAGCGTCGGCCGTACTGAACCAAATGGAAGGCATCGAAACCTATATCACGATCAACGGCTTTTCAATGATGAGTAATGCAAACGCTTCGAATGCCGCCACGCTGTTCGTGATGCTCAAAAACTGGGACCAACGGAAATCTCCGCAGTTAAGCGCCCAAAGCCTGGTGAACCAATTCAACGGTATGGCCTATAAAGCGATACCGGAAGCCAGAACCTTCGCCGTCTTACCGCCGGCCATCCCGGGATTGGGCGAAAGCAGCGGGTTCGAAGTCATGCTGGAGGATATCAACAACTACGGCCCGCAAGAACTGCAACGCATGACAGACGAACTGATGCTCGCCGGCAACGAGACCCCGGGTCTCTCTACCGTCCAGTCGATGTTCAGCGCCAGTGTACCCCAGTATTACCTGAATATCGACCGGAACAAAGTAGAGCTGATGCAGATTCCGCTAAGCGAGGTGTTCAATACGATCGGCACATACCTCGGTTCCACCTATGTCAACAATTTTGTGAAATTCGGCCGCACTTACCAGGTGAAGGTCGAGGGTGCCCCCGACAGCCGGGCTCTGGTAACCGACCTACGCCTATTGAATGTCCGCAACTCCAAGGGCGACATGATTCCCCTTTCGGCCTTTACTACTATCGAGACGCGGATCGGCGCAGAGAGCCTGACGAAATACAACACTTACGTATCCGCCCTGATCTCGGGTGCCGCAGCAGACGGTTATAGCTCGGGAGAGGCGCTGAATATTATGGCCAAACTGATCCGGGAGAAAGTGGGACGCTCCTTCGGTTATGAATGGACTTCTATGGCATATCAGGAAGAAAATGCGAGTTCGTCCACCTCCATCATCTTTATACTGGCCATCGTGGTGGCTTTCCTGATCCTGGCAGCCCAATACGAGAGCTGGACGGATCCTTTTGCAGTGATCATGGGTTTGCCTATCGCCCTGCTGGGAGTAGTGATCGGAGTGATGGTCATGAATCTTCCGATCAGCGTTTACACCCAAATCGGAGTAGTGCTTCTGATTGCCCTGGCGGCGAAAAATGCCATCCTGATCGTAGAATTCGCCCGGGATTACCGGGCTGCAGGCAAGTCGACCGAAGAATCGGCGATCGAAGGCGGACGCGTACGTCTCCGCCCGATCCTGATGACCTCTTTTGCTTTCATCCTCGGCACTTTCCCGCTGGTGATTTCGACCGGAGCCGGAGCTTCGAGCCGGATCTCGCTCGGTATCGCCGTTTTTGCCGGTATGTTGATGACCTCCCTCGTAGGCACCTTGTTTATTCCCAATTTCTACCTGATGATGGAGAGCCTGCACGAACGGTTTACCCGCAAAAAGAAAAAAGACAAAGACACGGAAGAGAACCTTCCCGCCGTATACGAGGAACAACTCCCGATGAAGCGGGAGTGAGACAGGGAGAGGGATTAGCGTCACTTCGTTCCTGATCAGGGGCGTCATTCAGGCTCCGGACCGGCAAAACCTCTCCGGTTTCTGGCCAGCGAACCTCTGGTTCTGACTGCAAAGCCGACCGGAAAGACTGTGCCGCCGGTCAGCCAGGCATTCATCAGCAAGCGGGAATTGCACCGATCAGCATCGAAGAGATGCCGACCGATAAAACGCTAATCGGTAACCTCCGGTTACACTGGTCAAGACCGAAGATGTGCCACCAACTGCCTGTCGGAGAAACCGGTATAAGCCTTCAGCACCATAAGACCGATCTTTGCACAAAGACTGAAAATGTTCTTGCGTCCAAGACGTTGCTCCGACAGACCTGATTCTTTGGCTATACGCTCAAACGGGAACACTGAATGAAGCCTGCCAAGCTCACTCTCATGAAAACTCTTGCGATATTTTTCCAGAATATCAAATTCTGTAAAGCCTAATGTAGGCTGAATCTCGGAAATATTTCGTATTTTTGCCATATCTTAGTTGGGGTATTTCCCCCGTTTTGGCCGTCAAACCTTATTTTCGGGGGAATACCTAAAGATACAAAAAAGCCAACTAATTCGCAATAGTTTGTGTATGAGTTAGTTGGCTGATTTTATAATATTTAATGAATGTCCCTATATAAGTGCGCCCCGGTTCGATTATATCCGACCTGTCCGTGGGATTAAAACGGATTTTAACCTCATTTTTGTCCTATATTCAATTTTTAACAAATTTCACCTAAATCCTTATTCGATTTAATGCCATGCGATAACATTTTGTACTCTAATTGTTCTACCCTCAAATTTTATTCATAACAATGTCACAATACTGAATATTTTTTATTTATCAATAAATAAATCAAAATAAAAAATTTATTGACATTCATATTTTCCGGCTAATATTGCGGCTGGACTCCGGTGTTTAGAACACATATTTGAAATGTAATGGTTTACTATTTTACAAAAATGGTTGACAAATAAATATCAGTCTGCCATGTGACACTTTATGTCATTATATAATTTAATGAGGTGCATTACAGACATATCGATCAGCGGCTCATACATGAACGCATTTACATGGATATTTTCCGGAGTCATCAGGCTTACTTTATCGAAAATTGATAATATTTCAGGATTCGGAGCATCCGATTGTTTGTATTTGTCGATCAACTCCCGTGTCTGATTCGACAAAATTTCATCTGTGTCAATGTCATTTATCAGCTTCAATATCAACTGTTCCGCCCGTAATCGGATAGCGATGGATAAAACTAATTTGTTTTCCAATAATATTTCGTCAATCAAAGGATTTTCATTAACGATTACATCAGCTTCTTGCAGTATCAGGTCTGTAATTAAAGTCGCACCAAAATCAATAACGAGATTCTGGCAATTATGAATATAGGTTTTATATAGCCGACAGATTGTATCTGAGGAAATAGTTCCCGATCCTGCCTTAATATGCAAACAATTTGTCAAGCACTTGTATTCATCCGATTGTTCACCTTTAGAATATTCAATGATATTTCTTACAAAAGGCAATAACCCAATGAATACTCTTTTCTTATTCGCTCGTTTTGAAAAGTGCTGAAAAACATCTTTCCTATATTGTCCTATTTTGCATTTTATATCTCCGCTTGTATCGTGTATAGCCATAAATACGGATTTTTTCAGACCGAGTCGGGATGCGACCGTTCTATAAAAATCGAAATTGTGGGTCAGCAGGATTATTTTGAATCTATTATCCTTACATACATCGGCAAGATACTCTATAATGGCATACTTATTTTTATAATCAAAAGAGTCTGCAATGTCGTCGAGAATCAGCAAACTATCTTCTGCATAATGTTTACGAGCTTCTATTTCAAATAATATTTGCAATGTGTAAAACGCCCGGCATTCTCCTCTACTCAAAATTTTCAACAGAGTTTCTTTGGGTTGCTCGATCGGCTCTTCAGCCCGTTCATCTTTGTATTTGAATATGAGATTTGCCGTATCTTGCTTGAGTATAACATCCGCTTTATTTTTAATCTCTACGGTAAAAGGAACACTAAATCTTTTGTTGTATATATCTATAATCGTCTCCCATGTACGGCTCTCTTGTTGAGCTTTGGCAATTAAATCGTTTAATATTTCTGTTTTGGTTTTATAGAAATTGATTAAGGCAATAGCATCATCGCACAATCTGTGAATAAATCCATACCATACCTGTTTCTTGAACTCATTATAATCCATCAATAGCGGGATGATCGTGTTATCTTTTTCCAATACAGCCTTAAAGGCCCTCAATTCACTGTTATTACCGATCGCCTTATCTATTTTTTCGAATGTAGATTTTAGTTTATCGTCGCTGATAACTTTTGTAATCTCTGCATTGATGATTTCCTGTAATTGTCCTGCGGATGTTATTTCCACTCCGGAACTTAATTTTATTCTATGTTTGGCAGCAAAGAAAGCTTCATCAGCTACCGATTCCCGCAGAACCGTCGCCTGATATGTACCAAACGATACGCCCTCACGATTCGTTTTGAAGAATCTGGAACGACTTAATAACTTTTGATAATCCGTGAAATATTGTTGAATCAAATCTTTGTGTTTGTCTAAGAACTTCTTGACATTACCTTTTTTATCGAAGACATCGTTATATCTGAAATCATAAAAGTACCGGGCTTTACGAATATCCTCCTCAATAGAGAGAAGGCATGAAAACAGAGTATCTGTTTCTCCTGTTCGAAAAGTCGAGACAACCTCGCTTTCGCAATCGGTACTCTTCGATATACTTTTAAGTTTTGCTAAAAAATCATTTTTTACTTTGTCAAGTTCTTGGTAAATACTATCATATCGTTCTTTCAGTTCTTTACTTGCCAAAAATGTCGTTATTCTATTATCTGTAGCAATGTCGGATTCAGCATTCGCAACGAAAATTGACTTTGGATCAATAGATTTCCCATCGCATTTAACAGTGCAATTGGTTTTTCTTTGCGGATATATTCGGTCACATGGAACCGATTTCTTATCATCTTTTGAAATACACTCAAATGTACGGGCAAATGAACTTTTCATCATTCCATTGGGTGCATAAATCAATACGCAGGTATCATCGGCGAAATCGAATTTATGTTCGAACTTTGATATTCCGAAGCAATTTTCCATATCAATTTCCAATGTTTTCATAAGTCTTGTTGTATCGATTCTAATATTATATTTTTATCCACCTTTTCGTCCAATCCGCGAGGAATACGGGAATATTGAGAATCGCACCATCCCTTTTCAGGTTGTTCATGGAGTAACGCAGTGCCAGTTCCGGCGAGAAGCGGTCGATGTAAATACCGAGGCTCTTCCCACCCAAACGAGTGCCGGACTTAACCTCGACCGGAAACAGAGAGGTGTTGTCCTGCAACAGGAAGTCCACCTCGGCGGTAGCTTCCGACATCCAATATCGCGGCATTACGCCGAAATGGGCTGCGAGGGACTGCAATACCATATTTTCAGCCATTGCCCCTTTGAACTCCGTATAAAGCGAATTCTCCGACCAGAGAACCTCGGCCGGAAGCTGAGCCATAACACGCAACAATCCCCCATCGCACAGGTAGATCTTGAACGCCGAAAGGTCGTCGTATGCGCTCAACGGTAAACCGGGCTTGGAAGAGCAGTAAATACGATAGATCATCCCGGCATGCTCCAACCACAACAGCCCGTCTTCATATTCCCGTGCCCGCGCCCCGGTTTTGACCAACTTGTAGACGAATTTTCGGTTTTCTTTCGCCAACTGCGACGGTATGGAATTCCAAATGGCGGCAATACGCGGAATGTCTTTACCCGGAGCGTGTTTGGCAAAATCCAGCGCATATGCCGTCAGAATCGCTTTTTGAATCTCCTCGATCTCCTGTACGCCGCGTTTGTCGAGCATAGCAGCAACTGCCGCCGGCATCCCTCCGCAAACCTGATAGCGACGGTATGCCTCTGCGACACATCCCATGACGATCTCCGGCAACGGCGCGATCTCCGTCAGGTTCTCCAGATATTCGTACATCCGAGGCGTATCGGCACGCAGAAACTCCCGGAATGTAACCGGATACATTTTCAGGAATTCCACTTTACCTACAGGAAACGAATCTCCCTGCGAAAGAGATACGCCCAAGAGCGATCCTGCCGCAAGAATATGATATTCGGGAGCCTCCTCGCAGAAATACTTTAGACTATTGAGTGCCTTGTTGCTCTGCTGGATCTCATCGAAGATGATCAACGTCCGCCCCGGCTCGATGGGATATTCCGTATAAAGGCGGAGAATATCGATCAGTCTTTCGGGATTTTTCGTATTCTCGAACTCCCGACACAGTTCTTCCGATGCATCGAAATTAAAATAGGCAACGTGGTCGAAATATTCTTCTCCGAACTTCCGCATGATCCATGTTTTACCTATCTGACGTGCGCCTTGGATGATAAGCGGCTTGCGCTCCGGCCGCTGTTCCCATTCGAGCAATGCAGCCGTTATATCCCTTTTTATCTCCATATATCCGTTTTTTTGTCCATCAATCACATTTTACCAATATAGTTGGTGCAAATATACACATTTATCAAATATAAACATGTGTAATATTCTGCCAAAGGTAAAAGTAGAAGTAAGCGGTAGACTAATGAGTGAACCTGTAAGTGGGATTGCATTCGATTCAATGATAGACCAGGTATATCCGAAAGCCCCTTTTACCGAACAGAAGTTCATGGTACGTGCCGTACTTCCCGAACACACTTTTCTTGAAAAGATATTCCTGCTTCATGAGGCGTTCGCTAAGTCAAAGAATTTAATCGGAGTTGAGCGTATGTCGCGACACATGTACGACATCGGGCAGATGTTGAAAACTTCAATCGCCGGGCGTGCCATCAATGATGCAGAGCTTTACCGTCAAGTAGTGGAACATCGCCGCACATTCATAGGTTTGCGTGGTTTCGACTATGACACACTTTATCCTGCGACGCTCAATATAATTCCACCTGCTTCTGTTATTGAACAAGGGTAAGCCGATTATGAGAATATGCAGCTGCACATGATTTATGGTAAGTCTATACCATTTGATGACTTGGTGAATTACCTCAAACGATTGAACGAGGAAATAAGAAAATATAACTCGCACTAAGATGTTTTTTCGAAAAATACGAATAATTTATGTATAGATTTTGGTACTAATGCAGGTTTATTTCGCTACTAATTTGTCTTCGGTGATCGGAATTGACGAGCCGGTCGCTTCTGTCGGTCAGTGAAGGAAAACCTTACCGGACCGTTCCAGGCGCCCCGGTCTGACGGTATAAAACCCGGAATCGGAATAGAAAGAAAAAATATACCTATGTTTGTAAGTGTAAACATGTATATAAATATCATTCTTTATTCTCGTGAAAGTTTCCCAGCCAAAGTGTTTCCGACGCCTTCGTGGCACGTGCATTTACGGCGAAAGCGTATATATGAAAAGAAGTATTCTTCCATTCTTCCGAAAGTGTAAAGCATACTTCCGCCGTTTCTTTTCTTTGGTGTAAAGGCAGCAGGTTTGTCCGCAGCACTTCCGGATTCCAGAGAAAAACATAAAGCCGGTCGTCATCGTACATCAGAGGTTTCAGCGGTTGCCGTTTTTGTTTGAAGATCAAAATTCCGCCCGAATCTGCCCATTGGGCAGTGACTTCCGGAGCCTGTAGCTCGCCGGCCGAAACTTTCAGTTTACTATAATCGACGGAGACGTTCAACCCTTCGTCACAAGTCATACAAGGTAGATTCCGGCTCATAAAACCGTTTACCCTTCCTCTGGCTTCCCTACCGGGAAAACCCAATTCAAGCACTTTTTTCATTCTCATAGCCAGGAGACCCAAGACTTTCCATTTAGCCCGGTGTATCAATTGCAACGGAGTACGGGCATCCCGTGCCCATCTTTTTCCTTTTACCACATTAGAATCTCCAAGCCGGTACATCGTAACATTTCCGAAGGACCCGCTCAGCCTGCTGAATAAACCCGATTCAAAAACTGCCATAATTTCATTGTATTTACCGGTTCAATCTGAAATAGCAATCCGGCGAAAAAGTTTCTCCGGATGCAGAGCAAAACAGACAATATAAATGCAATTCCTTCCCGATTGCCGGCCATTCACCTTCTGCCCGTCCATCTTTTCTGAGCGCGCAGATATTTTCCAACACAATTAACCGATAAGGTTCGTCCGGGCAGATAGCGGCAACTATCAAACGGTCGTCCGGCGCTGCCGTCGCCATGGGGATCCCCGCCTGCCAGGCCAACTCCCAATGCCCCGCTTCGTTCTGTACACAGGTAAACCCATCGGGCAATTGTAAACAAGCACCTCCAAAACTCAATTTGGCATAGTCGACCCGGTCACCCTCTCCGAAAGCATTGATATTCCGGCTCAAAAAAAGATGGTATCCCGATCGTTTTCCCAACCGGACAGCAGCCTCGCCGGCAGCACGCTGAAATAAAGTCCCCTTGACCGACCGGAACAGCGTTTGCACACACACCTGCCGCCACCGCTGTAAACATTGGGCCGGCGAACGGGGATTACTGACTTTAGCAGGAGCGCGGCGTACGTATCTTTTATCCCCCACAGCATAAAAGATATGGTCGCCTATGCGTCCGGAAATATGCCCGAGCCCTGAAGAAATTACTCTTGCCATGATGTTTATATTTAGTTTCGAGGTTTGTAATATAATAAAAAAAGTTTAAATCTCCAATTTATTTTCAATTTAACACCGATTAAAATTGGTATTAAATTGGAGAATAATTGGAATTGAATTGGAGTTGATACATATTAACTACATGATAACTACCTATTTACTATATGGTAAAGAACTACCTTCCTCAGGCTTTTACCTGAAGCTGAAGGTAAAATGAATATTATTATTCAATCGTGGGCGACAAGATATTTAATTTTGTATCATTATTGTATTTGAAGTGAACCCAAAAAGTGAATACCTTACTCACTCCCGGCGAAGATGTGATTATTAAAGGACGTAACCTGCGCATCGAAGGCGATAAAGAAACGGCAAGAAAAACGTTCTCTAACATACTTTAACGAAGAAAAAACCGTTCCTTTGTAATAAAATCAGCCTGCATCCGTCTTACTAATGATGACAGAAAAAGAATTTAACCATATGATCCTGCCTCTGACCAAGAATATCTATGCCTATGCACAGCATATTCTCAGCAATCCGACAGATGCTGCAGACATCACTCAGGAGGTTATGATTAAACTCTGGAATACACGTAGAGAGCTGAAAGGAGTGCAAAATCCCCGGGCCTGGGCATTGAAGGTGACCCGCAACTTGTGCCTCGACTGGATAAAAAAACAAAAACCGGTGTACGGCGGGGAAGAGCTGGCACAAAACGAAGATTATACAAGCAATCCCTTGCAGGAAATCGAAACCAAGGACACCGTGAGCCTTCTCCGGCAAATCATCGACACTCTGCCGGAAAATCAACGGGAGGTGCTCATCCTGCGGGAAATAGAAGAACTGGAATTTGAAGAAATCGAACAGATCACAGGACTAACCGCCAACCACATCCGGGTGTTGCTCTCACGCGGACGGTCGAAGGTAAAAGAAATGATGCGAAATGAAAGATGACAGATAGAATATATGGAAGAAGTACTGAAACGATATTACAAAGGGGAGACAACTTTAGCGGAAGAGCGGGAGTTGAGGTCTGCCTGGCAACGGGGAGAACTCCCGGGAGAACCGATTTTGGGGCTTCGCGGTCCGATGGAAATACCGGAAGGCCTGAATGAAAAACTACAGCGGTATATCCGGCAAAAACGGCAACGCAAAATCAGACAGCTCTGGATTACGGCCGGGAGTATTGCAGCGATGGCCGTGCTGATCCTTTCATTCAGGGAGACCTTCACAACGACACCCCGTCCGGGTATACAACTGTCGGATAACCTGAAGAAAGAACGCTTCGAAAATGCACTGCGCGTCCTGGGAAATGCCCTGGAAGATGAAAAAACACCGGTACAAAGAGTGCTTTACGAAGATCATAACCTGATTATAGCGATAGAATAAAAAGTATAATTATAAAACAAGATAGCCATGAGAAGAATATTTATTATTTTGTCGATTGTATCTGTTTTGCCTTTCGCGGCAAATGCACAATTATCTAAGCTCATGTCCAAATACCATGAGAAAAACGGCGTGACGGTCACCCAGCTGGACAAAAGCCTTTACGGACTTTATCAACGGAATAATCTTCCGCCCGAGGCAAACGAACTCCTGCAAAAACTGGAAGAGGTGAATATTCTCAATCTGGATTTGAATCAGACCGATCCCTCCCTGAGCGAAAAAGCGATCGGCCAGTTCCGGGAAATACTGGATAAACCGGAAAAATACAAACTGATCAAAAGCCGGAACGACGAGTTCGGAAAGCAACTGATCTACACGCACAACAAAAACGGACAAGTGACCGACCTGGTGGTCTGGAACCAAAACCCACAACAGGTGGATATCATCGAACTCCGGGGAGACATTCAACTGGATAAAATCGCCCTGCTGTCGAGAGCGCTGAATCTGAAAGGCCTGAACTCCCTGGCTGCCTTGAGTTCCAATGCCGACACCTATGAGTCGTATAAACACTTTAACGATTTCCCGGATATGAATCCCGGAGCTATTTCACAGCATATCCGGCAGATGATGGAAAATCTGCACAATCACATGGGAAGCGGATCGTTATTCGGCGATTTTTTCGGCATGCCCGGTGATTCGACCACCACGAACAATATGCCCGGCGGTTTTCCATTCGGTCATTTCCTACCGGACGAATTTTTTAATCCGGGGGAGGGCATGACGGATGAAGATTTCGAAGAATTTTTCAAAAACGGCAATCACCGGCAAAAGGTTGAAAAATTTTTCCAATCGTTCGGCAACGGTACAGGTATGAGCAGTAACTCGGTACAAATCACGGAAGAAAACGGAAAAACAAAAATTAAAATCGACTCCCAGAATTCGGATATGACTTACATCATCGATGGGCAACAAGCCCCTAAAGACAACGTACAAATGCCGGATAAGATTTTGAATGTCAACATCATCCCATCGAAAGAAGATGTCAAAAAATCCTATTTATTCATCACGTCGAGAGATCGGTTAGGAGAATTTGTGAGCTTTCAGAATGGCGTACTCACTTTTAAATACAATAGCCAGGAATACAAATACAATCTCGAAAAAATGAAAGAACCTCTTCTGGTTATCGACGGACGCCTGGCCGACCGTTTCGATATCGATCCCAGTGAGATCCTGCAAATCCGTCCGATTAGCCCGATTGAAAAAGAGGTGGGGTATTACCCGAATGCAGAAGTGATTATCAATACGAAATAATCCCCCCTAAGGGAAGGATCGGTGAACCTTCGGTTCTGATTTATATTCATTTATCAGGACCGAAGGTTTTACTAATCAGCGATGGGGAAGACTGCACAACTCCGATTTATCGGCCGTTGTTTTTACTGTTAAAAGGCCGGTCACACCTGTTCATCCGCTTTTCCCGAAACGGCAGGAGTTTCTGCATCGCTCTGCAAGCGGAATTCGATCGGAAGCGTATAGAACACATCTACAGCCACGCCTCTCTGTTTGCCGGGAATCCAATCGGGTAATGCCTTGACAACTCTCAGGGCTTCCCGGTCCAGATCCTGATCTACACTTCTTACAACCTGAGGATCGGTCACTCTACCCGCTTTATCAATTACGAAAGAAACAATCACTTTACCCTGAATTCCTTTCTCCTGAGCCCGGACAGGATATTTGACCATCCGTGCCATATAAGCCAGCACATTTCCTTCTTTGAATACCGGCATTTCCTCGACAGCCGTGAAAATTTCTCCCTCCTTAGATGTTGCATTCTGGCCAGCTTTCGCATATCCGACAACTACCATTCCCTCGAGCTCTACCGGTTGCTTAGGTAAAACCACCTCTTTCAGATTAGCTTTATCCCCACAAATCACCTCTGCAGTCCGTTTGCCTACATATGAAAAATAAAGCGTATCTCCCTTCCCGGCCTGGATAGAGAATTCTCCATCCTGATCAGTGGAAGCCCCCAGTGAGGTCCCTTTGATAATGACCGTGGCCCCTTGCAGGGGATTACCTTGTTCGTCCACTACCCGGCCTTTGTATAAGGAAGTTTCCCCGCCGGCCTGTATCAGTGTATGGGAGGCCAGATCGGTTACGGCTCGTGCATTTCCAGCCAGAATCAATAAGCCGGTTACCGGAAGTAAAAAGGCATATTTCAACAAGCCGATTCTGGATGTTTTTTTCTTATTCATCATAATAATTCGTTTTTTTAATTGAGAAACATTGAAATTATTAACTATAGGTACTGCAGTCGATTGATGGGACAGGCGAAGCAAGTGATATTGATAATTTTTGCGGTTGTAACCGGAATTTACCACTTGCTCATCTGCTAAAAATTCCAGATTCTGCCTGATTTCTTTACGTAAAAGCCAGACAACCGGATTGAACCAGAAAAAGATACAAAGTATCTCCCCGAGTAACATATCCAATGAATGCCATTGGCGGACATGAGCAGACTCGTGTACGATAATCTCATGAAGTTCCCGCTCTTCGTAATGGGCCGGATTGACAAAAATCCAACCGAAGAAAGAGAAAGGAGCTGTAATCTTCGGCAAAGC
>ERZ1673749.834-NODE-834-length-27945-cov-52.099319_pt1 | contig 27945 bp, 23 predicted proteins | sample MGYA00580204_ERZ1673749 | MGnify/ENA primary metagenome ERZ1673749 (study PRJEB41218, sample SAMN15661745) | gut metagenome | host: Homo sapiens | place: Canada: London | collected 2015-08-20/2019-03-30 | study: EMG produced TPA metagenomics assembly of...
ACTAACTAAGTCCTAATTACGGGGCGCCTGTGACCGACATCGGTCGCAGGCGCCCTTTTTTTGTCCCGGACCCGAGCGCAATCAAAACCCAGGATAAGGTAAAACACTAGGATCAAACTAATACCGGTATTAGTCCAAACTATAGTCGGTATTAGTCAACGCTAATACCGGTAATAGTCAAAACTAATACCGGAACTTTTAGGGGAAAGGGCATTAGGGAGAGAATTGCGGGTAAGTAGATGGAAATGGGAGGGATTTGCACGATATCTCTGTGATTTGCGCTGCGAGGTAAAGTGCAGAAAGCGTGGATTTATGCAGAAGTTCCGTTACCAAATCGTTAGCCCATTCTCCGAATGGTAACGAAGAGGTAGGAGCAGGTAACTGACGGAAGTGTATTCGGTAAGTGAACTCTCTGTATTTCTGGGGCTGTTGCTCTGATATACAACGCTTTGCGTAGCTGAGAACGCTTCGGTAACGGGTAACTTTGCCCATAAAAACAGAAGCGTATGCAAACAGACAAAATGAAGGTGTTGCTCTACCTCAAAAAGAGCGGATTGGACAGGTCGGGACTAGCTCCGATTATGGGGCGGATAACCTATGGGCGAACGATAGCTCAATTCAGTTGCAAGCTGTCTTGTGACCCCAAGCTGTGGAATGCTCGTGAGAGCAGGCTGAACGGCAAGAGCCGTGAAGCTGTGGCAACGAATGGCAAGTTGGAACGCTTGCTACTATCGGCGCAGTCGGCTTATGCTAGAGGCTGGTGTGCCTATCGAGAGCATTGCTAAGATGATGGGGCATTCGTCTATTGCCAGCACGCAAATCTACGCCCAAATCACCGACCAAAAGATTGCAAAGGACATGGACAGGTTGATACGATAATAGAAAGGATAAGGCTAAACAAAAAGAACTTACTCCATTTTTGTGAAATAAGTTCTTTTTAGGTTTATTGTATGTGAATTTGATTTATCCAAACTTGAATTCTATCTTGGCTTGTATTGAATCTCTGCAACATAAAATCCGTGTCATATTCAATCCGCTTATTAAAACACAATTTCCCATTTAGATATATCCGTACATTCTTTTCTGTATCTATCATTTCTGGAGATATGTTCACCGAGAAAGATTTTATACAAGAGGTTTCTATTCTGAAGACATTATCATTATACTTTGCTATTATCTTGCCTGATTTACGAGGGAAATCAAAAGCCATTTTATTCACATCTCTAACAACAAGACTATCCTTTTCGTTATATCCTAACCAATGATTGATTTTGAAGTTCTTTACTATATGCCAGTCTTTTTTCACTGCTAACGTATCGAGCTTAATATCTGAAAGCCAATCAATCTCTCCGTAACATTCATCGTCAAACTCCCAAGATATTTCTTTGGGAAAAGGATTTCTTTGTCGCTCAAGAAGGTCCGCAAATATAATTTCATAGGCAGACTCTGATTCATCGAATTGAGGAAATTGGTGTGGAAACCCATTGTAGCGATATTCTTTGTAATCGGCATTGATACTATTCATCAGTTGAGTGAAATCGTCATTTGCATTAGGTGGATAGTAGTAATCCTCATCTGTTGAGATATTGATAAATGAACGATTTTTAATATTCTCTACAAAAGTTCCTCCTGTAAAGACTTTAGGATAAGTATTGAAGCCGTAGAACCCTGCAAATAAAGTTGGCTGTTTCATTAAATACGAGAAAGAACCTGTTGCCCCATTAGAATGTCCTGAAATAAACACTTTATCATCATCTACATTGAGTGCCTTTTTGACCAGTGTAACTATCTTAGGAATTATAAAGAAGCCGTTATCGGGAGTCATCCAATTGAAGTCTCTACTACCTTTTGGAAAGACCAATATTACATCATTCCTTTCAGCGTACTTCGTGTAATATCTATTCCAATCATACAGCACCCAAGAAGCAAGTTGATAATCAGACAACCGATTATATCTAACTGCTCCATGTAAAAAGAATAGCAGAGGATAGCTCTTGTTAGGGTTGTATTTTGGGGGAAGATGTACAAAAAATGAAGTTTTGACCGAATCATTTATTGCAAATGAAATAGAGTAATTCTGGCTTTTCTTGGGTAAATATCCGTCTTTCTTTCTGATTTCTTCATATAGAGTTTTCCCATCTTTCCCTTTTTGTGGCGGAACATTATTGGAAGCATAAAATTCCTCTTCATTTACGCTCAGTTCTTTATAAAATGTTTGTTTGGCTTCCAGGGCTTTTTGTCTCAAATCATTCCACCTTACATCTGAGAGCAAATTCTTATACTCATTTTCAGACGCATCTCCAAGGATATAACTCCAGTTCGGTTCCAAAGGAAGAGTAGGCTTTAGCTCAAATAAAAGAGTTAGATACTTGAAAGCCTTGTCATACTCTTTTAGGTCGGATGAAAGAACTGAAGCCTTGTACAATCCAACTTCATCTATACTGTCAGGAAAAAGAAAAAAGGCATGCTCGTACATATCAAGAGATTTTTTGTAGCCTACGGCATCTTTCGCCTGCCACATAGCTTCCAAAGCCTCTTCCGTTAGTTTGGAATAATTCTCTTGCCCATGTAAAGGAATACATACAAACACATAAAAAAGGATGATATACTTTAGTTTTCGTTGTTTCATATTGAGTCTTCTTCCTCCTTTGTTTTCTCTTCCGAAGTCGGAGGATTTCGCTTGCGGAAGATGTTGCTTTGTCCTGATAACGCAAATGTACTCAATTTATTTCGAAAGAGATACCGAGCGATTGCGAGACGTAGATTCAAGGACGAAGTGCAACAGGGAGGAAGAATGGGGCGAAAAGTTTGAAAGGGGAGATGTAGTCATGTTTCTTCCTGGGTCTGTTGTTGAGTAAAGTCTGGATTTCAAATAGTCGATCGTCGTCGAAGTCAGAGAAATCAGATTTTTTAGGGATGTATTGTCTGATGAGTTTATTGGTATTCTCGATGGCCCCCTTTTGGCAAGAAGCGTAGGGGTCGGCAAAGAAGACCGGAATACCGAGGACACGAGTAATTGTCTCGTGATCTCTAAATTCAAATCCGTTGTCGGTAGTAATAGTCTTGAGTTTATCCTTATAGGGGAGCAAGAGCAAGATAGCTGCTTTAGCAGCTGCCGCCGGATTAAAACCTCCATCAATTTTCTTGATGAAACACATGTTGGTAGATTTCTCGACAAGGGTAAGGATGGCAGACTTCTGTCCTTTGGCAACAATGGTATCCATCTCAATGTCCCCAAATCTCTTCCCATCGACCTCCGTAGGTCTCTGATGGATAGAGACTCTGTTAGGGATATGAGCGGCAGAGGATTTCTTGTAAAGACCTCTACTCCGATGTTTGAGCTTATGACGACAGTTAAGGTAAAGGGAGCCGCCTCTAGCCTTATCCTTCCTAATCCATTGGTAGATAGTTTCGTGAGAGATGCTGATCCCTTCCTTCCGAAGAGTACCGGATATCTGCTCTGGAGACCATTGGTACTTGGTTAGTAAGGAAAGCACCTTATAGCGATACCTCTTTTTTGTCCGCCTGTTTCGAGCTGATCGAGCCCTGTTTTCCCGAGCCATCTCATTGGCTAGGGCAGGGATGTATACTCCTGTTTTCGAGGAGTTTCTCTTTATCTCTCGGCTGACGGTAGAAGGACTAACTCCGATCAGACGTGCAATCATACGGAGTGGCACGTTCTCCTTAAGTCCATTCTTAATTACGTACCTTTGTGATGAAGTGAGTTGCTTATACATAAATAGAAATATTTGGGACAGTGTAAAAGTAACTCATTTTGAGGAGACTTCGGTCTCCTCTTTTCATTTGGGGGGATCGAAGAGGTGAGTCTGGTCGACGCGAGAGTCCCCCTCCACCCCCAAAGGGGGGATGGGGGCGGGGGGCTCTCGCCAAACTTTTTCCTCTAATGTTGCACTTCGAAGTTGAACCTAGGGGAAGACCTACATCATTACCGATGAAGGTTTCTGCTGACATAGTTCTCACTCAGTATTCTGTTATGTCTGAGAGCCGATAGAGGATTTTCCCAGCGATTTGGGTGTAAGGGATAATGCCCTTATCCCGATAGTCTTGCAGGGTACGAGGGGAAAGGAACAGTCTCTCGCAAACCTCCCGTCCTGTGAGATAGATTTCACCTTCAGAAAGAGGACGATGAGTTTGAGCGATACTTCTCACTCGATTCGTCAAACCTTTAATGCCAAAGATGAGTTGCTTCTTCTCTGGTGTTTCTTTATTGAGTACTTCAAAGCACTCCGCTCATTTCTAAATCGTTACCTATCCGCATCGCTCCAAACGGTAACCTCTTACTTCTCAGCTAGATAGTCCGAAACCCCAAAAATACGGAGGTAATAGAAATGGCGGTTGCTCCACTGCATTTCCCCTACTCCTCCCAGGTGAAATGGAGCGAGCAAAAAAAGGGGCAGAGCTCGGAGGAAATCCGGCTCTGCCCCTTTGAGTAAATCCTTGGGTGGGTCTCTTGCTTAGACCTCGTGGAGGTCCTGGCCCATCTTCTCCTTCTTAGTGCGGAGGTAGCGCTCGTTGTACTTATTAGGCGCGATCTCGATCGGTACGTGCTCCACCACCTCGAGACCGTAGCTCTCGAGTCCGACCCTCTTGACGGGGTTATTGGTCATGAGGCGCATCTTGCGGATACCGAGCTTCTTCAGGATCTCGGCGCCGACACCGTAGTCTCGCTCATCGGGACGGTGACCGAGGTGGACATTGGCCTCGACGGTATCCATGCCCTCCTCCTGGAGCTTGTAGGCGTGGATCTTGTCCATCAGTCCGATGCCGCGGCCCTCCTGATTGAGGTAAACGATGGCCCCGCGACCCTCCTTCTCCACCTGCTCCATAGCACGGTGCAGCTGCTCGCCACACTCGCAGCGGAGAGAGCCAAAGATGTCGCCCGTGGCGCAACTGCTGTGGACGCGCACCAGTACCGGAGCGCCGTCGGAGACTTCGCCCTTGACGAGCGCGACGTGCTCCAGTCCGTTGCTGATCTGACGGAAGGGGATGACGCGGAAGTCACCGTACTTCGTCGGCAGCTTCGCCTCCACACCCTCCTCGACGAGACTCTCACTATTCATCCGATACTTGATCAGGTCGGCTATGGAGATGATCTTGAGTCCATGCTCCTTCGCAAAGACGAGGAGCTGGGGCAGACGAGCCATCGTGCCGTCCTCATTCACGATCTCGATGAGGCAACCCACGGGACGAAGTCCGGCAAGGCGGCAGAGGTCGACCGTCGCCTCGGTATGTCCGGCGCGGATGAGGACCCCTTCGTTGCGGGCACGGAGAGGATTGACGTGACCCGGTCTGGCGAGGTCATCGGGACGGAGTGAGGGGTCGGCGAGGGCGCGGATGGTGGCAGCGCGGTCCGACATGGATACGCCTGTGGTGACGCCGTGACCGAGGAGGTCGACGGTGACGGTGAAGGGGGTACCGAGGGGGGAGGAGTTATCCACTACCTGCATCGGCAGCTCCAGCTCACCGCAGCGCTCGGCAGTCATCGGGGTGCAGAGCACGCCGCGGCCGTAGCGCATCATAAAATTGATGATCTCCGGGGTCATCATCTCGGCGGCGCCGATGAGGTCTCCCTCATTCTCCCGGTCCTCATCATCGACGACGATGATGAGCTTACCCTGGCGCAGGTCCTCCAGCGCCTCATCGATAGAGTTGAGTTTGATCGTATCGTTCATATCTAGTACTTAGTGTGATTTACGATGTTCGGTGATGCGGGCGATCTCGTCCCGCACCTTATTATTATTGTCCCGGACGTGCTTGCACTCACGCCGGAAGGCTATGTATCTGATCTGGTAGTAGGCGTAGACGAGCAGCCCGATGGGGAAGAGGATCATCAGGGCGATACGGAGTCCCCTCTCCCGCGGCTTGCGCACGAGAGCAAGCTCCTGCAGGTCGGGGTAGCCGCTGAGACGATGTACGAGGAGTATGTCCTCGCTCCGACCGAGATTGGCGACGATCTCATCCAGTGCCGTCGCCAGCTCCCTCTGCAGGTGCTGCTGCGTGGGGCGGAGGAAGAAGCCGAAGTATCCCGCCGACGGCTGGTGGACAAATCTGTCTGCCAGCTCGTCTGCCCGGTCGATGTCTCTCGTGGCGAGGGTAAAGTCAGGCTGACCCGCCTCGTCTGCCGTCCCGACCTTGCGGACCGGCTCGATGCCCATGAAGTGATTGAAGCCATTGACGAGGATGTCGACATTGAAGCGCATGCTGTCCTGCGTGGCGAGGTAGGTGAGCAGCAGGCCGGCCGGGAGGAGGACCATATTGGGCAGCCAGATGCCACTCCAGAGGATCCAGCGCCCCTCATTGACCATCTTGACGCCCGTGGTCTCGAGGATGTAGAAGACGATGAAGCAGAAGATCGCCACGATGAAGGGAACGCCGATACCGCCCTTCCGGATCAGCGCTCCGAGCGGTGCCCCGATGAGGAAGAAGACGATGACTGCCACGGGATAGGTATACTTTCGCCAAAACTCGAAGTCATTCTTGCGGATCAGACTCTCAGTCTCCTCCTGGTCCATATTGGCGAAGTAATAGGAGCTGACGTCGGCATTGAGTCGCTGCACGGCGGAGTTGAGGATCTGCTGTTGCTGCACATAGCCCATCGCACCCAGGTCAGCATAGAGGTCTCGCCTCGTAGGCTCGGGGGCATCGGGCTTGCTCTTCTCCTTGGCGGCACCGGCTGCGGCAGCCACTGCTGCAGCTCCCGGCGCTGCGCCTGCCATCGGAGCCACCTCCTCCAGTAGGGTCTCTCTGGAGGAGTGGGCGGTCTCCCGCCGGTCGCTCTCGGGGGTAAGTCCCACAGCGGTCGTGCGGACGAGTTTCTGATTGACCAGTGCCATCGAGTCGCGCACCAGGGAGAGCGAGTCTACGTAGGCTCGTAGCTGGCGTGCATTCTTCCCCACAAACTGGCTGCTCAGTGCCCCCTCGTCGACCATGTAGAGGCTGTCGTCGAAGTGCATGATCACCTCCTTGGACGAAAAACGCTCTCGGAGAAAGGGACGCTGGACATTATTATTATAGCTCCCCGACTCTGCCGGACGGAGGTTGCGGAAGGACTCCCCCTGGTAGACCTCGAGCACCATCTCCTGTCCGTCATTGACCGAGTAGAGGTAACCGCTGTCGGCGACGACGATGGAGGCGTTTTGCGGACCCTCGGAGTGGTCGTAGATCATAAGGTCGTAGAGGGTCTTCGTCTTCGGGTCCTTGCGGGTGATATAGATGGAGTAGCCCGGGATGTCCTGCGTGAAGCTCCCCTCCGGTATCGCCAGCTCGGGCGACTTATTCTTGATCGAGAAGTAGTACTGCCAGAAGCGCACCTGACTGGTAATCATCCAGTCGTTCTGAAACCAGTAGAGTCCTCCTGCCAGCAGTATGGAGAGACCGAGGAGCGGTCGCATGATCCGGGTGAAGGGGATGCCGGCTGTCTTCATCGACAGCAGCTCCATACGCTCGCTGAGGTTGCCGAAGGTCATCAGCCCCGCCAACAGTACGCCCAGCACCAGAGCCATCGGTGCCACCGTCATTGCGGAGTAGAACATCAGCTTGAGGAGGACCCAGGTGTCCACTCCCTTACCGACGATATCCCCGACAAAGCGCCACAGCAGCTGCATCACAAGGATAAACCATGCGACAGCAGTACTCCCCAAGAGCAGGGGGATGAATGTCCGGAGGACGTAGAGGTCTAATTTCTTCACAGTCAGAGGACCGCTTGCGGTCACGCAAAGGTAGCAAGAAATCCACTCTTAATCCCTTTTCCCCCACCCTCACCACAGGGTGCGATCCCGCGCTGTCCCTTAACTCGCATATCGAGGCAGAAAGAGACAGGAGGAGACACGAAGAGACAATCGCTGCCGGAAGAGGTGGTATCTTTGCACCACAGAAGCTTCCGGATAAGTCAGGCGCTTGGCCGATCAGAAGAGGTAGCTAAAGCCGGTGCTGACGTAGATCGGGTAGAGCTTGGTCGTCAGGGTGGTGAAGGATCCGGGGAAGATCGGAGTGAAGGAGGCCCTCAGCTCGCCGTAGACGAGGAAGTGTCGGTAGGCGCGCCAGCTGCCGCCCACCTGCATGCCGGCCTCGAAGCGGCTCAGCTCATCGGAGAAGTCGTAGGTCGCCTGCTTGTCGGCGGGGAAGTCGACCCGCTCCCCGATGGGCGATCCCATACGGAAGTGCCCGTCGGTGACGTGCCCGGTGAAGCTGCCGTCGAAACGATAACCGGCGTAGAGACCCGCCTGCACCTTGCCGTAGTCATTGATCTTATAGGCGGCGCTGACGGGGAGGACGATGGAGGAGGCAGCGTAGTTGCTCTCGACGTATCCGGTCCAGTTGCCCGACGCCTCTGCGCCGTCACCAAGTAGGAGGGTGGTATGATAGTTCTTTACCCGGGCACCGGTGACCATCCCCTTCTGCTCCATGCGGAGTCCCATCACCAGTCCCCAGTGCGGATCAAACCACTTCGTCGCCTGACCCTCTACGTGGACGTTGAGCTTAGGATTGTACTTCTCCACACTTCGGATCTCCTGCAGCATGGGGATGGGAGCGGTGCCACCCATGGAGAGCCCGGCACGGAGCTCAAAGTTCCACCCGTGGCGGAGGGCGGCGAGGATATTCTTGTCGCGAGCCTCCTGGCCGATGGCGAGGGAGGCGGTGGCGAGGAGTAGGAGTGTGGTGGATATCAGTCGTCTCATAGGTTACTCAAAGTAAAGGTTCATCTCATCCACGAGGAGCGTACTGCCGATGGCGCCTACGAAGTCTGCGCCATCCCGGCTGGAGGTCATCACGATGGTGAGCTTGTAGCGACCATCCTTCAGCTTCGCCGAGTCGATGCTCTTACCCTCCACCGGCTCGAAGGGGAGCTCAAAGTGGATCCACTCATCGCTCTCCTTAGGATCCTTGAGCTGAGCGGTGAGGACAATATTGGGCGAGGTGAGGACATTGGTCCCGTCGAGGTAAGAGGTTTCCTCGTCGGTCTCGAAGAAGACGGCGTAGAGCGCAGGGAGGTCCCTCTTGCCCTTGATTTCCTTAGAGTCCTTGTCGGTCACCTTATCGCCAGACTTGTACTTGTAGAACCCCGTCAGCATCAGCGGCTTGCGGGTCTCGGGGATGCCAAAGAGCGTTGCCTTGAGATGGTTGCTCATCGCCTCATTGACATTGAAATCCCCGAGGAAGAGAGTCCCGGGAGCGATGGGCTTCTTGAACATTGCACCGAAGCCCCCCGTACTGAGCGTGGAGAGCTTCGCGCACTTCCCACGATAGCCACTCGGATCCTGTGTCACGGGATAGACTGAGGGATCCGTGGGATCGCAGGAGGGATCAAGGGAGAGCGAGATCATAAAGCCTTCGTTGGGGCATGCCCACTTGAGTCCGTCAGAGATGACAAACTCGTAAAAGAGTTCGTCTCCGGTGTCCCGCTTCTTATACCGGCTCACTTGCTCAAAGTCAAAGTGTCCCGGAGCTGGACGCGAGGAGGCGATGGTGACGGTGTATTCCTTCTTCCACTGCTTATCCTCTGAAGTGACGGTATAAGTGACGGGCTCGGTAAAGTCTTGCTTGCTGCCACTCGCCGGGGAGATCGTCGCGCCGGGGGTGAGGGTAAAGCTCAGTGCCACGGCGGTGCGGTCGACCCACGGCTCGGCCTCGATCTTGATGGCGGTATTGGTGATAAGGGGCTTCTCCCTCGGGGTGATCCCCTCTACCTCGACGGAGAGGATGTCCGCCTCAGCATTGGGTGCCTCGGGGCGGATACAGGAGACGAGCCCGGTCAGCAGTAGAGTAAGGAGGCTGATCATCGGGATCAGCAGGTGCTTTCGCTTGCTCATATTCATATCTGTTTCTGAAAAAGGAACTACAAAGGTAAGCTAAAAACAGATATTTACAGGTGGCGCTTGACGACCGCAGGATTGCCGGCGGCGAGGCTGTCGGAGGGGATGTCCCGCGTGACGACACTCCCGGCGGCGATGATCGAGCGGTCACCGATGGTCACACCAGGGCAGACGATCACACCACCACCGAGCCAACAGTCCTCGCCGATGGTGATCGGGTGAGCCGTCTCCACCGGTCGGCGGCGCTCCATGGCATCGAGGGGATGAGCGGGTGTGTAGAGCTGGCACTTCGGTCCGATGCGGGTGTGTGCCCCTATGGTGATCAGTCCACCGTCCAGCAGGACGCAGTCAGCATTTAGGAAAACATCCTCACCCAGCCGGATGCCGTGACCGTGGTCGCAGTAAAAGGGGGCAACGATGGTAGCACTCTCCGGGATGCCGGGGATCAGCTCCTCCAGTACAGCACGGTAGTCGGGGTGTCCGGGGTAGAGAGAGCGGAGACGGCAGCAGAGACGGGAGGCGTGGCGAAAGCTCTTCGCCAGCTCGGGAGAGGAGTAGTCGTAGAGTCGCTCGCCCCGCATATCATCGAGTAGGCTCATCAGAGCACGTAGAGACTGTGGATAGCCTCTCTCGGCTCCGCAGCACCAAAGACATAGCTCCCCGCCACCAGCACATCGGCTCCGGCAGCCACCAGCTCGGCTCCGGTCTCGGCATTGACCCCGCCATCCACCTGGATCAGGAGGTCAGGTGCCAAGGCGCGAAGACGCCGGACTTTATCTAATGCCCGGGGGATAAACTTTTGTCCCCCAAATCCGGGATTGACACTCATGATCAGCACCATATCCACGGCGTGGAGGATGTCCACGAGCGTCTCCACGGGGGTGGCGGGATTGAGCGCCACGCCGGCCTTACAGCCGAGGTCGTGGATCTGCGCCACCTGCCTATCGAGGTGGACGCACGCCTCCTGGTGGACGGTGATCATATCCGCACCCGCAGCGGCAAAGACCTCTACGTAGAGCTCCGGGTGCTCGATCATGAGGTGGCAGTCGACCACCTTCTTCGTCGCGGGGCGTACCGCCTTCACGATGGGTATTCCGTAGGAGATATTGGGGACGAAGTGACCGTCCATGATGTCACAGTGGACCCACTCTGCCTCGCTCTCCTCGACCATTTGGATCGCCTCACCGAGGCGAAGGAAGTCTGCTGAGAGGATGGACGGGGCGACGATGGTATGTTTCATGGCTTACTTATGGGGTATAAAGGGTTTTTGATTGGGTATGGGGATACCGCGACGCTGCTCGGAGTACTCGGGGAAGATCTGGCGGATCTTGAGGAGACCGAGCACCCCCTGCATCCGGCGCATCATCTCATCACGCTCGGACCGATCACGGACGCGGACGTGGATGGAGCCGATCGCACTGCCGTGGATGCTGTCCACATGGATGCCGATGACAGGGATGTGCATCTCCCGGACTATGTCGATCAGATCGTCGAGGAAGGTGGGGGAGTCGTTGCCGGTAAACTCCAGTGTGATGCCGAAGTTAGAGTGGATGTGCGGTCCCCAGCGGACGGCGACGATGTCATCGCCATAGGTGGCCTTAAGCCGAATAGCCTTAGGACATGAGGTGAGATGGACGACCGGCTGTCTCTGCTCATTGATGATCCCGTGCACCTCCTCGCCGTAGACAGGTCGGCAGCAGGTGGCACGGATGTAGTTTCGGATACCATCGTTGGCGCGAAGGGTGTAGATCTCCTTCATCCGCCCCGGGTCTACCGTCGGCACCTTGGTCTCATCGGAGTCCTCCCGCTGCTGCACCGTAGGCTCCTGGGTCCTCGTCCGCGCCTCCTTGCGCGCCTTGATCAGGTGTTTCATCAGTGCGTGATCCATACGCACTTCGTAACGATTGACTGCGAGGAAGAATTGATCTCGAGAGGGATAGGAGAGTACCGGTGCCTGCTCATCCTCCGGCAATACGTGCTCCGGATCGTAGCCCCGTCCCTCAGCAAAGCGGACAAAGGCCTTACGCCCCGCCTCGATCTGATCCGCCTCTTGCCGGTGAAGGAAGTCGGTGATGTACCGCTTCGTCGTCGGACTGGTGGCGTACTGGAGCCACGACTCCTTGGGCTCCGTATTCTCCGTCGTGAGGATCTCCACCTGGTCACCATTCTGCAGCTTGGCAGAGATGTCGACCATCTCATGATTCACCTTCGCCCCGATACAGCGTCGTCCAAGCTCCGGATCGAGCTGGTAGGCAAAGTCGAGCACGGTGAAGTCCTGAGGACAGCGTATCCGCTCGCCCTTGCGGGTGAAGATGAGCATGTCCTGATTGGCAAACTTGTACATCATCGTCTCGTAGTCGTCTGATGCACTGGGGCCGGGATTATTGAGGAGCGTGTGGACGTTGCTTAGGATCTGCTCCTCCACGGGATCCACCTCCTCGGCGCTGTGGGTCTTGTAGCGCCAGTGAGCCGCCAGTCCCCGCTCCGCCATCTCATGCATCTGACGGGAGCGTATCTGCACCTCGACCCACTCTCCCGTCGGACCCATCACGGTGATGTGGAGTGCCCGGTAGCCATTGGGCTTCGGGTGAGTCAGCCAGTCTCGCGTGCGGTCATCCTTGAGGGCAAAGTGGGATGTGAGTACATGGTAGATCCTGAAGCAGTCGGCATACTCCGAGCGATCCGTCTCCGGCTCAAAGACGATACGTATCGCAAAGACGTCATAGATCTCCTCCAGCGGCAGACCCTTGACCTGCATTTTATTCCAGATCGAGTAGGTGCTCTTGATCCGGTGCTGTATCTCGTAAGTAAGCCCCGTATCATCGAGATCCGGCTTGATGATCTCGTAAAACTTGTCGAAGAGTCCCTCCCGCCTCGTATAGGTCTGTGAGATCTTATCGTGCACCTCGCGGTACTCCTCCGGGTGAATGTACCGCAGCGAGAGATCCTGAAGCTCCTCCATGATCGCATACATACCGAGCCGCTCCGCCAGTGGGGCGTAGAAGAGTCGGGTCTCTGCGGCGATCTTGGACTGCTTCGTCTCCGGCATGCTGTCGAGGGTGCGCATGTTGTGCAGACGGTCGGCGATCTTGACGAGGAGGATGCGGATGTCCTGCGTCGACGTCACCAGGAGTCGGCGGATATTCTCCAGTTGACCGGAGGTGTTATTGGTCTCCGTCATCACCTCCACGAGGATCTCTCCGGAGAGCTTCGTCAGACCGTCGACGATCCGAGCGATCGAGTCGCCAAACATATCCCGGATATCCTCCACGGTGTACTCCGTGTCCTCCACCACGTCATGGAGCAGCGCCGCAGTGATCGAGGTGCTTCCGAGACCCATCTCCGAGCAGGCGATGGAGGCGACGGCAATGGGATGGAGGATGTAGGGCTCTCCGCTCCGACGCTTCACCCCCTTGTGGGCGTCACGTGCCAGACGAAAGGCCTTCTGGATCGGCTCCGTATGCTTACGATGATTGGAGCTGAGGTAGTCGCTCAGCAGCTTGTCGAAGGCGGCCTGCACCACCATCTCGTAGTCTATAGGATTGCTCTCTTCGATACTCATAGATAAAGGGGGAGGAGGTCCTCCATATGCGGTCCCTACAAACTTACGAATTATTATGATTACGCCGTCTCCCCGCAGGGCAGTCTCTTGTGGGAGAGGCTCTGGACCCGAGGGGGTGGGACTCCAGGGGGGAGACCCATAATTTGCACTTCTTGAGACAATGGGTACATTTGTGACAATAAAGCTGACGAGATAGTGCGCCGGCAAACCCATAGAACGACACGACATGTTACTTATCCAGCTGTTTTTCATCCTGGTAGCCATCGTCGTCGGTGCCCGTCTCGGTGGTATCGGCCTCGGTGTGACAGGAGGTGTAGGACTGGCGATACTGGTCTTCGGATTTGGTCTGATGCCCACCTCGCCGCCTATCGATGTAATGCTTATGATCGCCGCAGTGATCTCTGCGGTCTCCTGTATGCAGGCAGCAGGAGGTCTGGACTTCCTCGTCAAGGTGGCAGAGAAGTTTCTCCGCCGTCATCCGGACAAGATCACGATCTACAGCCCCTTCGTCTGCTACCTCTTCACCTTCCTAGCCGGTACCGGTCACGGTGTCTACTCCCTCCTACCGGTGATCTCCGAGGTGGCGCGGGAGACGAAGATACGCCCCGAGCGACCGCTCTCGATCTCCGTGATCGCCTCTCAGCAGGCAATCACCGCCAGCCCCATTTCGGCGGCGACAGTGGCACTCCTCGCCCTCCTCGCTCCGGCGGGTATCAGCCTGATCGACATCCTCAAGGTGAGTATCCCGGCGACGCTGGTGGGCGTCTTCGTGGGGGCGCTGACCTGTCTCCATAAAGGCAAGGAGCTGGAGGAGGACCCCGAGTACCTCCGCCGTATGAGCGAGGGACTGATCGAGCCGTCCCGCCTCTCCCAGATGGATCCCAATGCGAAGACGCCCTTTAAGGCTCGCCTCAGCGTGATCCTCTTCCTTGTGGCGGTGGTTGCGATTGTCCTCCTGGGCTCCATCCCCACCCTAAGACCGGACTTCGTCATCGATGGCACGACGGTAAAGCTCGGCATGCCGGAGGCTATCGAGATGATTATGCTCAGCACCGCTGCCATCATCCTCCTCGCCACCAAGACCGACGGGATCAAGGCAACGAAAGGGTCTGTCTTCAATGCCGGTATGCAGGCTGTGATCGCCATCTTCGGTATCGCCTGGATGGGAGATACCTTTATCAATGGTAATATCGACGCGATCACCACCAGCCTGCAGGACGTAGTGACGAGGATGCCGTGGCTCTTCGGGCTCGCCCTCTTCTTTATGAGCATCCTGCTCTTCAGCCAGGCGGCAACGATCCGCGCCGTGGCTCCGTTGGGCATCGCCCTCGGCATCTCACCGATGCTGCTGATAGCCCTCTTCCCCGCCGTGAATGGCTACTTCTTCCTCCCCAATTACCCGACCGTGGTGGCAGCGATCAACTTCGACAGCACGGGGACGACGAAGATCGGAAAGTACCTACTGAATCACTCCTTTATGATACCCGGGCTGGTGGCGACAAGTGTTGCCATCGCCGTAGGCTTGCTACTCATACAGATCTATTAATAACCCCTTTACACAAACTCAAAGTTATGAAACAACTAACATCTCGTCTGGGTCTCATCGCACTGATGATGACCCTCTGCATGGCAGCGATGGCGCAGAAGCCTCATGTCCACATCCTCGCCACCGGCGGCACGATCGCCGGTGCAGGTACCTCCACCACCGGCAGCAACTACACCGCCGGTCAGGTAGCCATCGGCACACTCCTCGATGCAGTGCCTGAGGTCAATGACGTCGCCGAGGTGACCGGTGAGCAGATCGTCAATATCGGCTCACAGGATATGACCGACGATGTATGGCTGACCCTCTCCAAGAGGATCAATGAGATCTTTGAGAATAACGAGGCTGACGCCGTCGTCATCACTCACGGAACTGACACCATGGAGGAGACAGCCTTCTGGCTCAGCCTGACGGTGAAGAGCAAGCGCCCTGTCGTCCTCGTAGGTGCTATGCGCTCCTCTACCGCTATGAGCGCTGATGGCCCGCTCAATCTCTACAACGCCGTCGTCGCTGCTGCCGACAAGGCCTCTGCCGACAAGGGCGTCATGGTCTCTATGAATGGTATCCTGATCCCAGGTCAGATCGTCTCCAAGACCAATACCACCTCCGTAGAGACCTTCCAGGCATCCACCGGCGGTCCCATCGGCTACGTCTTTGGCGGCAAGGTGTACTACAATATGAGCTACGGCCTGACCGCACAGCGCATCGTCTTCGACGTGAGCAACCTGACAAAGCTCCCCAAGGTGGGCATCGTCTATGCCTACTCCAATATCGAGGCTGATATGCTTGACCCGATCCTCAATGGTGGTTACAAGGGTGTGATCCACGCCGGTCTCGGCAATGGTAACATCCACAAGAATGTCTTCCCCGTCCTGGAGAAGGCTCGTGAGCAGGGGATCCTCGTAGTCCGCTCCTCACGCGTCCCGTCCGGTAATACCACTCTCGACGCTGAGGTAGACGACAATAAGTACGAGTTCATCGCCTCTCAGTCTCTCAGTCCCCAGAAGGCCCGCATCCTCCTGATGCTCTCTCTGACGACGACGACCGACTGGCAGCAGATCCAGAAGTACTTCAACCTCTTTATGTAATCTCCCCCGCCTATGTCTAAGAATACACTCAGACTACTCGCTTGCGGGCTGATCGTCACCGCCTTCGGTGCCACAGCCGCCGCACAGCAGGAGCACTACACCACGGAGCCCTCTCTCGCTGAGCAGGTGGGTATCGTGAAGGCCAAGCAGGATAAGTTCAATCTTTTCCTCAATATGAATACCTCTCTCGATGCCGCTTGGGACTCAGAGAATTTCAATAGCCTTAATTTCTACGCCCGTCAGCTCCGCATTGAGGCAAAGGGAAACATCACTCCCTGGCTCTCCTACCGCTGGAGGCAGCGTATCAATCGCCCCAACGGCAGCTCCGGCAACATCGATAACCTCCCCACCTCGATCGACATCGCCGGCATCGGGGTACGACCCACGGAGAAGTTCTCCATGTTCCTCGGTAAGCAGTGCGCTGCCTACGGTGGTATCGAGTTTGACCTCAATCCTATTGAGATCTACGAGTACTCCGACATGATCGAGTACATGAGCAACTTCCTCACGGGAGCTAACTTTGCCTACGACTTCACCCCGGGACAACAGCTGCAGTTCCAGGTACTCGATGCCCGCAACGGCAGCTACGAGAGCACCTACCCCGGTATGTACAAGAAGGTGGAGGAGACGAAGGTGCCTCTGGTTTACACGTTCAATTGGAATGGTACCATCGTGCCAAACTTCTGGACCACCCGCTGGTCATACTCCTACATGAGCCAGTCCAAGGAGCACAATATGATGTACGTCGCCCTCGGTAACCACTTCGACTTCGGTCCCGTGGACGGTCACTTCGACTGGATGTACTCCAATGAGGGACTCAATCGCAAGATGATCATCAAGGATCTGGAGAATGTGGAGTACAACTCCTTCGTCCTGAAGCTCAATTACCACATCTCCGACAGCTGGAATATCTTCGGCAAGGGTATGTACGAGACCGCCTCTGCAGGTGGCACGGACAAGTGGTTTGACGGTACGAAGCAGCGTACCGCTCTCGGCTACTTCGCGGGCGTGGAGTACTACCCGATGGAGGATGGCAATCTCCACTTCTTCCTCACCTACGTGGGTCGCAACTTCAAGAATAACATTGACGATACCACCGCCTCCACCAATAAGCTGCTCTGCGGCTTCATCTACCAGCTCCCGATGTTCTGATCGGTGCAGGCACATCACCTAATAAGGGAGAGCAGACCCACTGAGGATCTGCTCTCCCTTCTTTATGCAAAAGACTAATGTGTCACCCCGAACCACTTTGTAGAAACGTCGCATTTTACGTAACTTAGCAGACAGAAGTATGGCTATAATCTGTACGTCCGAACATCAAAATAACATATGAAACATCATCATTATTTGTGGGCATTCTCGGTCTGCTTTCTACTCTTCCTTGTCTGCGGGTGCGATGACACCAGCCAGACGCCCAGGATCAAGCAGGAGTTTATGGAGTTTGACCGGACCGGAGGGACCAAGGTCAACGAGGTGGCTCTAAAGAAGAATCCATGGTTTTTCCACTCTCTTATTGTCTACGAGCAAGATCCATCAGCCACCACGGTCAATAAGGTCAGGGAAAGGGAGCTGACGAAGGACGAGATGGAGATCACCACCACGAAGGACGGCGACAAGGTCATCCATTATGACTGGATCACCTTCTGTATCTCCAAGGACACCCGCACGATTACCGTGACCGCTGAGGAGAATAAGACAGGGAAGCCTCGCTCCATCTACTTTCTCGCTTTGGCCATAGTATGGGGACCATCCTTTACTGTTACGCAAAGTGAGTAATCCGGTCCTCCTCCATTCACCTAAAGAGGGAGAGCAGACCCACGAGGATCTGCTCTCCCTTCTTTTATGCTCGGGCGAGCCCCCTACGAAGAGGCTCGTCCGGATGAGTGACCGACTTACTTCTGCTTGGCAGCCTCGGCCTTAGCCTCGTTGATCATCTCCTGGCTCGGCAGGATGAAGACCTCCACGCGGCGGTTCTTAGCACGACCCTCCGGGGTACCGTTGTCAGCGATGGGCTGGTCGGGACCGACGCCATCGAGGGTCATACGGGTGCTGGAGACCTGATGCTCGCGGAGGAAGTTAACCACGCTCTGAGCGCGTCGCTTCGAGAGACCGACATTGTAGGCATGCTTACCAGTGCTGTCGGTGTGACCTACGATACGGATGTTGGTCTGAGGGTTGGCATTCATATTTGCCGCAAAGCGAGTAAGAGCCTCCCGAGACTGGGGGCTGAGTGCGGTGTTGTCAAAGCCGAAGAGGATGCCGCTGTCGAAGGTGACGCGGATCGCCTCACCATTATTGACACGCTCCACCTCAGCCTCAGGGACAGCCTTCTCGAGCTCCTTGGCCTGCTTCTCCATATGGTTACCGATGAAGCCACCGGCGACACCGCCGACGATGCCACCGATGAGCGCACCGGCTCCGGCATTGCCTGCCGTATTACCGATACCGGCACCGATGGCGGCACCTGCAGCGGTACCGGTACCGGCACCGAGGACGGTCTTGTCCATCTTCTGGAGGAAGCCACAGCCACTGAGCGAGACGCTGAGGGCGAGGGCGGATGTAGCAAGGATTGTAGTTGTCTTCTTCATGATTGTTCTATTCTACTGATTCAAAATTAATAGTTACCCAACGTAAGTCAGTACTCACGAGGGCCAAAGATCGCCGTGCCGATGCGCACATACGTCGCGCCGTGCCTTAGGGCGATCTTATAGTCTTGGGACATGCCGATGGAGAGCTCACGGAAGGAGGACTGATCAGCAAAGTACCGGTCGCGCACCTCTCCGAGAAGCTCCTGCATGCGGGCAAACTGCCGCTCCACCAGCTCCATATCATCGGTCAGCGAGGCCATCGCCATCAGCCCGACCACCTCGACGTGAGGGCAGTCGTCGATCAGCCCCGACTCCAGGAGCTCATGCAGCTCTGTCTCATTCAGTCCGTGCTTCGACTCCTCACCCGAGATATGGATCTGGAGGAGGCACCGGATCGGACCCCGCTCTGCGGGACGCTCTTGGATCACCGCCTGCCGCTCGATCTCCCTCAGGAGCTTAGCCGAGTCTACGCTCTCGATTGTGTCTACAAAGGGGGCAATGTACTTGACCTTATTCCGCTGAAGCGTCCCGATCAGGTGCCACTGCACATCGTCGGGCATCTCCGGCTGCTTCGCCACCATCTCCTGGACGCGGTTTTCGCCAAAGATACGCTGCCCCGCATCGTACGCCTCCCGGAGCTTCTCTACGGGATGAAATTTCGACACGGCGACGAGGCGAACCTGCTCACTCAGCTCTCTCCTTAGGGCCTCTATGCGATCGGCAATGGTACTCATGGGATGATTCACTCTTACTGTGCTTCTGCGGGCTTAGCCTCCAGAGCCTCGTACCGGAAGGCGTCCACCAGCTGGGTCTCAGCAATCGAGGCGATGGTCCAGTCGGCGAGCGTTGTCTTCATCTGCTTCTCCAGCTCCTCGAGAGCGTCCCTAAAGTCATTCGCCTGCACCAGCATATAGGTGTACTTCTTCTTCTCGACGCCATTCTTCTCGTCCAGCTGGATGAATCCCACCTTGGCCTTGTAGAAGAGCTGACCGTTATTGAAGAACGTCTCCGAGTAATTGACCTTCTTGACGCTGTCGAGCCGGAAGGGACCACGGCTCTCCATCTCCCCACTCATACGCTCCTCAGCCTCGGTAAAGGTGAGGGCATCGACGAGGTAGTACTCGTGAACCTTCTGGACTTTGCCGGACTCGGCGATCTCTTTTTCGTAAGTGACTTTGCACTCAAACCAACTCATGGAGCTTAATATCTTTCTTAGTAAAACTTATCTGCGGATGATCTTGCGCGTGACGAGGTTATTAACCAGAGGATTGGCATAAGCGTCAAAGATCATATGTGCCACCTCCTCCCGATCCTTGGTCGCCACCTTGGCAGCATCCATCTGCTCCTCCACGTAGAGTTCAAAGAGAAGGCGCTCCTTGCGGCTGTACATGGAGTCAAATTGATCTCCACCGCGGACGATGTCGTAGGCGATGTAGTTGGAGGGGTAGAAGCGGTAGCTCAGGAAGATCTGCCGGTCGATCTCCCGGGCAATGGCAGCCAGTTGCTCATTCTTGCTTGCCTCCGGCTCGTAGAGCAAGGCGAGGTCGTGCAGCGGCTCAGCCACCTTGATATGGACGCGTCCCTTCCTGCCACTCAGACCGGTACGCATACTGACAAGATCCTCTGTCGGCTGCTTCTGGTAGTCCGGGTTGCGCCGGCGGGCAAGCAGCTCCACCGCCTTGAGTGCATCACAAGGGTCGTACTCGTAAGAGATCGCCATCGGCACTAAGTGGAGGCTCTCGATAGACTCGGCGATCGACGCTCCCCTCGGGGCGCTCAGCGTCAGCATCTTCAGGAGACCGGGCTGTGTGGTGTCGTCGGAGTCCTTCGCCCGACCATCTCTCTGCGCCAGCCAGATATGCTCCTCCCTCTGCTCCACGGCAGTCCTTATATACTCCGAGAGACGCTTAGACTCCAGCAGGGTCTCACGAACCGGCAGCCCTCGCTTCACCACCACGCCGTCACAGAGTCTCACGAGGGTCCGTATCCAGGGACGCTTCAGGAGGTTATCCCCCAGCGTCATCCGTGGCATGGAGAGACCCGACTGCATAAAGAGCTGGTCGAGGATGGCGGAGTCGAGGATGATGTCCCGGTGGTTGGAGACGAGGAGATACTTCGTCTGTCCCTCGCGGTCGAGGTTGCTCGTGCCGGAGATGGTGGTGGAGAAGGTGGTCTTGTCGAGCAGCCCCGAGAGACCGGCACTGATGAAGAGGCGCTTGAAGTCAAAGATCGACCTCACCTGCTCGCTCAGCAGCGTCTCACTCTCCGGCGAGAGGTCAAAGCCAAAGGTATCGGCGAAGTGGCGAAACTCCTCATCCCGCAGCAGCTCCACGATGGCATCATGCACCTCAGCGTCCGTAAAGGGGCGTATGGTCTCGAAGTGCGGATCGGTCGTACTATGGTATTGATTATCCGGCATATCTAACATAACTACGTGACGGACCCCACCGGTGGTCGGATCCCATTACTCTCGTAAAGGTACCACTTTTCACTCATCCTGTATCATACCCTGGTCGAATAAACCTCCATCATCGACCTGGCTGCAAATATACACCCCAAACCGCCACCGCTTGTCTCCTCCGGTCTCCACTCGTCTCCTAAGTGCAGATGATGACACAAGCGGTCCTCTCAGCAGCCCTGCCGGACAGTCACCGGTGACCTCCTTATACAGGGGTGACGCATTTGAGAGACACCGTAGCCGTTCATCAAATTGTGAAGAGTGGGGAACGAAGTACCCCTTGTGGGTGCCCGCTCCATAGCCACAGGTCGAGGGGCGTAGCCCCGAAGACCCGTGGACCAGGCAACGCAAGTAATCCTGCGACCCCGCCAGGGTGTCGCACTTACCAGTCAGGCAATAAGTGCGACACCCTGCCAGGATCGAGGGGGGGAGGGGTGGGTCTCTGTACTCACAAGTCGCCACCGACACCGGCATAGCGGTCGACTAAGCGGCTGATCTGCTCATGCACCTCGTCCATCCGCCCGGCAAAGTCCGGGTCCAGCGGCTCCGGGTCAGGCATCAAGTCGTACAGGTCTGTGCCCGCCCTCGACGCAAATTCTCGCCTGAGTGAGGTGCGGAGGTAGCGCCTGGCGGGCTCCTCCTTCAGTTGCTCGCTGTCGATCAGCTCCCGCACCTCCCGCTCTCGCTCACTCCGGGCAAAGGTGAAGAAGGCACCGATGATATCGGCTCTGTCGACAAAGCTGTCTAAGTCTGCCTGCCGGATGAAGTCGACGACCAGTCCCTCCTTGGCACGATTGCCGAGACTGGAGCGGATCACCCGGCGGATCTCCTCGATGATCCCCTCCTTGTCCTCGTGCCGGCGGTGATAGTCGAGGATCAGCCCGAGGATATAGTCCAGGTCGATCTCCTGCGACTTGAGCAGCTCCACCTCGAAGACCACGTCCGACCAGTCTACCTGCTCTTTCTTCTCGCCCGGCAGTGCGGGTGTGGGCTCCTCCTTCGAGGGGCGGTACTTATCGATGATGTCGTTGTAGGTGGACTTGTAGTCCTGCACCCTCCGCTCCGTCAGGAGGTGGGTCTTCGCCATCTCGCCCACCTCCTCGTCGGTGAGGAAGTGGCTGTCTCGGAAGTGCTCCACTGCTGCCTTGTCCTCGGGATCGATGGTGGCCAGCTCCTTGGTGAGCGTGTACTCGTCGTAGTTCTGCAGCACATTGATGAGCCGGAGATACTTCCCGAAGAGGTTCACAAAGGCCTTGGCCTGCGTGGCGCTACTTGAGAGGATCTCGTCCGGCTCGGGGAACTCCTCCTCCAGCGCTGTCACCACCTGGTCATAGCCCTCCTGGTGCTCCCCGGTCACCGGGTCAGTAAAGCCGTGGAGGTACTCCTCATAGCTCCGCTCGATGATCACGTCACGGGTATTTTGCTTGCCGAAGAGCGTGATCGCATCGATCGTCGCCTGCTCGAGGTCGCGGAAGGTGATGATATTGCCGAAGGGCTTGGTGGCGTCGAGGATCCTATTCGTCCGAGAGTAGGCCTGTATCAGACCGTGGTAGCGAAGGTTCTTGTCGACAAAGAGGGTATTGAGCCCCGGGGCGTCAAATCCGGTGAGGAACATCCCGACCACGATCAGCAGGTCCACCTCGCCCCGCTTCACCCTCTCCGAGAGATCCCTGTAGTAGAGCTGGAAGCTCTCTCCATCCACGTCGTAGGAGGTGCCGAAGTAGGCGTTGTAGTCCATGATCGCCCGGTGGAGAAACTCCTTACCACTCAGGCTCAGCGCCGTCGGCTCGAAGCTCTCGTCCTCTATCTCCCCGTAGGAGCTCTGCTCCTCATTGGGGGCGTAGGAGAAGATGGTGGCTATCTGCAGCGGGTGGTCACTCCCTGCCTGCAGTGCGGTCAGCGTCTCGTAGTAAAGCTTTGCCGCATCGACGGAGCTAGCGGCGAGCATGGCATTGAAGCCCTTGGCTGTGGGACTGGTGCGCCCGGTCTTGATCCTGAAGTTGTCGAGGATGTATCGGGAGATCTCGCGGATGCGCTCCGGGTGGAGGAGGGCATCGTTGCGCTCATAGGCGGAGAGCTTGTCAGGGTCGGTCTCCGTCTCGTAGCTCTTAAATCGGGGACGGACGTCGTTATAGTCTACCTTAAATCGCAGCACCTTCTCATCCCGGATCGCATCGGTGATGACGTAGGCGTGCAGCTGGGTGCCAAAGACGCTCCCGGTGGTCTCCGCCCCGAGGGCATTCTCGGGAAAGATCGGCGTGCCGGTGAAGCCAAATTGGTAGTACTTCCTGAATCTCTTCCGGAGGTTGCGCTGCGCCTCGCCAAACTGGGACCGGTGCGCCTCGTCGAAGATGAAGACCACCTCCTCGTCGTAGATCCCGAGATTGGGCTCACTCTTCATCAGGTTATTGAGCTTCTGGATCGTGGTGACGATGATCCGGTCGTCCGGTCTCTCGATATTGGCCCTCAGCTCTCGCGTGCTCTCGGTGCCGGTGATGCTGTCGGGGGAGAATCGCTTGTACTCCGTCATCGTCTGATTGTCGAGGTCCTTGCGGTCGACGACGAAGAAGACCTTCCGGATGAAGTCGAGCCCGGTGGCGAGCTGTGCCGCCTTGAAGCTCGTGAGCGTCTTACCCGACCCTGTAGTGTGCCAGATGTAGCCCCCGCCCTCAGGGGTGCTCCACTGCTTTGCCTCGTGGGCGGAGCGGATCTTCCAGAGGATCCGCTCCGTGGCGGCGATCTGGTAGGGGCGCATCGTCATCAGCTCGCGGGAGGTATTGAGGATGGTGTACTTGAGGAGCACCTCGAGGAGGGTCCGCTTCTGGAGGAAGGTGGCGGTGAAGTCCTTGAGATCCTTGATCGGCTGATTGCGTGCCGTCGCCCAGTTCATCGTAAAGTCGTAGCTCCCCTTGGTCGGCTTGAGGATATTGGCGAAGTAGCGGGTGTCGGTGCCATTGGAGATGACGAAGAGTTGGAGGAAGCGGTAGAGGGAGGTGTCGAGATTGAAGCTCTCCTTGCTGTAGCGGTGGATCTGATTAAATGCCTCCCTCAGTGCGACGCCTCTCCGCTTGAGCTCGATCTGGACGAGGGGCAGGCCATTGACGAGTATCGTCACGTCGTACCTATTGTCGTGGAGACCGGTGACGGCGTACTGGTGGGTCACCTGCAGGTAGTTGCGGGAGAGTCGCTCCTTATCGACGAGGTAGATATTCTGTACATGACCGTCGTCAAAGGTGAAGTCGTAGACGTGGTTGGTCTGGATCATCTCCGTCTTGTCGATCGGCGTGTCGCTCGGGCGGTCGAGGTACTCCACCGTGAAGCGGTCCCACTCGGCGTCGGTGAAGGTGACGTCATTGAGCCGCTCTATGCAGGTGCGGGCGTTGGCGAGCATCTCGCCGGGGGAGTGGAGGATGATGTAGCTGTAGCCCTGCGCCTGCAGATCGCTGAGCAGCTCCTCCTCCAGGTCCGCCTCGCTCTGGTAGCCTGCGGGGGTCTCCTGCAGGCGGGAGAGCTTGGTGTACTCCTCGAGGACGATGTAGTTATTGGTCTCGGCGATGGAGCCGGTCCGGTAGGGTCTCATGGTGTGTGTCTCTATTAGTCTTGAGGGGGAAAGGTGAGGAGGAGGTCTCGGTAGTAGCTGTACTGCATTCGTCTCAGCTCCAGCTCTCTCGGTAGTCCCTTGCTGATCGAGTGGGCAAGTGTCTCAAGGCGGTCCAGTATCCCGACGATCCGCTCCTGCTCCTCCAGCGACTTTTTAATATTGTCAGGGAAAGGTACAGGTATTTTTGTATTCAAGAGATCGTTGTTGTATAGTCTCTGAATCGTGCCTCCTTTTGCAACTTTCCATTTTGCAATCTGATAGCAATAGTAAAGGTACCTATTCAATACCTTGCTCTCATCGTGATGCAGCCATACAATGTTGCTGTCTTGGTAATAGGCATCCTGCCCATTGAATACGACAGCTCTTCCTATTGTGCCACTTGCGGACAAGAGTATCTCCCCCTTGTTGGGAAAAGGATACTTGGACTTGTACTCCTCAAATAGTTGTCTGCGGATGAATGAGTCAGCTGTTTTCCCAAAGGTGCCAATCTTGAAAAATGGGACTTCTCCATCCTGTGAGGTTTGACTTTTCAGGACTCTTTTGCACATGCACACCTCTCCGATCTCACCAAGTGTTATCCACTTGATATTGTCTCCTGTTTTTGAGGTAAGGAGGAGGTCGCGGTAGTAGGCGTACTGCTTTTGGCGAGCTTCCAGCTCTGTCTCCAGCTCTGCCTCCAGTTCTGCCTCCAGTTCTGTAAACCTATCTAAGACCCTCACTATCTCCTCCTGTACGTCCCTCGGCGGGATGGGGATACTTAAGGTCTTGACGGCTTCACTTGATAGATGCGCCGGTACGGCATCTGTTACGACTGCGTATATATCTTTCTGCTTGCTCAGGAGGGCGTGATACAGATATCTCTTTAGGATGCCGGATTTTGGAATAATGCAATAACATACATCATTAGCCCAAAAATCCTCTTCGATAAAGTTGACAAATCCCGCAGATCCATATTTCACTATGGTCACAGTGTCTGCCGGGAAGTTGTAGTGGTCGTAATAGCCCATAGGGCTCACGCCGCCACTATAGACGGGATAGGGCTTATCACTTGCTAAAATCTCTTTTAGTTACCCTCTTTCCTCTCTTTATCTCCGCCACTTCGCCGAGGGGCTTCCAGGTGACGGGGCGTCCGGCGAGGAGTTTGTCTAAGTAGATCATGCCTCTATCTCGCTGATGATGGCGTCGATCTCGGTGCGGAGGCGGGTGATGCGCTCGACAGTGTGGGCGAGGTCGGCATTGAGCCGGCGGATGTCGATCTCCTCGCGGGTGTCTCTCGGCTCGACGTAGGAGGACACGGAGAGGTTGTAGTCCCCGGCGGCGATATCGTCCTCATCCACCATGGCGATGACGTGCGGGACATCCTCCTTCCGCCGGAAGAGCTCCACGATACGCTCGATCTGCTCGTCGGAGAGGACGTTTTGATTGGTCTCCTTGGTAAAGAAGTCCTCACCGCCGGCGTCGACGAATTGGATCCTCGCGTCGGGCTTGTGCTTGGAGAGGACGAGGATATTGGTGGCGATGGAGGTGCCGTAGAAGAGGTTGGGCGGCAGGGCGATGATGGTCTCGATGTAATTCTCCCGGACGAGGTACTTCCGGATCTTCTGCTCCGCCCCGCCGCGGTAGAAGACGCCAGGGAAGCAGACGATGGCGGCGCGCCCGGTGGCGGAGAGGTGATAGAGAGAGTGGAGGATAAAGGCGTAATCTGCCTTCGACTTCGGGGCGAGCACGCCCGCCGGGGCGAAGCGGTCGTCATTGATCAGCGTCGGGTCCCCGCTGCCGACCCACTTGATCGAGTAGGGAGGATTGGAGACAATGGCGTCGAAGGGCTTCTCATCGCCGAAGCGGGGGTCGAGGAGCGTGTCCCCGAGGGCGATGTCGAAGTTGTTGTAATTGATGTTGTGGAGAAACATATTCATACGCGCCAGGTTGTAGGTCGTCTGATTGGTCTCCTGACCGATGTACTTCTCGCTGACGACCTTGTCCCCAAATAGCTTCATCGCCTGCAGGAGTAGCGACCCGGAGCCACAGGCGGGGTCGTAGATCTTATTTACTCTCTCCTTGCCGTCGAGGGCGATCCGTGCGAGAAGGGCGGAGACGCACTGCGGGGTGAAGAATTCGCCCCCGGACTTGCCGGCATTGGCGGCGTAATTGGAGATCAGGAACTCGTACGCATCCCCGAAGAGGTCGATCCGGTGGTCCTCGAAGTCCCCGAAGCGGAGCGAGTCGATGCCGCGGAGGATGGCGGTGAGCCGCTTATTCTTCTCTGCCACCGTATTACCGAGGCGGGAGCTGGTGGTATCGAAGTCGGCGAAGAGCCCCCGTATGTCGCGCTCCGACTCGAAGCCGATGGCGGAGGCCTCGATGGCGTCGAAGATCGCCTTGAGGTCGGTATTGAGGTCCGGATTGTGCTCCGCATCGCGGACGACGTTGCAGAAGAGCTGGCGGGGGTAGATGAAGAAGCCCTTATTGCGCGTCGCCATGGTGATCATCGCCGGCGTGATGCTCTCCTCGGGGAAGGTGGTGTAGTCGTACTTCCCCGTGGGACCGTTCATAAACTTGGTGAAGTTCTCGCTGATGAAGCGGTAGAAGAGGATCCCCAGTACATACTGCTTGAAGTCCCAGCCGTCCACGGTGCCGCGCACCTCGTCTGCGATCCTCCAGATGGTCGCCTGGAGCATGGCTCTCTGATCTGTCTCTGTCATAGGTATAGGGTGTAGCTGTCTGCTTGTGCTGCTAAAGATACCGACAAATCCGGAGATCTCTTACCCCGGGGCGCAAAACCAGCCCCCGAAGTGCGCTGACTTGTCGGACGAGTCGGACGGGTCGGACGCTCTGCACAAACGTACTGGCTTAGACCGCACGCCGGCATCCGAAGGATGCCCGCTCCCTAGGCATCGGTCGAGGCACGAAGTGCCGAAGACCGATGTATGAGCGTACGCGTTATGTCCCGACCCCTTGTGGGTCGCCGGGAAAGGGGTAGCTGCTCGGCGACCCGCAAGGGGTCGAGGGGGTAGGGGTGGGTTGCTGTACATCGGTCACCGCTTCGCGGATGACCGATGCCTATGGAGCGAAAACCCGCAAGGGGTGCCACGCCGGCCTGTCTTACCCTTTCGTTGAAATGGCCTGCCGATCCCGCAGGGGCGAAGCCCCGGAGGGATCGGCAGGCGAGAGGCTCCCCCCCTGCGGGATCGTCCGACCCGTTCGACTCCAAAAGAGGGATCAGGGGAGGGCGTCGTAGATGACCGACTGGATGCGGGTGCGGATGTTGAGGG
>ERZ1673749.836-NODE-836-length-27862-cov-6.551624_pt1 | contig 27862 bp, 19 predicted proteins | sample MGYA00580204_ERZ1673749 | MGnify/ENA primary metagenome ERZ1673749 (study PRJEB41218, sample SAMN15661745) | gut metagenome | host: Homo sapiens | place: Canada: London | collected 2015-08-20/2019-03-30 | study: EMG produced TPA metagenomics assembly of...
ATAACGGAACGGCCGGAATAGTCCACACGCTTGCCCAACAGGTTCTGACGGAAACGGCCCGACTTTCCCTTTAAGAGATCGGATAAGCTCTTCAGCGGGCGGTTGGAGGCTCCGGTCACCGCCTTGCCTCGACGACCGTTATCAATCAAGGCATCCACCGCTTCCTGGAGCATTCTCTTCTCATTGCGAACGATGATTCCCGGGGCACCGATATCCAAAAGTCGCTTCAAACGGTTGTTCCGGTTGATGACCCGGCGATAGAGGTCGTTGAGGTCGGAGGTTGCGAAACGTCCCCCTTCCAGCTGGACCATGGGGCGCAAATCGGGAGGCATTACGGGCAGAACGGTCATGCACATCCACTCGGGTTTGTTTCCGGAGCGAAGGAATGCTTCCACCACCTCGAGGCGGCGAAGGATTCGAACCCGCTTCTGGCCGGAGGATTCTTCCAATTCCTTGGCCAGTTTCTCCTCCTCTTCCTCCAGATTCACCTTCCGCAACAGCTCTTGAATGGCTTCCGCGCCCATTCCGGCCACGAAACCGTCTTCGTATTTATCATAGTATTCCTGGTACTCGGTCTCCGTCAGCAGCTGCTTCTCATAGAGGTCTCCCTCTGCCTCGCCGGGATCAATGACCACATAGTTGGCAAAGTAGAGAACCAGCTCCAGGGCCTTGGGACTCATATCCAAGAGCAAGCCCATCCGAGAGGGAATGCCCTTAAAGTACCAGATGTGAGAAACCGGGGTCGCCAGCTCGATGTGGCCCATTCTCTCGCGGCGAACCTTGGATTTGGTGACCTCGACGCCGCACTTTTCACAGACCACGCCTTTGTAACGAATGCGCTTGTATTTTCCGCAGGAGCATTCCCAGTCCTTGGTGGGTCCGAAAATCTTCTCGCAGAACAATCCGTCTTTTTCCGGCTTCAGAGTCCGATAGTTGATGGTCTCCGGCTTCTTTACCTCTCCATGAGACCATGAACGAATCTTCTCCGGAGAGGCAATTTGAATTCGTATGGCATCAAATGTATTAGTCTTCTTCAAGATAGTCTCCTCTCAGTACGATTATTCGTCATCCTCATCGCTGAGTTCCTCCACGGAATAACCCAGTTCATCGTAGTCATCTGTTTCATCCTCGACGGCGTCTGCGTCCATCTCAATTTCGTCGTCGCCGTCATCGGAATCCTCATCATCACTCTCGTCCTCCTCATCCGGGTCATTTGCCTTCTTGAGGAAGTGGAAGTCCTTCTTTTCCTGTTGCCGTTCGTCCATATCTTCAATCTGAGAGAACCGTGTCACATCGTCCAAATCGTCTTTCAGTTCGACTTCATTATTGTCTTCATCGAGGAGCTTGACATCCAGAGACAGGGATTCCAACTCCTTGATCAATACCTTGAAGCTTTCCGGAATTCCCGGTTCGGGGATGTTCTCGCCCTTGACGATGGATTCATAGGTCTTTACACGACCCGTCACATCATCGCTCTTCACCGTCAACATCTCCTGCAGGGAGTGGGAGGCCCCATAAGCTTCCAAGGCCCAAACCTCCATCTCACCGAAACGCTGACCACCGAACTGAGCTTTTCCACCCAGAGGCTGCTGCGTCACCAAGGAGTAAGGACCCGTGGACCGGGCGTGAATCTTCTCCTCCACCATGTGGTGCAACTTGAGGATGTACATGTAACCCACGGTGACGCGATTGTAGAAGCTCTCCCCGGTACGTCCGTCGCGGAGCTGAATCTTTCCATCAATAGCATAGCCCGCCGTCTTCAGGGCTTCCTCGATGTCCGTATCGGAAGCACCGTCAAAGACCGGGGTTGCAACCTTCCAGCCCAGCTTCTTGGCGGCAAGGCCCAGATGAACCTCCAAAACCTGTCCCAGGTTCATACGGGAAGGAATACCCAAGGGGTTCAAACAGATCTGAATCGGCGTTCCATCCGGTAGGAAGGGCATGTCTTCCACGGGAAGAATCCGGGAAACGACACCCTTATTGCCGTGACGGCCGCACATCTTATCGCCCACCATGATCTTTCGTTTGGTCGCAATATACACGCGGACAACCTCATTCAGGCCGGGGGAAAGCTCGTCGCCATTGGCCCTGGAGTAACGCTTAATATCGACGACAATTCCCGCTTCGCCGTGGGGAACCTTCAGAGAAGCATCCCGTACTTCTCTGGCCTTCTCGCCAAAGATGGCTCTAAGGAGGCGCTCCTCGGGAGACAATTCAGTCTCTCCCTTCGGCGTAACCTTACCAACAAGAATGTCTCCCGCAACAACCTCGGCACCAATGCGAATGATCCCATCCTCATCCAGGTTCTTGCGCATGTCTTCTCCGATGTTGGGAATGTCCCGGGTGATATCTTCCGGTCCTAACTTGGTCTCTCGAGCCTCACAGGAGTGTTCCTCAATGTGAACCGAGGTAAGCACATCATCCACAACCATGCGCTCGTTGATCAACATGGCGTCCTCGTAGTTGTAGCCTTCCCAGGTCATGAATGCAATCAGGATGTTCTTGCCCAGGGCAATCTCTCCCTGGTCCGTGGAAGGACCGTCCGCGATGATTTGCTCCTTCTTCACCCGCTCCCCTTCCTGAACAATGGGGCGCTGGTTGAAGCAGGTACCCTGGTTGGCACGACGGAACTTAAAGACCTTATAGGTTTTCTCCTTTTTGGTCTCATCGTCCAGAATCGTGACATGATCCGAGTCCACCTGGGTAACAACACCATCCACATCGGACTTGATAACAACGCCGGAATCCAAGGCGGCCTTGTGTTCAATTCCCGTTCCGATCATGGGCGCCTCGGTCTTGATCAGAGGCACTGCCTGGCGCTGCATGTTGGTTCCCATCAGGGCACGGGTCGCATCGTCGTTCTCCAGGAAGGGGATCATGGCGGCTCCCACCGACACAATCTGCTGCGGCGAAACGTCCATGAACTGGACCTTGTCTCTCGGATAAATATCGTTGACCGCGTTGATACCACGGCCAGAGACCCTCTCATTGACAAAGCGTCCGTTTTCATCCAAGGGTTCATTGGCCTGGGCCTTGATGTACTTATCCTCTTCGTCCGCCGTCAGATAGATGATCTCATCGGTGACCACACCGGTTCCCTCTTCCACCTTCCGGTAGGGGGTTTCGATGAAGCCATACTTATTAATGCGACCGTAGGTGGTCAAGGAGGTAATCAGTCCGATGTTCGGACCTTCCGGAGTCTCAATGGGGCAGATTCGACCATAATGGGAATCATGAACATCTCGAACCTCCGCACCGGCACGGTCTCGAGAAAGTCCACCGGGTCCCAAGGCGGAAAGACGTCTCTTATGAGTGAGTTCCGACATGGGGTTGGTCTGGTCCATGAACTGCGACAACTGGGAGGAGCCAAAGAACTCCTTGATTGCAGCGGTAACGGGGCGCACGTTGATCAAGCTCTGGGGGGTTGCCAGGTCCTGGTCGCCCGTGGTCATTCTCTCCCGAACCACTCTTTCCATTCGGGACAATCCGATGCGGAACTGGTTCTGCAAAAGCTCGCCGACGCAGCGAACCCGCCGGTTGCCCAGGTGGTCAATGTCATCCAGGTTTCCGACTCCGTGATAGAGATTGAGCTGGTAACTGAAGGTGGCGAGAATGTCCGCCATCGTAATGTGATGCGGGCAGATCTTGGACTTGTTTCTTAAAATATAAGATCTCTTCTTCTCGGGCTTGTCGTAGGCTCCACTTTCATCCTCTTCAAAGAACTGAAGAATCTCTTGCATTCCGGGCCAGTAAATCTTCTCCGACAGACCCAGTTCATCCATGTTCACATCCTCAATTTCATCCTGGAAGACATGGTAGTCCACGAAATGGTTGCCCACGATTCTTACCACATCCTCGTGCGCTTCATCCGCATAGACGTCCACGCTGTTGATTCCCGCGTTTTCAATCTCGAGGGCTTTCTCCCGAGAGATGAACTCGTCTTTTTCTGCCAAAATCTCCCCATCTTCACTGACGGCATCGGCAGCCAAGGTGCGATTCGCCAGGCGGTTAAAGATGGAAAGCTTCTTATTAAACTTATAGCGGCCCACCTTCGCCAGATCATAGCGACGCGGATCAAAGAAGAGATTATGCACCAAGGGCTCGGCCGACTCCACCGAGGCGAGGTCGCCCGGTTTTAACTTCCGATAGATCTCCAGCAGGGCGTCCTCGCGCGTGCGAGACACTTCCTTCTCCAAGGTAAGGCTTAAATGCTCCTCATCTCCCAAAACATCAATCATCTCTTCATTAGTTTCAAAGAGAAGGGCCCGAATCAGGGTGGTAGCAGGCAGTTTGCGGGTGCGGTCAATTCTTACGTTGACAACCCCATTCGCATCATTATCATATTCGATCCAAGCACCACGGTTTGGAATCACGGTCGAGGAGATCATGGTGTTACCGGACTTATCAAACTCCTGGGCATAGTAGACGCCGGGAGAACGGATGAGCTGGGAAACAATGACACGCTCTGCCCCATTGATAATGAAAGTACCCGACGGGGTCATCATCGGGATATCCCCCAAATAGACTTCCTGTTCCTTCACATCCATGATTTCGCCGTCGTCCATCTTGATCAGACGAACCTTTACGCGAAGTTTTCTGGCATAGCTGGTATCTCTTTCCTTCGCTTCTTCCACCGAGTATTCCGTCTCCTCATCAAAATGGAAGTCCACGAACTCCATGATCAGGCCACCGGAGAAGTCTCGAATGGGAGAAATGTCCGCCAGAACTTCACGAAGGCCATCCTCCGTGAACCACTTGTAGCTATCCTTTTGAATAGCCAAGAGGTTCGGAAGCTCCAGTGCGACCGGGATACGAGAGAAACTTTGCCGTTCGGTTTTACCGTACATTACCGTGTGATTGTGCATTGTCATATCCACCCCTTTACCGTTTTCAAACAACGATCCCATTAAAAATGCAAACGCATTTGCGTTTCAGAACAAAAGTTAGTAAAAAATTTAGACATAGGTCACGAATCTATGATTTATGCAAGTATTGATAATAGCACACGAAAACAAGCCTTGTCAACAATTGACAAGGAAAAAGCAAAAATATCCGAATAAAAATCATCCTTCAAAAAACTTGGTAAGTAATTATAGCGAATTCCTTTCCATTTTGCAAATTGATTCGCCCGGACCCGTGGTGTTGTAAACGGAATAAATTAAGACTATTCACCCATAATTTTATACTAGAAATTTCTTGAGACACGGTGGTTTTTAAAAAAATTCTCCACTCTGGGAACGGGGCCATGGGAAATCCCCTTTTTTGCAGTTTCCCAGGGGAACTCACCCCTGGGAAATCCCCTTTTTCACAGTTTCCCAGGGAGTTCCCACCCCCGGCTTTTGGCTAGCTTCCCCTTCCCAATAAAAAACTCCCGGAATTGGCAACACAACCAATTCCGGAAGTTCCTAATTATCACGATTTTTCTTCCCCGGTCTTATCATCATCCGGGGCACAACAACCCGCTAAAATCTTGGGAATCGCATAATGCTCCGTCTTTTTGACCCGATGATAGAGCTTCCAGGCGTTATCGCTTTCGAAGATGGGGACCCGTTCCACACTGAGAAGGCGGCCCATCTGGTCCGGTCCCGTTTGGACCACAAAGATCATGCTTCCCGTTTCCTTTGCCTTTTCTTCCAGGGCTTTTTTCGCGGAGCGGATGCCCGCATCCGGGACGCCCACAAACTCCGTTTCCAAGGAAGGGGTGGAGGCAAGAATGCGAGGGTAAAATTCCCGGATCATAAAGCCGGGAATCGGGTTGTCGTACTCGAGAAGGAAAATCCAGTCGATTCCCTTGGTACGGATGCGATCACAGCACTTTACGTAGAATTCCTCCGGATTGTGAAAGCGGTTCGGATCGTAATAAATCGCTTCAATCCCGGAATCACGGGCCCGCCGAAGACCCAGATTATCCTCCGAAGAGCTGACCACCAGATCCACCGATCCGCGAACGATATGATCCGCGCAGGCATCGATAATGCACTGTAGGTCGGCTCCATTCTTTGAAAGAAACACTGCAATCCGTTTCATCCCATCCTCCTTCGCAGTCTTAATCCTCTCTTTGCAAGCGGAAACGGAGGGGATGACCGTTGATGTCTACCGGCTCCTGATCCGTCAGCTTCTCTTGCTGAATCTCCGTTGCTAAGATCTCCTGGCTCAGGTTCTCCCGATAGGCCTCGATGGCCCGGGTCAGCTCTTCATCCGCTTCATAACTCATGTGAATCCGATCGGAAACCTCGAAGTCATTTGTTTTCCGCTGCTGCTGAACCTTCGAGATAACCTCGCGAACGAGTCCTTCCTGAACCAGGTCGGGACTCAGTTGCGTATCCAAGAGGACGCTGATGTCGCCATCCATGGCGACATCGAAGCCTTCCCGCGCCTGGTATCTGGCCTCCACATAGTCTCTCTGAATCTCCGTGTCCTCGCCCTGTAGGGAAAGGGTAACCGGGCCTTGTTCCAGATTGGCCAGGAATTCATGACTGTCCACGGTGGAGAGGTACTTGGCAAAGTCCTTGATCTTTCCTCCAAGAATGCGGCCCGCCACTTTATAGTCGGGCTTCAGGGTGATCTCCAGTTGGTCGGCGAGACGGTCGGAGAAGACCAGTTCCTTCACGTTAAGCTCTTCTTTGATGAGGTCGGACAGATGACCGATCGTGTCCTCGAACTTCCGGTCCATGACAAGCTCGGAGAGCGGCTGACGAACCTTGATGCCCGCTTCTTCTCGGCTGGCTCTTCCCAAATTCACCACCCGGCGAACCAGGTCCATCTTCTTCTCCAGATCCTCGTCGATGAGGGAAAGGTCGGCTTGGGGCGTGAACTCCAGATGAACGGAATCCATGGCCTCTTCCCGGGTCAGGGCCTGATAGAGCTCTTCCGCCAGGAAGGGTGTGATGGGAGCAATGAGTTTGCTCACACCCAGCAGAACCTCATAACTGGTGCGGAACACGGATTTTACATCCAACGATGCTTCGGAAGACCAGAAACGACGGCGGTTGCGGCGGATGTACCAATTGGAGAAATCCTCCACCACAAAGTCGGACAGATCATGAACCACGCGGTTGTATTCAAAGGCATCCATCTCTTCCTTGTATTTCTTTAAAAGAGAATGGTAGCGACTCAGCAGCCAGTGGTCGATTTCCGGCCGATCATCCACATCCACCTGGAAGTCCGCGGGGTTCCAGCCGTTGGTGTTCGCATAAAGGGCGAACATCTGGTAAATGTTCTTGATGGTGCGGAAGAACTTAGCATTCACCTCTTTGAGGCCCTCCTCATCAAAGCGAGTGGGAACCCACGGAGGCGATACATAGAGGGAGTAGAAGCGAACCACATCCGCTCCATAGCGGTCAAACAGTTCAAAGGGATTCAGGGTGTTTCCCTTGGACTTGGACATCTTCTGACCCTTGCTGTCCAAAACTAGATCGTTCACGAGAACATTTTTGTAGGGGGCCACCCCCTTATACAGGACCGAAATGGCCAATAAGGAGTAGAACCAGCCACGGGTCTGATCAATGCCCTCGGAGATGAAGTCCGCGGGGAAACGGGAATCGAAATCATCCTTGTGCTCAAAGGGATAGTGCCATTGGGCGAAGGGCATGGAGCCGGAATCGAACCAAACATCCATGACATCCGGTTCCCGAGTCATGGTTCCTCCACACTCGGGGCAGGTGATATGGACCTGGTCCACATAAGGGCGGTGGAGGTCGATGTCCGTGTTGATCTCTTCCTGGGCGAGCTTGACCAGCTCTTTCCGAGAGCCCACGGAGTGAACATGGCCGCAATCGGGGCAAACCCACAGGTTTAGCGGAGTTCCCCAGTAACGACTGCGGGAAATCGCCCAGTCATTGAGGTTCTCCAGCCAGTTGCCAAATCGCTTCTCCCCTACATAGGGAGGGAACCAATGAACCTTTTCATTTTCCGAAACCAAGAGATCCTTGAATTTGGTGACATCGATGTACCAGGATGGCTTGGAGTAGTAGATAAGGGGGGTGTGGCAGCGCCAGCAGTGGGGATAGTTATGGCTGATCTTTTGCCGCGCATAGAGCTGGTTATGGCTCTTCAGATAGTCGAGGATGTCGGGATCGCAGTCCATGACAAAGCGTCCCTGATAAGGTCCTTCCAAAAAGGCGCCATCCTCGCCCACGGGATTCACCAAGGGAAGGTCATATCTTCTGCCCGTTTTATAGTCATCCTCGCCAAAGGCCGGGGCCGTATGGACGATTCCCGTACCATCCGTGGTGGTGACATAGTCGGCACAGGTCACGAAGAAGCCCTTGCCCTTAACGTTGAGGAAGGGGAGAAGCTGCTCATATTCCTTGTATTCCAGGTCTTTTCCCTTGTATTCCTCGAGAATCTCCCATTCCCCATACTGCTCTTTCAGCACCTGGTTGATGAGGTCCTTGGCAAGATAGTACTTCTCCTCCCCCTGTCGGACCTTCACATAGTCCACATCGGGATGAACCGTGAGAGCCACATTGGAGGGCAGGGTCCAGGGCGTCGTCGTCCAAGCGAGGAAATAGGTGTTCTCCTCCCCCTTGACGGCAAATTTCGCATACGCGGTAACCACCTGGTCTTCCTGGTAACCTTGTGCCACCTCATGACTGGCAAGTCCCGTCCCGCAGCGCGGACAGTAAGGAAGAATCTTCGCACCTTTGTAGATCAGGCCGCGGTCATAGAAATCCTTCAGAATGTGCCATTCCGTTTCAATATAATCATTATCCAGGGTGATATAGGGATGGTCCATGTCCGCCAGGAAGGCCATCCGCTCGCTCATGTCCGTCCACAGGTCCCGATACTTAAAGACCGAGGCGCGGCACTCCTCGTTAAACTTCTCCACTCCATATTCTTCAATCTGGGTTTTATTGCGAAAGCTCAGCTTCTTCTCAACCTCAATCTCCACGGGCAGACCATGGGTGTCCCAGCCGGCCTTGCGGCCAACCCGATAGCCCTGCATGGTCTTGTAGCGACAGGTCATGTCCTTCAGGGTTCGGGCAATCACATGGTGGATGCCAGGAGCCCCGTTTGCCGTGGGTGGACCATCAAAAAAGATATAGGAATTCTCCCGATCCCGTTCCTCTAATGACCTTTTCAACAGGTCCATCTTCTTCCATCGCTGTCCGGCCCAGGCTTCCCCTTCCCGGACATCTTTTGGCAGTTCCTTAAAAGCCACAATTCCCTCCTTATATCTGTCTTAACAGGAGCGCTCCTCTTGGTCTTGTTGACGGCGGAGGCGAACAATCTCCCGATTTTCATCCAATTTCACATCCCGGTAGGTCAGCCACTCCCCCTTTTTCACGTCTTGCGTGAGAATCGTTGACTCATCGCAGATGGTGAAGGGCAAAAGGTCTTTTTCCTGCTGTTCCTTATGACTCACCAACAGACCATAGGCCGTGTCCCGACCAATCCCCTTCAGGGATTCGCCCTTTTTCAAGTCCCGTTTTGCCACCGTGATGACATCGATAACCTGTCCCTTTACAGGGGCCAGGGATGACTCATGTTCGATGACCGCACTGAATATGGTGATGGGGGTCTCGAGGCTGGTGAGATGGTAGGGCCGATACAGCGTGTAATTCGGTCCCTTTCCCAGGCCTAAGTATTCCATCAACGAAACCACTTCCGGCTCCTCGCTGGTCACAATGGCAAAGACGCCGGGAGCCATCCCAAAGGCAAAGTCCACAACCTGTTCCCGGCTCAGAATACCGCCTTGGTCCTTGCGGCTCAGAATTCCCGCAATCGTGTCCGGCTTGGCGGTAATGCCATGGCAACCCGGCACATCCGGTACAAAGCCGATGGCGTTACAAACCGTGCCCAGCTCGGTCATGGTGTTGGTTCCATCGACGAAAGAGCACAGCATGTGGGGGGAAAGTCCCTTGCTTCTCGCCTCCTCGGCGAGGGTCTCATCGGTTTGCTCCCGATCCAGCTTGTTATTCTTCCCCTTGCCGACGGCAACCAGGTCAAAGCCCGTAGCCAGGGCGAAGTCCACCAGGTCCAAGATCGCTCCCGGTTCATCTCCCTTCGTTCCCGTGTAAACGACGCCTTCCTTTTGGGCCATCCGGTAGAGAATCGGTCCCACCGCACAATCACATTCCACGTTCAGGAGGATGATGTGCTTGTGATGATGAATTGCGTTAACGGCAATGCGGGCCCCCGTGTTCGGAACCCCCGTGGCCTCGACCACGGCATGTACCCCGGGCAGATACGCCATCTCTTCTTTCGCGGATACCACATAGCCATTCATTTTATGAAATCGTGCCCCCTCCTCCGGATCATCGGTAATCCGAATTCGGTCTTCCGGAATTCCAATCGACAGGAGCACACTCTTCGCTTTTTCCGGTGTATGATCTACGATGACCGAGGGGACAATTCCCGGTATATGGCGGAGCTGACAAATCAGCCCCTTTCCCATTTTTCCACATCCGATAATGGAGATATAAATTTGTTCGCCCCGCTCTGTCATTTCGCTCAATTTCTCTTGAATTCGAAACATGAAAGCCTCCTTGAGATCTTTCAAAAAATAATAATCAGATTTATTGTATCACGATTGATTCCCAGCGTGGAGCAAATGCTCTGCACAAAGATAGGCAGAAGCCCATGCCCAATGCAGATTATATCCCCCGCACTCTCCCTGAATATCCATGATTTCACCAAGAAAATACAAACCGGGTACCCACAGGGATTCCATAGTCTTCGGAGAGATGTCCTCTGTGGCAATTCCCCCACAGGTCACCTGGCCATGATCCCTCCTGCGGGAGCCCGTGACCGTGAAGGACATCCTCTGCAAGGTGAAAAGCAAGGTCTCCAGATCTTCCTCCCCGAGATTTCCCAGTGGCTCTCCGAGGTCCCGGCCAAGGGACGCTCCGATGTTGGAAAGCAGGGCGGGTGGTAAAAAGGCCGCAAAGATATCCTTCATCGGTGTCCCCGCCTGATCCTGGGAAAGCTGCCGGAGCCATGCCATGAATTCCTCGGAACCGTATTCCGGAAAGAGGTTGATCGTAAGGGCTTGCGGCCGGTGACTTTTTTGGATCCGGTCCAAGAGAAGGTTGGAAAGGCGGAAAATCCCGATGCCCGACAGACCATAGTCGGTAAACAGTAAATCGCCCTGCACCTCATTACCCTGCGAATCCTCTAAACCCGCCTGGACTTTCCAGCCCTGACAGGCCTTCGTCAGGCTCTTCTCCTCAACGGTCAACGCACAGATGCCCGCGTGAATGGGGGTGAGCCGATGACCCAGGGGGCGGACCAGGGAATAGCCACAGGATCGTTCGTCCTTTCCAATACCGTAGGCCCCACCCGTCGCCAGGATGAGGAGATCCGTCCCCACCTTCTCTTTGTCGGGGGAAAGGGGCACATCGGCATCCGTGGATGCTAAGGAGAGGAGGAAGGTTTCCCCCTTGCGTTCCACCTGAACAACCTCCTTGCCATAGATGACCGGAATCCGCAGGCGGTCCAGCCAAGCGGTCAAACACCGGACCAGGCTCTCACTCCGAAGGGTTCTTGGATACACCATGCCACTTTCCAGGCTCACCGAAAGGAGGCCCAGGGACTGAAAAATGCTTCGCACTTTTGACGAGGGCAGTGCCCGCAAGGCCTCCCGGACAAAGGCCTCCTCCCCCTCCTTGCTGAGGTAGTGGGAGGTAGAGAGATGCTCATTCGTGAAATTACAGCGGCCGTTTCCCGAAGCTCGTACTTTGCGGAGGAGTTGGTTCCCCTGCTCGACGATTTGCACCTCATAAAGGTCCGGCGCCCCGCTTTTTAAGAGGCAGGCACAAAACACGCCGGAGGCACCCCCGCCTACAATCGTGACCCGCTTCACTGCAGGGCTCCTTGGTAGAAGCGGCAGTGGTCGCGAAGGGAGCACTCCTGGCAGAGGGGATTGCGGGCCTTACAGATGCGCCTGCCTTGGAAAATGAGCAGGTGGTGAGCAAGCGACCAAATTTCAAAATCCAGGATCCTCCGCAGGTCCTTCTCACAGGCCAAAACATCCTGAGATTGGGACAGGCCGATGCGGTTGGAAACCCGAAATACGTGGGTATCCACCGCAATCGCCGGTTGGTGAAAGGCGTTGGACAGGACCACGTTGGCGGTTTTTCTCCCGACTCCCGGAAGCTTCACCAACTCCTCCATGGTGTCCGGGACCTGTCCCCGGTACTTCTCCACCAAGATGGCAGCGGTCTTCACGATGTTTTTCGCCTTGTTGCGGTAAAAACCGATGCTCTTAATCATCTCCATGACCCTCTCCGGACTGGCCAGGGCGAGCTGGGCGGGTCCGGGATAGGCCTGAAAGAGAGCGGGTGTCACCTTGTTGACCTGCACATCGGTGGTCTGGGCCGAAAGAATGGTCGCCACCAGCAGCTCAAAGGGGTTGGAAAAGTGCAGCTCCGGTCCCGCATCGGGAAAGGTCTCCTTTAACAGGTCCATGACCTGGGCGGCTTCCGCTTTTGACATTTTTTTCATTTTCTCTCTCCTCTCTCCCTTTCAAAGACTTCCTGAATCGCCCGAGCCTGCCCCTCCAGAAGGGGGGAAGAAGATTTCCGAGCAAGCTCCAGGGCTTCCCTCACTTGTTCCGTAAGCCGGTCTCTTTTTTCCCCCCGGGGGCTACGGCGCCAGCTGTTAAACAGAGTAATCAGGGCATTTCTTCGCAAAATCGGCCAGCCGCGCCAACGGCCTGACCGATGCCCATGGCGGGCTTCCAATTCTCGGTTCGTCATCGCAAAAAATTCTGCCGCTTCTTCCACGCCCGCTTCTCCCTTGCCGGCATCCAGGGCTTCCTTATTATAAGGGCAGCAGATCTGACAGCTGTCACAGCCAAACAGGCGGTCCCCTAAGGCCTCCCACTCCTCTTGCGTGAGCACCCGTTTCTCCTGGGAGAGCTGGGAAAGGCAGGCTTTTCGATCGTAAAAAACCCCGGGATAGGCCGGGGTGCCTGCAAGGGTGCCTGTTTTCCCCTTCTCGGTTTTCTCCGGGGCAAGCGGACGAAGCGCATGACCCGGACAGGCTTTGATACAGCACTGACAGCCCGCACAAGGGTCCTTATCCGGAACTCGGGTCCCCTTCTCATAAGCGGGAAAGCAGGACCGGAAGGCGAGGGATGGTTGGGAGGGAAGGCTCCAATAGCAAACCCCCAGGTAGAAAAAGGATCCCCGGTCCGCCAGTAGCAGATTCTGATTCTTGCCGATGGTGCCCAAACCGGAGGCAAGGGCCAGTCCCCTCTCCGAGGCCTCTTCGGTATCCACCTCAATGCGCGCCGGTTCCAAAAAAAATCCCGTTTTTTGAAGACCGGTTCGAACGGTATCGGCATAGGCGGAGAGGCGTTCCCGGATCATCTTGTGATAGTCCCTCCCCCGGCTGGAGAAGGACCAAACCGAAGGTGCAAGAAAGGAGCCCTTGGAATCCCTCCGCACCGGATAAGGCAGGGCCAGGGTCTGAATCAGGGTCCCGTCCTCCCGGACCATCACCCCCGTTCCCGCGATGGAAAACTCCGCCAGGGGGTCCGTAAAACACTGCGCTTCTCTTTGGTCCATGCTCCTCACCCTGTTTTTCTCCTTCCTCTATGGTACTCTAATGATGAACTATATTATAATGGAGTTCCCGAGATTAGAAAAATACGAATCGCCCTTGGGCGAATGGAAAGGATCCTATGTTTAACCGCAGTAAAAAAGTGGCCGGCCAATTTGACTGGCTTCTCTTTCTAAGCACCGCCGCAATCTGCATCTTCGGCTTTATTGTGCTGCATTCTGCAACCGCTTCCCAGAATTTGGGCTGGGCCCCCATGCGGTCGCAAATTTTTGCCACCCTGATCGGCTTTGGAATCATCCTCCTCCTGCAATGGGTAGACCTGGACTTTCTGAAGCGGCTTGCCATCCCCATTTATGGAATAAGCATCGTCCTTCTTCTTCTCACCCTGCTGATCGGCCATGGAGAGAGCGACTGGGGAGCACGGTCCTGGTTAAAATTGGGTCCCGTCGCCTTTCAGCCCTCGGAGTTCGTGAAAATTGGCATGATTCTGAGCCTGGCCATGCTCCTGGAGAAATACCACGCGAAGCTCAATCGGCCCACAACCCTGCTCATCATCCTGGTTGCCATGGGCATCCCCCTCTTTTTGATTCTCCGGCAACCGGATCTGGGGACCTGCATCGTTTACGCCTTTTTCATCGCTCTGATGATCTTCTACGCCGGCATTCACTGGGGCTATATCCTGGGCGCCATCGTCTTGCTCTTGATTGCCATTCCCCTGGTCTATTCCCGCCTCACAGAGATTCAAAAGCTTAGGATCATCAACTTTCTGAATCCCTCCACCGACCCATTGGGATCGAGCTACCAGAACCTCCAGGGCATCATCGCCATCGGCTCCGGACAATGGCTGGGAAGAGGGTACCTCCAGGGCACCCAGACCCGCTTTGGCTTCATTCCGGAACAGGACACCGACTATATCTTTGCCGTCCTCAGTGAGGAATTCGGCTTCGTCGGCGGTCTCGCCCTCATTCTCTGCTATGGGATCATGCTCTACCGGATGGTGATGATCGCCCGCAAGGCCAAAGACGTTTTTGAGTCCACCCTCTGCATCGGCGTTGCCGCCTTTATTTTCTTCCACGTGTTTGAAAATATCGGGATGACCATCGGGGTCATGCCCGTCACCGGCATCCCCCTTCCCCTCATCTCCAACGGCGGAACCTTCCAGATGATCGTATTAACCGGCATCGGCCTCGTTCTCTCGGCCAGCACGCAGAGGCGGCCCTTGGACTTTAATGCGGCTTTCTGAGGGGAAAACCGCCTGCCAGGCACCGAGCAAAATCCACAACAGACCTGCCAAGAAGACCACGCTTTCCCGGAGCCGGTCTTCTTTTTTTTGCACGAAAAAGTGGGAATCCCCTCCGGCCTCCAAAAAAGCCATCGACCCGTTTTGGTCCGTCCGATAGCAGGTGGCGGTTCTCCGAAGACGCCGGAGGGTTTGCGGGTCGGGATGCCCATAGGAATTATTCCTGCCGCAGGAAATCAGGGCCTGCCTTGGACGAATCCGCTTCAGAAAAGGGGCACCGGACCCTCTCTTGGAGCCGTGATGCGCACACTTCAGCAGGGTAAGGGGCTCGGTCAGCTTTCTCTCAAGGGCTGGCAGGAGCTCCCCATCGTCCTCCTTGTCCCCCATGAAGAGCACCGTCTTTCCCTTCTCTCCCTTTGTTTTTGCCAGGAGGATCATGGACCCGCTGTTGCTGTCCTCTTGATCCACTCGTCCCGTGAAGACCACCCACACACTCCAAAAGGACCCGGGAGAAAATCCTCCCTTCTCTTCGGAAAACAAGCCCGGACTCACCACGCGATGGGGAATTCCCTTGGGTAAGAGGGCATCCTGCTTTGCCGTCCGCTTGCCCGGTGCACAGTAAATCGCCGTTACCGGCAGTTCCTTACAAAGATAGGGTAAGGCCCCCACATGGTCCCGGTCAAAGTGACTGAGAAAAATTCCATCCAGCCGATTCACTCCATAATTTTCCAATTCGCGGACCACCCCCTTGGCCAGCTTTTGAGATTCCTGCTTTCCCGCGGGTCCCACCACACCTCCCGTATCCACAAGGTAGGCATGCTCCCCGTCCCGCAAGCAAGTACAGTCCCCCTGGCCCACATCCAGACTGATGAGGGCATGATCCGGGGAAAGGGGAAGCAGCTGGCTCAGAGGGAAAAGCAGCAACAAGGGAAGAACCAGCTGCAGGCGCAGACGTTGGCAACGAAGAAAAAAGGCTTCCGACAGGGAGGGAGGCCCCGGCTTCCGAGTGAACAGGGGACCCTTCTCCTCCATCAGGAGAAGAAGGAAGAGCAGCCAGGCCAGAGAAGCGGACGCCGATAGATGAATGTCCGGCAGGGTAAAAATCCGGTTCATCCCGAGCAATTGGTCCATGACTCGGAGGAAGAAAAAATAGCCCCACTGCGTGAATTTGCAAAGAACAAATCCGATCATGGGAAGCGGAGCCAGGCAGAGGGCAAGGAGACCCAAACGGAAGAGACCGGTGAAGAAGGGAATCTGGATAAAATTCGCAAGAAGGCTCACCGGAGAAAGGGATCCCCCCTGAAGGAGCAGGACGGGGAGGGTGAAGAGCTGAATCCAAAAAGAAATTCGCAGGGTCTGAAGAAACCCGCCGGAAAAGGGATGGTAGCTCTGCCGAAGGTTGCCGTAGTAGATTCCCAGGGCACAGAGAAAGGAGAGCTGAAAGCCGGGTTGGAAGAGGGAGGCGGGCCAGAGGACAAGGAGAACGGTGGCTGCGAAGAGAAGGGTGCGAAGGGTCAGGGTCTTTCTCCGTCGCCAAAGGGCAAATTCCTTGGCAGCGACAAACAGCAGTGCCCGAAGGATGGACGGAGGAAACCCCAAAAGGGTGGCATAGAAAAAGAGAAGGGAAAATAAAAAAAGGACCGCCCGCTGTCTCTTGCCGGTGACCAGGGAGAGAAGATGCAAACCCGTGGAAAAGAGAAGACTGATGTGGAGCCCCGATGCCGCCAAAAGATGGAGCATGCCGAGCTCCTTCATGGGTTCCTTGATCTCCTTTCCCAGGCCCTCCTCACTTCCCAAAAGGATGCGACGAAAAAAAGAAGCCCCCGGCTTTCCCAGGGGTTCACAGGCCTTTCGAATCCGCCCGCGAAGCTCCTCCATCCAACGGCCCGGGCCGGCTCCCCTTTGCAAAAGGACGGGATGGAGGATATCCAGAACCGCCCAGTGTCCCTGCCTTTGTTGGTAACTTTCCTCATCAAACAGACCGGGCAGGGTCGTGTGGTCAAAAAGCCGAAAGCGGCCCCTCACCTGAAATCGACAGTCCATGAGATCCTCTTCCGACCGGGCTGAAGCAGATCGTACCATCTGATCCAGACCCCGGCTCACAAACACCTTTCCCCGGGCCCAGGCGGGGCCTTCTTCCGAGAAAAGCAGGGCCTCTTTCTTCCCCCTTCTTTTCTTGATTCCGATCACCTTCACCCGGAGGGTTTGGGTCGCTTTCGGCAAGGAAGGAAGCTCCACTCGCCGTAATCGGGCGAAAAAAAAGGAGAGGAGCACAAGAACCAGAACCAGCCTCCACCGGGAACGGCCCTCCGGAGGAAAAAATCGAAGTGCAAAGAGGAGAAACAGGGAAAGGAAAAGATAGGCCAAGGAGCCCGAACATTGCCCAAGGGCGCAGCCAAAGATCCATGAGATACAAAAAATATCCAGCCGATTCATTTCTCCCTCCTCCCCTTTCCCTGTGCTACAATGAGGAAAAGGAGTGACTATGCACACGATAAAAAATCCCTACCAAACCCGCCTTTCCACCAATATTCTCCATCGGAAAGCCGAGGGAGAAACCACCCGACTGGTCCTGGAGGATACCCTGCTCATGGATTATGAACAGCTTCATCTCCTGCCGGAGCGCGCAGAAATCGATGGAGCTCCCATTCTTCGGACCTATATGCAGGGCGACCATCTCGTTCATGTGGTTTCCGGCAAGCCGCAAAAAAGCAGGATTCTCCTGCAGGTTAACAGCCGAGACCGAAGGCAAACCCAAAGAGATGTCTCTCTCCGCCTTCTCCTCCGCTATCTCCTGGCCCAGCATGAAAATCGGAATCCCTATGCCTATGAGGCCGTCAAGAGCATCAACGGAAACTTTCAAGTCTCTTTCCGCATCTCGGGTCACTTCACGCAGGACGAAATCATTGAGCTGCAGGGCCGCCTCGACCGGGGTCTCGAACGCTTTCTCCGCTCCGGTCTGCGTTTTCGAAGCAAGGAAGACCCCAAGGCGCAAACGCAGCTCTTCGGTGTCTGCACTCTCCCCTGGATGGGCCCCCACCTGGACAATTGCTCCGAAATTTACCGCTATCACTGGCTGAGCCCAAGGCTCTGTGCCGGTCATGCGGAGTTAACCTATCGTTTGGACTGACTTCTTTTCCTCTTTGAGCATAAAACAAAGCCCCGATTTTTTGATTTCAAAAAATCGGGGCTTTGCCTCATGAGGATTCCTCTATCTCCCGGAAAGGACCGGGCTATTTCTTTTTAACTTTTCCAATCCGACGTGTCTGTCCCGCCTTGCTTCGGGTCATGCGCGAGATCACCCGCGTGGAATCTTCCCGTCCCTCCTTGGGGAGGATGGATCGAAACCGCCTTGTTCCCTCTTCCTTCTCCGCAAGCTTCGCGCTTCGCCGTGTCCGCACCGCCTGTTTGGGCTTCCGGCTTTTCTTTGCCTTCTCCTTATTGCCGGAAAAATACTGCCCCATGCCGGGAATTCCCGCCAACAGTACCAGCATCCAAGCCGTCCCGATGGCAATCCAACCCGAGGTAAAAAGAAGAATGCCAATCCAGATCGTGTCCAGCCCATGGGAGGCTGTAAGGGTCGAAAAACCGACCATGAGAAAAACCAGTCCGAGAATCACCCCGGCAAGACCGGGAACATATTTAATAAACTGTTTCTTTCGAAAAATAATATAGGCAAGCAGGGTTAGCGCCACCAGTACGATGGTCATGGTGGGAAACATCACCAGTTTATCTTTATAGCGACTGATAATTCCAAAAATAGATGCCATAGTCTGCTCCTTTTCCGCTTTTTAACTTATAGTAACATAGTAATCCCCCTCTGACAAAGAAACCGGTGTCACCGGCTTCCCCTCTTTTACGCAGGCTTACCCCCACCTTTCCTCCTTAAAAATCCGAAGGACGGGGGTCTCGATTTTTATCGGCTTTCCTCCCAGCAACCCTTGGCCGTTTCAGTTATCCAATCTAAGGTATAATGAAAAGAGAAGAAACCAGGAAAGGAGCCAAAGGAATGAAAAAAAGAACCGGATGGATACTACTCGCAATACTGTGCATCGTTAGCCTGTCCTTATTTGCTCACCCAACCATCTCACTGGCTGACGTCGGAGGCGGCGTTGACTGGGGAACGGATAATTGGGGCGGTGGTGGAGGCGGCGGTGGCGGCTTTGACTTTGGCAACGACGGTTGGACGGGTGGAAGCGGCGGCGGTAACTTCTTCGGCTTCATTCCCTTCTTTGGCGGAGAAACCGGCTTTCTCGTTTTACTTGTCCTCATTTTTCTGTTCCGTGCTTTTCGCAAGAGAAACCAGGGAGATTCCTCCTATCGTGCCTCCCGCAGTTATCGGCCCGTGAATGACTTTGCGAGGGATAAGAACCTGGAGCAGCTGATGGAGCGTGATCCCCGATTCTCCAAGGAGGCCTTTTTAACGAGATCGGGAGACGTCTTTGTTTCCCTTCAAAAGGCGTGGTCCCAGAAAAACTGGCGGGCCATTCGTGCCTTCGAAACAGACAATCTCTTCCACCAGCACGAAGCCCAGCTGCAGGAATATATCGATGCCGGCCAGACCAATAAGGTGGAAGACATCGCGATCCTCTCCATGGAATTTGAAGAGTATCAAGAAGACACGAGCAACCAGCTTGCTTCTGTCATTCTCCAGGCCCGCTATCGGGATTATCTGGTGGATGACCGTTCGGGAGAGGTGATAAAAGGAAATCCGGAGGTCCGCTACCTCATGACCTACCGGATGACCTTTCAGCGTAACCTGTCCGCAAAAACAGATCCCAACATGGAGGGTCATGTGACAAAATGTCCGAATTGCGGAGCAAATCTCTCCATCAACCAGAACGGAGTCTGCGAATACTGTGGATCCGAGGTCAGCAGTGGCAACTTCCAATGGCTGCTTTTGAAGCTCCAGCCCCTCTCCCAGCAGCGACTCTAGGCGAAGAACTCACCTTCGCTCGCACACCCAAAAGGAACAAAAGACAAAGGAGAAGTAATGTATCGCTTTGACAGTGACTATGTGGAAGGTTGCCACCCATCCCTCTTGAAACGGCTGGTCGAGACCAATGAGGAACAGCATATTGGCTACGGCAGGGACAAATATTGCCGGGCGGCCGCAGAAAAAATTCGCAACACCCTCCGTCGACCCGATGCCCACGTTCACTTTCTCGTCGGTGGCACCCAGACGAATACGACGCTCATCGCCCACTGCCTCCGCCCCTGGGAAAGTCCCATCTGTTGTCAATCGGGTCATATTAACGCCCATGAAACGGGAGCCGTCGAGTCCAGAGGGATCAAAATCTATGCGCTCCCTGCCCACGATGGGAAGTTGAAGGCGGAAGAGCTTCGCGCCTTCCTCGCGAAAAAGCGAGGACAAGAGGCCCCGGAACATGAAACCGATCCCCGCCTGGTCTACCTTTCCCAGCCCACGGAGACGGGAAGTCTGTATTCCAAGCAGGAACTGGAATCCATTCGCGAAATCTGTGACCAATACGATCTCTACCTCATGGTGGACGGTGCCCGCCTGGGCTTTGCCCTGGCCAGCCCTGCGAATGTCGTTCACTGGGAAGACCTGGGCCGACTGTGTGACCTTCTCTATATCGGAGGAACCAAAATGGGAGCCCTCTTTGGCGAAGCCGCGGTGATCTTTCGAGAGGACCTCAACCGAAATTTCCGCTTTTCCGTCAAACAGAATGGAGGCATGCTCGCCAAGGGCCGCCTGCTGGGTCTGCAGTTTGACACCCTCTTCACGGACAATCTCTATGAAAAAATCGGGGAACACGGGGACCGACTCGCTCTGAAGCTTCGAAAAGCGGCGGAAGATCTGGGCTACGGTTTCGCCTCTTCCTCCCCCACCAACCAGCAATTTCTCCTGCTGCGAAAGGAGGAGATGGACCTGCTGGAACAGGACTTCGCCTTTGAAGCCTCCCCCTATGATGAGAAATATTATAGTGTTCGCTTCTGCACCAGTTTCGCGACCAAGGAAGAGGCCGTCGATCAGCTGATCCATGCGTTAAAAACCCTGCGGAACTAAAAAAAGAGAGCCGATCATCGGCTCTCTTTTTGAAAGGAAAGGCTCGGTGTTTCCGAGCTCTTTATTTTCTTATCCTACCGGTTGTTCTCGTTATAGCGAAGCATCTCGCGAAGGATGATCTCATCCTCTCCCTGCATGCCTTCTCGGGCGATCTTGCCAATGGACTCCACCGTCTTATCCACGTTCTCCATGACAATGCCATCTCCCGAACGGAAGGATTTTTCCTTCACAGCCTGCTTGTAGCAAAGGGCGGCATTCCGCATGCTGGAGGCAATCTTCATCGCACAGGATGCCTTGGCACCGTCACACATAATGCCGGAGTTTCCTGCCATGCAGTTGGAAACGGTCTGCGCCAGGACTTCCTCCGAAGCTCCCTGCATGTATCCGATTCCCGTGATGGCTCCCGTTGCTGCGGAAACCGCACCACAGTAAGCGGAAAGTTTTCCAATATGCTGCTTGATATACAGGGAAATCAGATTGGCCAGGACCAGAGCCCGGTCTCGCAATTCGTCTTCCACCCCATTATCCTCTGCATAAATGGTGATGGGCACAGAAACCGTGATTCCCTGGTTCCCCGAGCCGGAATTGATCACAACGGGCATCTCGCAACCGCTCATGCGGGCATCGGAACCGGCCGCCGCATAGGCCGCCATCTTTTCCGAGTACTTGTTGCTTCCTTCCTCCAGGATAAGTTGACCGATGGAGGATCCCCAAGGATTGGTCAAACCCTCCTTGCTGATCGCCAGGTTATAGGTCCGCTGCCGGTCTAAAATTTCCTGCAGTTGGCTCAGATCACAGGTCTTGGCAAAGTCATAAATCTTATGGAAGCTGAGTTCGGGAGCCTCTTCTTCCGTGCTTCCCTCTTCCTCTTCATTCAAAAGGATCTTCCCATTTTGTTCCATATAGCTGATATGACTATGGCCTTGAGAGACGATGACCCGGGCCGTCTTTTCTCCCGCCTTCATACGGGTATCGACGTAAACCCCCACCTTACCGGGTTCCAAATGAATCGTTACCAAACCTTCTTCAATCTTTTGGTCGCATTCGGGAAGCCGAGCCGTATCAATATCTTCCAAGACCTCCAGCTCCCGGTCGCTATCACCTAATAGAGCACCTGCCACAACAGAGATCGGAATTCCCGTTCGGCCCTTGGTTCCCGGAACCGTCACGCTGTTCGCATTTTTAATCATGCTTCCTGACAGGTACACGTCAATCTGCTCGGGCTCAGCTTCCAACAAACATCGACATTTTGCTGCGCAGTAAGCAATGGCAATGGGCTCGGTGCAACCGAAAGCCGGTACCAGCTCCTGCTTCAAAAAAACGTAATAATCCATTTATTTCCTCCTACTTTTATCAACAACAGATGTCATTGTATAACAAAAAGCCCCTTTCTCAAAGAAAAGGGCTTTTGCGTTGATTAATTTTCCCCTTCATCGACATGAACAGGATTTCCGTTTCGACCCGGCACCTTATGGAACCAACCCGTAACGATAAGGGCGAGGGCCCCATCTCCGGTGACGTTGCAGGCGGTACCAAAGCTGTCCTGCAAGGCAAAAATCGAAAGAATCAAGGCGACTCCGGTATCATTGAAGCCCAAGATTGCCGTAATCAAGCCCAGAGAGGCAACCACGGTTCCACCGGGAACTCCGGGAGCACCAATGGCGAAAATTCCCAGAAGCAGAATAAAGAGGATCATGCTTCCCGTGCTGGGCAACTGCCCGTAGAGGATTTGCGAGACCACCATGACAAAGAAGGTCTCGGTGAGCACGGATCCACAGAGGTGGGTATTTGCACAGAGTGGCACCACAAAATCCCGAATGGTGGGATCCAGCGTCTTTGCTTTTTTCGCACAGCGAAGAGCGACCGACAGCGTTGCCGCAGAAGACATGGTTCCCACCGCGGTGAGATAGGCGGGTCCATAGTGCTTCACGACTTCCAAGGGATTGGTCTTCGATACCGCACCGCCGATTCCATAGAGGAGGGCGAGCCAGAGGTAATGGCCGATCAGGACAATCACAATGACCGTCAGGAAGACCGGAAGTTCATGGATAATAACGCCTTCGTAAGCAAGCGTTGCAAAGGTGGCTGCGATGTAGAAAGGAAGAATCGCGATGATGACCTTGTTCACAATTGCCAGGACGATGTTTCCAAATTCATTCAGCAGCTTTTCCCAGGTTTCCGATTTGGTCCAGACAACGGCTAAACCGATCAGAATGGCGGTGACCAGCGAGGTCATGACCGGCATAATGGGGGCAATTTCCAACTTGAAGAGCATCTCCGGAAGCTTGTTCCCCGCTGCCTGATCCGCGGCAATGTTCAGTCCCGGAATGATGACCTTTCCCGCTAAAAAGCTGAAGGTTGCCGCACCGATCGAAGACAAGTAGCAAAGGAACAAGGTTGCCGTTAATACCTTCCCTGCGTTACTCTTAAGCGAAACAATGGCCGGGGTAATAAAGCCTAAGATGATAAGGGGCACAATATAGGAGATGAGATTTCCCATAATGGCCTTCAAGGTGTTTATCACGTTGATGACCGGTTCATTGGCCAGGGATCCGATCAGGATGCCTGCCACGATGCCTAAGAATAGTTTAAACAACAAACTGTTATAAAAACGCTTCTTTTCCATACCAATACCTCCTCAATAATGATAAACTTATCTTACACAAACCGTTTTCATTCGTCAATAAGATCCGGAAAGAGGAGTAATGAAAAGGAGAAATAAATTGAACAATATGAATATAGAGGAAAATGCCTTGGTCACTTGCTTTGAAGAGCTTGTGGCGATCTATTCTCCCTCCCGCAGGGAGAAAGCCATGGCGGACTTTTTAGCGGATAAATTGAAGGCCATGGGGGCAGATGTTTTCCTGGATCATTCCTATGAGGCCTATGAGGGAAACGCTCCCACGATCTTCGCTCGGTTTCCGGGAACCGTACCGGGACCCGGGGTCAGTTTTTCCGCCCACATGGATGTGGTGGAGCCCAACCGGGGGGTGAAGGTTCTTCGGGACGGCGACTGGCTCCACTCCGATGGCACAACGACCCTGGGCGGTGACGATAAGGGGGGCATATGTGCCATCCTCACCGCCATCTCCTACCTTCTGGACCACAACATCGACCACGAGGAGCTTGTCCTCATTCTCACCCCCGGGGAGGAGATGGGCATGCTGGGTGCCCAGGCGATTGACTGGAAAAAGATCCGAGAGAACATCGATCCGCCCAAGGACATGATCGTGGTGGATAATGCGGGACCCGCCTGTCACGTGGCCTACCAGGCGCCCGCCTCCTACCACTACCGATTCACGGTCCACGGCAAATCCGCCCATGCCGGCATCGAACCCGAAAAGGGGGTCAACGCGATTCGGGTCCTCTCCCGGATCCTTTCGGCTCTTCCCTCGGGTCGCATCGATGCCCGCACCACCGCCAACATCTCCACCCTCCGCTCCGATTTTCCCAGCAACGTGGTTCCCGACCTGGCCGAGGCGAGTGGCGAACTGCGGGGCCATGATCCGGACCACCTGAAGGAGCTGCTTGCAAGCTATGAGCGCCTTGCCCGGGAGACGGCGGAAAAGGCGGGGGCCCGGGCCACCTTCACGGCGAAGATGGAGTACCCACCCCTTTGTCCCACGGACGATTTGCGCTTTGCCAAGGAATTCCAAAAAATATATCAAGAGGTAGGCGTCGATGCGGACCTGCAGATCATCGGAGGCGGGTCGGATGCCAACTTCTTTGCCGAAGAGGGTTTCAACGCCATCATCATCGGAGTCGGCATGGACAAGGTCCACACCGTGGAAGAGCGGCTTAACGTCAAGGATCTGCAGAAGACCACCGAAGCGCTCGTCCACTATTTGGCAAAATAAGAAAACCTTAGAAATACAAAAAAACCGGAGGATTGCTTGTAAAATTCTGCATCCTCCGGTTTTTTTATTGCAAAAAGTCCAATGCTACTTGCACGAAGAGCCTTGCCCCCGTGGAAAACATGCCCTCATCCACGTCAAAGTGGGAGGAATGGTGGCCGGTAAACCGTCCATCCGCCGGCTTGGGATTGCTCATAAAAGCAAAGGTCCCCGGCACCTCCTCCGTGTAGAAGGCAAAATCCTCGGAGCCCATGTTGGGGGCGGGCAGGTCCATAATCTTGTCCTCGGGATAGATCGTTGCCGCCGCTCTTTTCGCCAGCTCCGTAAAATCCGGATCATTCAAAAGGGCCGGATACTTAAAGAGGTGCTCAATCTCCACTTCCGCTCCCCGACTCCGAGCCAGGTCTCGGCAGAGCTCCCGGATGCGGTCCCGCAACCAGACCCGGGTCTTGGGATTGACCGTCCTCACCGTTCCCTCCAGTTCCGCCGTGTCCGGAATCACATTTTGGTTGAAGCCCGCCGTGAACCGGGTGATCGAGAGGATGGCCGGCTCCACGGGATTCCGCTCCCGGCTCATCAGCGTTTGCAGGGCCAGGACCATCTCCGAGGCCAGGGGAATGGGATCCACCGACTTATGGGGATTCGCCGCATGGCCCCCCTTGCCCTTCACCCGAATCAAGAGCCGATCCATGGCCGCCATGATGGCCCCCTTGCGAAAGCCCAAGTAGCCGGGCGGAAGATCCGGAGAAATCTGGCCCTCATGCATGCCAAACACCGCATCCACCCGGGGATTTTCCAAACACCCCTCCCGGATCATGGGTTTCGCTCCCCCGGGATACTCCTCGCCGGGTTGAAAGAGCAGGCGGACCTCCCCCGAAAATGCCTCCCGATGCGCCTGAAGATACGAAGCGGCTCCCAGGAGCATGGCCATGTGGCCATCGTGCCCACAGGCGTGCATGCATCCATTTTGAGAGGCGAACGGCAGGCCCGTCTCCTCCTTGACTTTCAGACCATCCATGTCCGCTCGAAGAGCCAAGACCTTCCCCGCGCCTTTCTTTTTTCCCGGGATATGGCCCACCACCGCATTTCCCTCCATGAGGGTCTGAAAGGGAATTCCCAGCCCCTTCAGCACCCTTTGAACATAGGCCGAGGTGTTGGGAACTTCATTCATGAGCTCGGGCATCCGATGCAAGTCCCTGCGCCATCCCACCATCGCTTCCTGAATCGCGGTCCATTCCTTCTCATTTTCTCCCTGCATTGTCTTTTCCCTTCTATGATACGATGTTCTCTTTCGCATCCCACGTCAGCAACAAGGTCCCCGGCCGGTCCATTTCCCATCCCCGAATCGTCTCGCCATTTCGGAAGACAAAGGCCCCTCCATGAGCCCCCTTCTCCCCCTTCTTCACATCCAGGCCGTTGACAAACAGGACGGGGCAGGGCAAGTCCTTCACCTGCCGGGCATACTCCTTTTCCGCCCCCTCCTTCCATTCCTCCGCTCCATAGTCCACATACAGGGGCCACAGGAGCAGGTCGGGAGCCAGCCTCTTCCATTCTTCCAGATTCTCTTCATACCAGCCGTCTCCGCAAATCATGACCCCCATCTTGACGCCCTCATAGGAGAAGCAGTGAAAGTCCCTTCCCTCTCGGTAATGTTCCTCCGTTTCCGCAATCCGCCAACCCGGAGACACCCGATGAAACACATCCACCGACCGACCCTCCGAATCTATCACCACATTGCCGCTGTACAGGCTCTCTCCCTCTCTCAGGATCATTCCCAGAGATACCCCGCAGCCATACGTTCTGCAGAGGTCCTGCAGCCGGATCATGATCTTCGAATCCCGAGAAACGGCCCTTTTTCGGTCTTTCTCATAGGACCAGCTCAAACCATGAAAGCCTTGCAGATAGGCCTCCCCAAAGACCAACAGGTCCGCCCGGTTTCCGTATTTTTTTAGAAAGTCTTCGACCTGTTGGAGCTGACGCTCGGGCCGGTTATCGTGCAATTGGGCCACCGCCAAGCCAATCCTCATCACTGCCCCTTTCCTTCCCAGACCATCACACCGGCACAAAAAGAGAGGGGAAAGAAGGCTCCGCAGTGCTCTTTCCCTATCGACCGCCATTCCTCCCAGACCGGATAAACCTCCTCCCCATCCCAAAGAGATCCGCTTCTCTTTCGACAGGCCTCCCAATCCTCCCGGCTTTCAAAGGCCACATCGCCAATCAGCAGATGACCCCCTTCCTTCAGGAGTTTCCACAGTTCTCTCACCAACTTCCGCTGTGCCTCCGCCTGCAGATGGTGCAAACTATAGGTCATAAGAATGAAGTCATACTTTTCTTTCTGAATTTCCTTAGGTAGCTCCTCCCCGAAATTTGCCCGGAGGAAGCGGGCCTCCGGCATCTTCTTTCTCGCCATGTCCAGCATTTTTTCGGAGAAGTCCAGCCCCGTCACTCGAAAGCCCTTCCGATAGAACATCCGGGTCATTTCTCCACTGCCACAGCCCAAATCCAACAGTGACCTTCCCTCTCCCTTTCCCGCCAGGTCCTCCAAGAACTTTTTCACCTTTTCATAGCCGGCAAAGGGATACTCTCCCTCCGTATCGCTCTCCCGGACGCTCGCCTCATACTCGCTTGCCCATTGATTGAATCCTTCTCTGGATAGCATCCACTTCCGCCTTTCCCCTAAAAATAAAAAAGGAAGGCATCTCCGTCTTCCTCTTTTACACCGTTCCTTCTTCGACCCTAAGGTTGCCCTACTTTCCCATCAGTCCTTTCCACAAGCCTCTCAGACATGCCCAAACAACAGCAATCGGCCAAATGAGACATCCCATAATTCATCCTCCAACCCTTTTCCTATCAATATTTTATCACTCCCCTACGGAAAATATAATTTTCTTAATCAGGTTCCACGAAGAAGACAGCAAAAGCAACAGAAACGGCGAAACCAGGGGTTCCCGCAAGGTGAGAAGCATTGAAAAACAGAGGGAGGCAGAATAAACAAAGAAAAGTGGAAAACAGGAATGCCTAAAGAAAAATAAGGATTGCATGCGCGGGTCCCGCCGACCGGGGTACACTGGGAAAAAGCAAGGGAGGCGGTAGCATCAAGAAATCGTCGAAGCATGGAATGTGTGATTGCAGATGGAGATTGACATCGGGAACCGCCCGCCGACCGGGGTACCCTGGGAAAAAGCAAGGGAGGCGGTAGCATCAAGAAATCGTCGAAGCATGGAATGT
>ERZ1673749.838-NODE-838-length-27840-cov-6.640238_pt1 | contig 27840 bp, 19 predicted proteins | sample MGYA00580204_ERZ1673749 | MGnify/ENA primary metagenome ERZ1673749 (study PRJEB41218, sample SAMN15661745) | gut metagenome | host: Homo sapiens | place: Canada: London | collected 2015-08-20/2019-03-30 | study: EMG produced TPA metagenomics assembly of...
ACTGTGGACGATAGTTGTTGAAGAATGGAGTATGACGTCCACCTTCATCTTTTGTTAAAACGTATACCTGAGCTGTGAATTTTGTATGGCATGTGATTGAACCTGGCTGGCAAAGAACCTGTCCTCTTTCGATTTCGTCTCTCTGAACACCACGTAATAATGCACCAATGTTATCTCCAGCCTGAGCTTCGTCTAACAGTTTACGGAACATTTCTACACCAGTTACAACAACTTTTCTTGTTTCTTCTTTGATACCAACGATTTCAACTTCGTCAGATACGTGAAGAACACCACTTTCTACTCTACCAGTTGCTACTGTACCACGTCCTGTGATAGAGAATACGTCTTCGACTGGCATTAAGAAAGGTTTGTCTGTATCACGCTGTGGATCTGGAATGTAGCTGTCAACAGCATCCATTAATTCCATGATCTTATCTCCCCATGGTCCAGCTGGATCTTCGATAGCTTTTAAAGCAGATCCCTGGATGATAGGAATGTCGTCTCCTGGGAATTCGTATTCATTTAATAATTCACGAATTTCCATTTCTACTAATTCTAATAATTCTTCATCGTCTACCATATCACATTTGTTCATGAATACTACGATGTAAGGAACACCTACCTGACGAGATAACAGGATATGTTCTTTTGTCTGAGCCATTACACCATCAGTAGCAGCTACTACTAAGATAGCTCCGTCCATCTGAGCTGCACCAGTGATCATGTTCTTTACATAATCGGCATGGCCTGGGCAGTCAACGTGAGCGTAGTGACGTTTTTCTGTTTCATACTCAACATGAGCTGTAGAGATTGTGATACCACGTTCTCTTTCTTCTGGAGCTTTATCGATATCTTCAAAGTTCTCAGCTGTGTTTCCTTCTACTCTTTCAGCTAAAACTTTAGTGATTGCTGCTGTTAAAGTTGTTTTACCATGGTCAACGTGTCCAATAGTACCAATGTTGCAATGAGGTTTAGTTCTCTCAAACTTTTCTTTTGCCATTTTAATTGTCCTCCTTATTCGCCCTATGGGCAATTACAATAATGTTTCAAACTTCAATATAGTTGCCCAGCAAAGGGCCGTCCTAAATTTGATTATATTTCATTTAAACAAATATTTCAAGACTATTTTGACAAAATAGCCTCGAAATATTTATATATTAATTTTCTTACTTGTCAGCAAGTACTTTTTCCTGTACGTTCTTTGGTACTGGTTCGTATTTTTCAAAGAACATAGAGTAGTTACCACGTCCCTGAGTTCTAGAACGTAAGTCTGTAGAATATCCGAACATTTCAGATAATGGAACGAATGCACGAACCATCTTACCGCTCGCGATATCATCCATACCTTCGATACGTCCACGACGAGAGTTGATATCTCCGATAACGTCTCCCATGTATTCTTCAGGCATTGTAACTTCGACTCTCATGATTGGCTCAAGCAGGATAGCTCCAGCTTTCTGCATAGCCTCTTTAAATGCCATAGATCCGGCAATGTGGAAGGCCATTTCACTAGAATCGACATCATGGTAAGATCCATCATATACTGTAGCTTTAACACCAAGTACTGGGAATCCTCCTAAGATACCAGACTGAGCTGCTTCTTCGATACCTTCTCCAACTGCTGGGATATATTCTTTAGGAATAGATCCACCAACAACTGTAGATTCGAATTTGAACAGTTCTTCTCCATTGGCATCCATTGGCTCAAAGTGAACTTTACAGTGACCATACTGACCACGACCACCAGACTGTTTAGCATATTTGCTGTCAACGTCAACGGCTTTTGTAAATGTTTCTTTGTATGCTACCTGAGGAGCACCAACGTTAGCTTCTACTTTGAATTCACGAAGCAGACGGTCAACGATGATTTCCAGATGAAGTTCACCCATTCCGGAAATGATTGTCTGTCCTGTTTCATGATCTGTATGAGCTCTGAATGTAGGATCTTCTTCAGCAAGCTTAGCAAGTGCTTCAGCCATTTTACCCTGATCACCTTTAGTTTTAGGTTCGATCGCTACGTCGATAACTGGTTCTGGGAATTCCATGGATTCCAGAATTACAGGATGCTGTTCATCACAGATTGTATCACCAGTTGTTGTAGATTTGAAACCTACTGCAGCTGCGATATCTCCTGAATATACAACATCTAACTCTTCACGCTTGTTAGCATGCATCTGTAAGATACGTCCAACACGCTCTTTTTTGTTCTTTGTTGCATTTAATACATAAGATCCAGATTTGCATGTTCCAGAGTAAACACGGAAGAATGCAAGTTTTCCTACGAATGGGTCTGTCATGATCTTAAATGCTAAAGCTGAGAATGGTTCATCATCAGATGAATGTCTTTCAACTTCGTTACCATCTTCATCGACACCTTTGATAGCTGGGATGTCTGTTGGAGCTGGCATAAATTCGATAATAGCATCCAGTAATTTCTGAACACCTTTATTTCTATATGCTGTACCACAGCATACTGGAACTGCTTTACATTCGCATGTTCCTTTTCTTAATGCAGCTTTTAAATCATCAACACTTGGTTCTTCACCTTCAAGATACTGCATCATCAGATCGTCGTCTAATTCACAGATCTTTTCGATCAATTCTGTGTGATAAAGTTCTGCTTCTTCTTTCATATCTTCTGGGATTTCAACGATAGAGATGTCTTCACCTTTTTCATCATTGTAGATGTAGGCTTCCATCTCGAATAAGTCGATGATTCCTTTGAAGTCGTCTTCTTTACCGATAGGTAACTGAAGTACTGCTACGTTAGCTCCCAGACGATCTTTCATCTGATCAACTGCTCCGTAGAAGTTAGCACCTAAGATATCCATCTTATTGATGAATGCCATTCTAGGTACGTTATAAGTATCAGCCTGTCTCCATACGTTTTCAGACTGAGGCTCTACTCCACCTTTTGCACAGAAGACTGCTACTGCACCATCAAGTACACGCAGAGAACGTTCTACTTCAACTGTGAAGTCAACGTGCCCTGGAGTATCAATGATATTGATACGATGCTCTAAAGCACCTTTTTTAGGCTTGCAATGATCCTGCAGTGTCCAATGACATGTTGTAGCCGCAGAAGTGATTGTGATACCTCTTTCCTGTTCCTGCTCCATCCAGTCCATAGTAGCAGTACCATCATGAGTATCACCGATTTTATAGTTTACACCAGTGTAATAAAGGATACGCTCTGTTGTTGTTGTTTTACCAGCATCAATATGAGCCATGATTCCGATATTTCTGGTTCTCTCTAATGGATATTCTCTTCCAGCCAAGATTTTTTCCTCCTATAAGTTTTAACATAGAAGCATGTCTGGCAAGACGCCAGAACAGATTCTTGAAATTAGAATCTGTAATGTGCGAATGCTTTGTTTGCTTCTGCCATCTTGTGCATATCTTCTTTTTTCTTTACAGATGCTCCTGTATTGTTGGAAGCGTCAAGAAGTTCTTTTGCAAGACGTTCTTCCATTGTTCTTTCTCCTCTTTTACGTGAGAAAGTTGTGATCCAACGAAGCGCTAATGCCTGTCTTCTGTCTGGTCTAACGTCGATAGGCACCTGATATGTTGCTCCACCGATACGTCTAGCTTTTACTTCAAGAACTGGCATGATGTTGTTCATAGCTTCTTCGAATACTTCTAAAGCTGGTTTTCCAGCTTCTTCTTCGATACGGGCAAATGCTCCGTATACGATTTTCTGAGCAACTCCTTTTTTACCATCTAACATAATGTTGTTGATTAATTTTGTCACAACCTTATTGTTGTAAATAGGATCTGCTAATACGTCTCTTTTCGCAATATGTCCTTTACGTGGCACGGTTCTTCCCTCCTTAATAATCATTAATTCATCGGTACTCATACTTAATTATTGCATGTTCGTGCAGGACTTTTATATCTCCTGTAACCTTTGTAGGAAACAATAAAGTTCCGGCACAACTATACAAGGTAGCGTTTATATCACGCTGCTTTGTACCAATTTAGTTTTGTTTTATTTTTTCTTAGGTCTTTTAGCTCCATATTTGGAACGAGCCTGCATTCTGTTAGCTACACCTGCTGTATCAAGTGTACCTCTAACGATATGGTAACGAGTACCTGGTAAGTCCTTAACACGACCACCACGAATCAGAACAACACTATGTTCCTGTAAGTTATGTCCTTCACCTGGGATATAACTTGTTACTTCGATTCCGTTAGAAAGACGAACTCTGGCGATCTTACGTAAAGCAGAGTTAGGCTTTTTAGGAGTTGCAGTTTTAACAGCTGTACATACACCTCTCTTCTGTGGTGAGCTTGTGTCTGTAGCTTTCTTCTTTAAAGAGTTAAATCCTTTCTGAAGTGCTGGTGCTGTAGATTTCTTTACAGATGTTTTTCTCCCTTTTCTAACTAATTGGTTAAAAGTTGGCATTGATTTCACCTCCATACATGTTTTCTACTATGGTTACTTAAATTCACCTTGTGACTATACATGCACTTCTTGGTTTTGCTCCCCAAAAAGGCATGCTAGGCTATTATAAAATGCCTGCATGCCTTTGTCAAGACCTTTTCCCAAGATTTTTATTAATTTCTATATATTTTTATCTTTTTGGAAATCTCATTCTATGGATCTTATTCGAAATCTTTCTTTATCTGGCTGTCTCAGAAATGCTTTCTCGTCACATCTCTGATATCGACCCTGACAGCTTCTATTCTGATCTCTTTTCTTGATCTCAATGTTTCGATTTCTTTGTTATATGGCTTCTTTACGCCATTTTCTTAATATATAAAAATCAATCTCTTATTCTTGAGAAAATATTTAGTTAATAAGTTCCAAATTATTTTGTTAACGGGTTACACTTTGCTTTAGTTACCAGTTACAAATTTTTTAAATGCTCCACCGGTCAGCTGATTGAATGTTGATCTCCTTTTTTGAATCTTTCTTGTTTGGATTTCTCTTCTCTGGAAATCTTTCTTGTTTGGATTCTTTTTCTTTGATCATTCTTTTAATCTTATTTTAAATAATAAGATCTTTTCCATTCTCTCTATCCTTTGTATTGCTTTATGAGGTTGACTCCTTTACCGTTCTATCCGCTTCTAGGACTCTTAGGTTCTCTCCCGAGATCATAATATCCTGTTGAGTCAGTCTCATGTTTCCCAATTATCTTAATACTTCCGATCCATCAGCTGCCGGTTTTAAAGGTCTTTCCGTTAGCCTTATGGAGCAACTTGGGCGATTCTCCTTTCTTTTAAAACTTATCTTTCATTTGTTGATTTTATTATATCAATATCTGCTTATTTTGTCAATTAAATAGTTTTTTCAGATTTCTTAAGAACTTTACATACAATAAACAGATTATATTTCGCTATATTATATTCTAAATTTTCCCAAAAGAAAAGCCAACAGATAAAGTTCTAAACTTATACCTGTCGGCCTTATTTCTTATTTTATAAAATCAGATTACTCTTCGATCTCGAAATCTGCATCATCAAAATCAATCTCATCACCGATTGTGAAATCGTCTTCGTCTGTGCTGATCTTGACATCTCTGTAACGTCTCATACCCGTTCCGGCTGGGATCAGTTTACCAAGGATTACGTTTTCTTTTAATCCTACTAATGGATCGACTTTACCTTTGATCGCTGCATCTGTCAGAACTTTTGTTGTTTCCTGGAAAGAAGCTGCTGATAAGAAGGAATCTGTTGCCAGAGATGCTTTTGTGATACCAAGCATGATCTGTTCTGCTGTTGCAGTCTGAAGGCCCTGTTCTTCCATCTCTTTGTTCTTCTTCTCAAGTTCTAATACATCAACCATTGCTCCTGGTAAGTATCCTGTATCTCCACCGTCTTCGATACGAACTTTCTTAAGCATCTGACGTACGATAACCTCGACGTGCTTGTCGTTGATATCTACACCCTGTAAGCGGTATACTCTCTGTACTTCGCGGATCATGTAATCCTGTACTGCACGGATTCCCTTGATTCTTAATAAATCGTGAGGGTTGATAGAACCTTCTGTAAGTTCATCTCCGGCTTCAAGGATCTGTCCTTCCTGTACTTTCAGACGAGATCCGTAAGGGATCAGATATGTCTTCACATCACCAGTTTCTCTGTTTGTGATGATGACTTCACGTTTCTTCTTCGTATCTTTTAACTGCACTTCTCCACCAAATTCTGCGATGATCGCAAGTCCTTTTGGTTTACGTGCTTCAAATAACTCTTCGACACGAGGAAGACCCTGTGTGATATCATCACCGGCTACTCCACCAGCATGGAATGTTCTCATTGTAAGCTGTGTACCTGGCTCACCGATTGACTGTGCTGCGATGATTCCGACAGCTTCACCAACCTGTACAGCCTGACCAGTTGCCATGTTGGATCCGTAACATTTTGCACAAGCTCCAACTCCGGATTTACATGTTAACATCGTACGGATCTTAACTTTTGTGTATCCTGCATCACAAACGGCTTTCGCACGTTTTGGTGTGATCATGTGGTTTGCTTTTACAAGAACTTCTCCTGTTTCTGGGTGTACAAGCTCTTCTGCTGCATATCTTCCTGTGATACGTTCTTCTAAGCTTTCGATAACTTCCTGTCCATCCATGAATGCTTCTACATACATTCCTGGAATTTCTTCTCCAGTACCTTCACAGCAATCCTGTTCACGGATGATCAGATCCTGTGATACGTCTACCAGACGACGTGTTAAGTATCCTGAATCGGCTGTACGAAGGGCTGTATCAGACAGACCTTTACGAGCACCATGTGCTGAAATAAAGTATTCCAGTACGTCAAGACCTTCACGGAAGTTAGACTTGATTGGTAATTCAATTGTACGTCCTGATGTATCGGCCATCAGTCCACGCATACCTGCTAACTGTTTGATCTGCTGGTTAGAACCACGGGCTCCGGAATCGGCCATCATGAAGATGTTGTTTAATCGGTCTAATCCGCTGATCAGTTTATCTGTTAAAACGTCATCGGCATCGAACCATGTCTTAACAACAGCTTTATAACGCTCTTCTTCAGTCATCAGACCACGTTTATACTGTTCTGTGATAAATTCTACCTGTTTCTGTGCATCTCCTAAGATCTGAGGTTTCTCAGGTGGCACTGTCATATCGGAAATGGATACTGTTAAGGCTCCTCTTGTAGAGAATTTGTATCCGATCGCTTTGATATCATCTAAGACTTCTGCAGTCTTTGTTGCTCCATGAATGTTGATACATTTATCAAGGATCTGTTTTAACTGTTTCTTTCCTACGTGGAAATCAATCTCATATGCTAAAGCATTCTCTGGTTTGCTTCTGTCTACAAATCCTAAATCCTGTAAGATGATCTCATTAAACAGGATACGTCCAAGTGTACAATCTACGATCTGGGAAATAGGATTTCCATCTTTGTCCACACCTGTACGTCTTACTTTGATCTTAGAATGAAGTGTGATTACCTTATTTTCATAAGCTAAGTATGCTTCGTTCTCAGATTTGAAGTATTTACCTTCACCTTTGTCTCCATCTTTCTCTAATGTCAGATAGTAGATACCAAGTACCATATCCTGAGAAGGAACAGCTACTGGACCACCATCAGATGGTTTTAACAGGTTGTTTGGTGATAACAGAAGGAATCTACACTCTGCCTGTGCTTCCACAGATAATGGAAGATGGACAGCCATCTGGTCACCATCGAAGTCGGCATTATACGCTGTACATACCAATGGGTGCAGACGAATCGCTTTACCCTCTACCAGGATAGGCTCGAATGCCTGAATTCCCAGTCTATGCAGTGTCGGTGCACGGTTTAACATAACAGGATGTTCTTTAATGACGTCTTCTAAGACATCCCATACTTCTGGCTGAAGTTTTTCAACCATTTTCTTAGCTGATTTAATGTTGTGAGCTAATTTACGCTCTACTAATTCTTTCATAACGAATGGCTTGAATAATTCGATCGCCATTTCTTTTGGAAGACCACACTGATAAATCTTTAAGTCTGGTCCTACTACGATAACGGAACGTCCAGAATAGTCTACACGTTTTCCTAACAGGTTCTGACGGAAACGTCCCTGTTTACCTTTTAACATATCTGATAATGATTTTAATGCACGGTTTCCTGGTCCTGTGACTGGACGTCCACGTCTACCATTATCGATCAGGGCATCAACTGCTTCCTGTAACATTCTCTTTTCGTTTCTTACGATGATATCTGGAGCTCCAAGCTCTAATAATCTCTTCAGACGGTTATTTCTGTTAATGATACGTCTGTAAAGGTCATTTAAGTCAGATGTGGCAAAACGTCCACCATCTAACTGCACCATTGGACGGATATCTGGTGGAATAACTGGAACTGCATCCAGGATCATCCATTCTGGTTTGTTGTCTGAGTTTAAAAATGCCTCTACAACTTCCAGTCTCTTAACGATTCTGGCTCTCTTCTGACCTGTAGCAGTTTTGAATTCATCCTGTAAGGATTTTGCTTCTGCCTCAAGATCAATGGCCTGAAGCAGTTCTTTCACTGCTTCAGCACCCATTCCTACGCGGAATGTATCTCCGTATTTTTCATACGCTTCTCTATATTCTTTTTCTGTTAATACTTGTTTATATGCAAGATCTGTATCTCCAGCATCTAAAACGATATAGCATGCGAAATATAAAACCTTTTCCAGTGTTCTTGGTGAAATATCAAGAATCAGACCCATACGGCTAGGAATTCCTTTGAAATACCAGATATGGGATACTGGAGCTGCTAATTCGATATGTCCCATTCTCTCACGACGGACACTTGCTTTTGTTACTTCAACACCGCATCGGTCGCAGACAACACCTTTATAGCGAACTTTTTTGTACTTTCCGCAGTGACACTCCCAGTCCTTTGTAGGCCCGAAGATCTTCTCGCAGAAAAGCCCATCTTTTTCAGGTTTTAATGTTCGATAGTTGATCGTCTCAGGTTTCTTTACTTCTCCTCTAGACCACTCACGGATCTTTTCTGGGGAAGCCAACCCGATTTTAATTGCATCAAATGAAATTTTATTGCTTTGATATTCATTGCTTGATTCCATCATTTAAGGCTGCTCCTTCCTAAATTGCTCGCCAATCTACATGATTGTGTTATCTTCACCTTCTGATAAGTCTCCGTGTTTATATCCTAAAGCACCGAGTTCAGATTCGCTTTCTTCATAATTATTGAAGACTCCGTCTCCTTCGATCATTGGTGCAAGATCCTGATCAGCATCTCCACCATCAATATCTTCTCTTAACTCAACTTCCTGTGCATTTTCATCAAGGATCTTAACATCTAGGGCAAGTGACTGGAATTCTTTTAATAATACTTTGAAAGATTCCGGAACACCTGGTTCAGGGATGTTATCACCTTTGATGATCGCTTCATAAGCTTTCACACGTCCAACAACGTCATCAGATTTGAATGTCAGGATTTCCTGAAGTGTATATGCTGCACCATAAGCTTCCAGTGCCCATACCTCCATCTCTCCGAAACGCTGTCCACCGAACTGAGCTTTACCACCCAGTGGCTGCTGAGTTACTAATGAGTAAGGGCCAGTAGAACGTGCATGGATCTTATCGTCTACCAGATGATGCAGTTTTAGGTAATGCATGAATCCGATTGTTACAGGACTGTCAAATTCTTCTCCTGTACGACCGTCTCTTAATCTTACTTTACCAGTTGTATCGATTGGTACGCCTTTCCATTCTTTTCTGTGGTCTCTGTTTTCGTATAAATAATCCATTACATCATCGTTAACTTTATCACGCCATTTTGCGTCAAATTCTTCCCATGATGTATTGGCATAATCATTTGCCATTCTTAATGTATCTGCGATATCGTTCTCATCTGCACCGTTGAATACTGGTGTAGCAACATTAAATCCAAGAACTTTTGCTGCTAAGGACAGATGGATCTCTAACACCTGTCCGATATTCATACGTGAAGGCACACCTAATGGGTTCAGCACGATATCTAACGGACGTCCGTTTGGTAAGTATGGCATATCTTCTACTGGCAGAATACGGGAAATTACACCCTTATTACCATGTCGACCAGCCATCTTATCTCCTACAGAAATCTTTCTCTTCTGAGCAATGTATACACGAACGCTCTTGTTTACTCCAGGAGGAAGTTCGTCTCCATTCTCTCTTGTGAAGATCTTAGTATCCATAACAACTCCGTAAGCACCATGTGGAACTCTTAAGGATGTATCACGGACTTCTCTAGCTTTCTCACCGAAGATCGCACGTAACAGTCTTTCTTCAGCTGTTAATTCTGTTTCTCCCTTAGGAGTAACTTTTCCTACCAGGATATCACCGGCACGTACTTCTGCACCAATACGGATGATACCATTGTCATCTAAGTCTTTTAATACATCTTCACTTAATCCAGCAAGATCTCTTGTGATCTCTTCCTGACCAAGTTTTGTATCTCTTGCTTCTGCTTCATATTCTTCGATATGAACAGATGTATAAACGTCATCCTGTACAAGACGTTCACTTAACAGTACCGCATCCTCGTAGTTATATCCTTCCCATGTCATGAAACCGATCAATGGGTTCTTACCAAGAGCCATCTCTCCATTGCATGTTGAAGCACCATCTGCTAAGATGTCTCCTTTTTCTACTCTGTCCCCTACAAATACGATTGGGCGCTGGTTCATACAGTTACCCTGGTTGCTTCGTGCAAACTTGATAACATTGTATTCATCTCTCTGTCCGTCATCATTACGAACTACGATCTTTGTACTTGTAGATCTTTCTACAACTCCGCCATTTCTTGCTGTAATGCAGACTCCAGAGTCATATGCTGCCTTGGCTTCCATACCTGTTCCGACAACTGGTGCTTCTGTAGAAAGAAGTGGTACCGCCTGACGCTGCATGTTAGATCCCATCAGCGCACGGTTGGCATCATCGTTCTCCAGGAAAGGAATCATGGATGTAGCTACTGAGAATACCATCTTTGGAGATACGTCCATTAAGTCAAGGTTTACTTTATCAAATTCGGATGTTTCTTCACGGAAACGTCCAGATACGTGAGCATTTACGAAATGTCCATCTTCATCGACTGGTTCGTTCGCCTGTGCTACTACATAATTATCTTCTTCATCAGCTGTTAAATAAACAACTTTATCTGTAACAACTGGATTCTCAGGATCTGTTTTATCCAGTACACGATATGGAGCTTCGATAAATCCATATTCATTGATTCTTGCATAAGTAGCAAGAGAGTTGATCAGACCGATGTTAGGTCCTTCAGGTGTCTCGATCGGACACATTCTTCCGTAATGTGTATAATGTACGTCACGGACTTCGAATCCGGCACGATCACGAGACAGACCACCTGGTCCTAATGCAGATAAACGTCTCTTATGTGTTAACTCAGATAATGGGTTGTTGTGATCCATGAACTGAGATAACTGAGAACTTCCGAAGAATTCTTTCACTGCAGCTGTTACTGGTTTGATATTGATCAGTGACTGTGGTGAAATAGATTCAATATCCTGAGTTGTCATTCTTTCACGAACAACTCTCTCTAATCTTGAAAGACCAATACGATACTGGTTCTGAAGCAGTTCACCAACGGCACGGATACGACGATTACCTAAGTGGTCGATATCATCATCATGTCCAATTCCATACTCTAAATGGATATTGTAGTTGATAGATGCTAAAATATCTTCTTTTGTGATATGTTTTGGAATTAATTCATGAATGTTCTTCTTCAGAGCTTCTTTTAATTCTTCTCCTTCATATCCTTCCTCTAAGATCTTCTCTAATACAGGATAGAATACATCTTCATGAACTCCGATCTCTTCTGGGTTGAAATCCACATATTCAGCAAGATTTACTTCCATGTTAGAAAGTACTTTTGTAGCACCTTCTTCTGTCTGGATCATAACACTTGCTACTGCTGCATTCTGAATCTTATCTGCAAGTTTCATGTCTACATTCGTTCCAGCTTCCGCTAAAACTTCTCCAGTTGTTGGATCTAAGACATCTTCTGCTAAGATAAATCCGCTGATACGATTTCTTAATGCTAATTTCTTATTAAATTTGTAACGTCCTACTTTCGCAAGATCATATCTTCTTGGATCGAAGAACATACTGTTGATCAGGCTTTCTGCACTATCTACAGATAATGGTTCTCCTGGACGGATCTTCTTATATAATTCTAGCAGACCATCTTCATAGTTATCAGATGGATCTTTTTCGATACTTGCAAGAATCTTTGGTTCTTCACCAAATAATTCTTTGATCTCAGCATTTGTTCCGATACCTAATGCACGGATCAGTACTGTGATAGGTACCTTTCTTGTACGGTCTACACGTACGTTGAATACATCATTTGAATCTGTTTCATATTCAAGCCAAGCACCACGGTTTGGAATAACTGTGGAAGAGTATAACTCTTTACCGATCTTGTCATGAGCAATTCCATAATAAATTCCAGGGGAACGTACTAACTGGCTGACGATAACACGTTCAGCTCCGTTGATGATAAATGTTCCTGTTGCTGTCATTAAAGGAAGATCGCCCATAAAAATCTCATGCTGCTTGATTTCATCAGTCTCTTTATTATGAAGTCTTACTTTCACTTTTAAAGGTGCAGCGTATGTTGCATCTCTTTCTTTACATTCTTCAATTGAATATTTGACGTCATCTTTACATAATTGATAGTCAACAAATTCCAAGCTTAACTGATCGCTGTAATCTTCGATTGGGGAGATATCTTCGAATACCTCTGCTAATCCTTCTCTTAAGAACCAATCATAGGAATCCTTTTGAATTTCGATCAGATTTGGTACTTCAAGGACGTCATCCTGTCTGGCATAGCTGATTCGCATCCCTGTACCTGATTTTATTGGCTGTATTCTGTTCTTTTCCATGGACGTTTTTCACCTCTTGATCTAAACCTGGTTTATATACTACATCAACTGTAAGAAACCCTCTATCTTACTATATTTTTCTTACAATTTTACTCTTAATTTTTTACATAGTGTGGGCAGACAAACCCACATTAAGACATTTTCTTATATTATCATACAGGAATATGTATGTCAACCATTAAATAATAAATCTTTTTCTTAAAAAGAAAAAAAGGACTTCAATTAATTGAAGTCCTTTTATGCCGCAGACCGGAATCGAACCGGTACTCGATTTAACTCGAACAGGATTTTAAGTCCTGCGCGTCTGCCAGTTCCGCCACTGCGGCTCAGTGGTGGGAGAAGGATTCGAACCTTCGAAGGCGGTGCCAACAGATTTACAGTCTGCCCCCTTTGGCCACTCGGGAATCCCACCAAGCATTTACCTGACAATTAAAGATTATACGGCATTGCCAGGTAAATTGCAAGTACTTTTTTTATTTTTTTTAAATTTTTTATGCTTCGGTTTCTGTTGCATTTTCTGCATCAAATAACGCTTCGAATTCTACACGGTTGATACGCTCTTTTTCTAACAATAATGCTGCACATTTATGGAGTACATCCATGTGTTCTTCGATCATTGCTTTCGCATCCTGATAGCATTTATTGACGATCTTCTTCACTTCCTGGTCGATCAGTGTCTGTGTGTCTTCACCATATGGGCGCTGCTGTCCGATTTCTTTACCTAAGAAGACTTCATCTCCTTCACCACTGTCATAGTTGATCAGTCCAAGTTCATCTGACATACCAAACTTCGTTACCATTGCTCTGGCATACTGTGTTACCTGTTTGATATCCTGAGATGCACCGGTTGTGATATCATCCAGAATCAGTTCTTCGGCAATTCGTCCTCCAAGACTTACCATAATATCCTGGATCAGCTTTCCTTTTGTCATGAATACATTATCATTCTCTGGAAGCGGCATTGTATATCCTGCTGCCCCTGTTCCTGTTGGAATGATAGATACTGTATATACTGGGCCTACATCTGGTAACAGATGGAAAAGAATCGCATGTCCAGATTCATGATATGCTGTGATCCTTCTCTCACTCTCTGGTACGACACGGCTCTTCTTCTCTGTTCCAATACCGACTTTAATAAATGATTTATCAATATCTTCCTTGATGATATATGCTCTGTCATCTCTTGCTGCCTGAATGGCTGCTTCATTCATAAGATTCTCAAGATCTGCACCAACAAATCCTGCAGTTGTTCTTGCGATCTCATGAAGATCCACATCATCTCCTAATGGTTTTTCGCGGCAATGAATCTTAAGAATCTCTTCACGTCCCTTAACATCTGGTCTTCCAACACCAACCTTACGATCAAATCGTCCTGGTCTTAAGATTGCTGGGTCAAGAATATCTACACGGTTTGTTGCAGCGATCATAATGATTCCTTCATTCACTCCAAAACCATCCATCTCAACTAACATCTGGTTTAATGTCTGTTCACGTTCGTCATGACCACCACCAAGTCCTGATCCTCTTCGTCTTGCAACTGCATCGATCTCATCGATAAATACGATACATGGTGAGTGTTTCTTTGCTTCTGCAAATAAATCACGTACACGGGCTGCACCAACACCGACAAACATCTCTACGAAATCAGATCCTGAAATACTGAAAAATGGAACATTGGCTTCTCCAGCTACTGCTTTAGCAAGTAATGTCTTACCAGTTCCCGGAGGTCCTACAAGTAAAACACCTTTTGGTATTCTTGCTCCAATCTTTATAAAACGCCCTGGATTCTTTAAGAATTCTACAACTTCTTCTAACTCTTCTTTCTCTTCTGTAAGTCCAGCAACATCATTAAATGTTACTTTCTTCGCATTCGGATTTGCAAGCTTTGCACGACTCTTTCCAAAGTCCATCATCTTGCCTCCGCCGCCACCATTTTGACGCATCATAATTACCATAAAAAATATGACAACGCCGATTGGCAGTACAACACCAATCAGATTAGAAATCATATCTCCGCTGTGATCAATGCCTTTGATCTCGATCTTATTACCAAGAGATTTATTGGATGCCTTAATATCTTTGATCGTTTCATTGACATCTGTAACCTCACAACTCTTATAGTTGTCTTTGCCCAACTCTGCTGTAACTGTACCTGTTGGTACTTCCTTGTTCTGTTTAATAGTTATTGCAGTGACATGGTTTGCTTTCACATCCCTCATCAACTGCTGATAAGAGTAATCCCCTGATCCCGGCTGGAATACACTGATAAAATAATATGCTGCCATAACCAGTATCAGCAGAATCACAAAAAATCCACTGTTACTTCTCTTCGGGTTCAACGTTTAGTCTCCTCTCTACTCTTCCTCTACTACTCCAATATAAGGAAGGTTACGATATTTCTGTGCATAATCTAGTCCATATCCGACAACAAATTCATCTGGTACCTCGAATCCTATATATTTCACTGGTACTTCAACTTCTCTTCTATCTGGCTTACTTAATAATGTACATAAATGAAGTGAAGCAGGATTTCTGCTCTCAAGCATAGGTTTTAAATGATTTAATGTCTTTCCTGAGTCAATGATATCCTCTACCACCAATACTTCTTTATCTAAAATCGGCTCATCTAAGTCTTTTGCGATCTTAACGATTCCTGAGGATTCTCTGGAATTTCCATAACTTGATACTGACATAAAATCAATCGTTACAGGCACTGTAATTCTCTTTGCTAATTCACATGCAAAAAATACACTACCTTTTAAAATTGCGATCAAATGTACTTCTTTTCCTGCATAATCCTTGCTGATCTGTGCTCCCATCTCAGCGATTCTCTTGTTTACATCTTCCTCTGAAATCATTACTCTGATATTCTCCATTGGAATCATCTCCTTCTCTTTTGAACTCAAGCTTTAAATAACGCTTGGTTGATCTTGTAATTTTATAATATTCGCTGACTCTTCGTCCAACGATCCATACAATATGGCTGCCATCTGCAACTAAAGGTATCTCATTCCGCAACTGCCTTGGAATCTTCTCATCTATAAAATACCTGCTTAGAGATTTTCGCTTATATTCTGCACCAAATGTAAAAAAATCTCCGGGCTTTCGGCAACGTAGTTGTACATCTGTTTCTATTCTATCATAATCAATGATTTTGATACAATCATTTTCCACGATATTTGTTAAATCTGTAACCTCTTCGCAATAAAGTTTTCCTTCTATTTCTTGTTTATCTGACAGCTCATCTTTTTGTACCAGAATATACTGATAGCTTTTCTCAGCTTTCATCTTATAGGGCAATGATATCTTCTTTCCCGTTTCATTATGCAAAAGTCTCATCAGATCTTCTATATGTCTACGTTCAAGATCTTTTTTCTTTCCCGCAGTCTTCTCCAACACTTTCTTAAGAACCTGCTTTTGTATCCATGGATTTTCCTTACCAAGTTCATTACAACAAATCTTAAATCCATTTTCCATTACACTTATACACCTTGAAAATGCCATCTCGATCTGAATACTAAGATAAGAACTTACTTCCTGAATATCCTCACATAACCATCCAATATGCTCTACCGCCTGTTCATTTACACTTTCAAGGCGGGGAATGATCTGGTTACGGATCTGATTTCTTGCAAATGCATCATCCTGATTGCTTGCATCTTCCACCCATGTTTGTCCTATCTGTTGTAAATATTCTACGATTTCTTGTTTTTTTACACACAATAGAGGGCGAATCAACACTCCATCTTTCTCTTTCATTGCACCTGCTCCATAAACTCCAGTACCTCTTGCGCAGCGATATAAAAATGTCTCCGCCTGATCATTCTGATGATGAGCTACTGCAATCTTATCAGCGTGGTATTTTTTCATTATCTTGTAGAATACATCATATCTCGCTTTTCTTCCTGCTTCTTCCAAAGTTTTCTTCTCACGCTGTGCGATCATTTTTACATCAATCTTAAATGAAATACATGGGATTGAAAGCTTTCCACATAAATCTTCTACAAATTTCTCATCATTCACAGCTTCATCGCGGATCATGTGATTGATGTGGACAGCCGTGATCTTTAAATTCAGTTTATCTTTCATAGAATATAAGATTCTTAATAAACAGACAGAATCAGCTCCTCCTGAAACTCCTACTATTATATGTTCTCCAGAATTTATTAATTTTTTCTCTTTGATAAATTTCTTTACTTTGTCCATAAATTCTACTTTATCATTCTTTGTTTTTTTGTTCAATACCTATCCCATATTCCAAGCACCAAGATTGTGATATCATCTTTCTTTTTATATTCTTCCATATTCGTAATCCTGTCAAACAATCGATCTGCGACTGCCTGTGGCCGCACCACATCCATTTCTTCAAGAAACGATGCTAATGTCTCAATGTTATTTTGTGGCATACAGTCTAATACTCCATCACTAAACATTACAAGAAGATCCTCACTTTCCATTTTTTTGCGGCAAAAAGGAATCCTACTTTGAAACAGATCCATTCCTACAACAGTTCTTTCCCCTACCAAAATCTCCACTTTATCTTTTCTTTTTAACAAACATGGACATGCTCCAATCTTAAAAAAAGATCCTATTCCTGCAAACAGATCAAGCTGAAAAAAATCCAGCGTTGCATATTTTTCTTTTTCTGTCTCAAATGCTATGATTGAATCCAAAAGTTGTATACACACTTCTTCCTCTATTCCTGCGCCAAGCATATCTTCCATTACTTCTATCATTTTCTTGCTTTCTTTATTCGCCTCATTTCCAGTCCCCATTCCATCCGAGATCATTGCCACGTATCTTCCTTCTCTGATTTTTCCTATTGAAAAACAATCCCCATTCTTTTCTTCATCCTTATAAGCAGCTGTACGTATGCCACTGATCACGTAAAATTTTTCTTCTGGCGTAAAACCATACATTTCATAACCATTTTTTACAAGCTTCTTCTGTTGTGGAAGCGGCATCATTTTTTTCTTTAATATTCTGCTTAATAATGCTGCTGCCTGCCTCGTGCTGATTTCACTTCCTCTTTTCTTCTTCAGATACAGATAAATTTGTCTTCCTTTTTGCGGATTTTCATAAAAACAAACATCCCATATTTTTAAATTATACTTTTCAAATTCTTTTTTGATCTTACTACATAGCTGATCATCTTTATGTATATAAGACATTTTCCCATCAAAAAAATCACCTAGAACTTGCCCGGCTTTCATATATTGATTTCCAATGATCTTCCGCATCTGTACCATATGATGTCTCATTCCTCTTATAAAAAGTTCTCTTTCATAAATCTGATTAGCCTCTTCAATAAAATCCTGCCCATTCTTGCACGGATGACATTGTTTAAGATCTGCATAACTTAAACCGCCCTGCTTTTCTATAATATTTCCAAGTTTGTCCTTATCTGCAATTGTAAATTTACAATTCTGATACTCCCGGCAGCCAACGCACTCTTTGAGGATCACACTTTCAAGTACATTCCTCCCACATCTTTTTGTTTCCTTTTTTTCTTCTTCCTCCTCACAAAACAATTTTCCTGCTGTAAGTAAACACTGTTGCATCTGTTTTATATGATAAACAACCATTTCCTGAAAATCCTCAAGAAAATCCTGTTCTTCCGGACGTATTTTCTTTAAAATATCCATACTTTTTCCTCCTGTTGCTTATCATATGACAGAAGTTAAAAAATATTTGTCGATATGTGCTTTCTAATACAAAAAAGAAACAGTCTTTCATAAAACTGTCTCTTCCGATCACATGATAATGATATCCGCTTCCAATTCGTTCCCCTTCTATCTCAATTCCTAGTTTCTCCAGATCTTTTAAATCTGCATATATACTCTTACGGTCAGCTGTAATCTCATATTCTTCTAATGCTGACATGATCTCTGGCATTGTAATATAATGATCTTCGTCTGTTTGTTCTGACATAATCTGTGCTAGGCGGTATAATTTAAACTTTTGATTCTTTCCTTTTGGCATGACAGCTATTCTCCTTGTTATCGTTCATTTTAAGATAATATAATTATAGCACACATCCTATTTCTCTTGTTGCTACCATGCCATTCTTTTATTCCTCAATCTGTCTTAATGCTTCCAGAATCTTTTCTTCTGTTACCATTACAACCTTAGCTTTCGCTTTATCATCAATTCTGTCATAAATCCTTCCTGCACTCATACTGTCTCCGATGATCGTATATGGACTGTTCGCCACATATCCGATCTTCCCCATTCCCTTCATCTTTACCTGGATCGCTTCTTTGTCATATTCGTTATCAGGTTCCTTTTCAAGTGTTATCTTCATCCCTTTCTCTAAAAAATCTGTACCCTAATAATGTTTTGTTCCTGTTAATGTGAAGTATGTCTTTGCCATATAAAACTCTCCTTTTTTATACTTTATCTCTTTGATGGTTATAGTTTATAACATATGGTGGGGCATAAAAACACCAGCACTTTTCTTTATACCTTTATGTAGTCATAAACATAGACAGATCAATCAAATTCCCCAGTGTATTTTCAAGTGATGATGGTTTCATAACCTCTTCGATCTTACGAAGTGTCTGATCAAACAGTTCTTCATCTTTAAAAACACGCAAAAGTTTTGCTGTATTTCTTGCATCATCAAGAGCATCATGCTGTCTTCCGTTAAAGTCGATTCCTGCCATATCCAATGCAAGTTTCAATGAAATCTGGCGTTCAAATCCTAGATGGATATCAAATTCATTTTGAAAATCTGTCCATCCATGTTCCATCAGCTTATGTTCTTCTTCTGAAAGCTTATATTGTTTCAACTGAATTTCCTTCATGACCTGACTATGATCGGTATTGCTCCATGCATAGATCATCACATCATCTTTGATGTTCAAACACCAATCTGTAAATTGTTTAAAGGCTACCGAAAATGTTGGAGCGTTTGCTACCATTTCATTTATGTTTTTCTCTTTCTATAGAATAAAGGATGAGGTGTCCTATAAAAATACCTCATCCTTTCAAAACCTCTTATTTTGATTTTAGCGATCCATACCAAACATTGCGACTACTCCAAAGATGATCAGTAATGGAAATGCAAGTTTCACGAGTCCAATAACTAACATTCCAATTAAGATAACTGGGAAAAATACTAACATTAAAATAAATTTTGAAATCCCCCATGCTGCTCGTATTCCAAAGAAAAATAATTTTCCAAAAATTCCAAATAAAAAGATTAAAAATAGTATTGTTAACATTTCTTCTTCCTTCTTTCTTCCAGTTAAGCTTTCGCCTTCGGCTTTCTATTGCCGATTCATTATAGTTCTATTATAATGAATTGTAAATGAGAAATGCACTTCCTTTTAATAGAAGTGACATTCTCTCCCACTATAGAGGTGAAAGCTTCCCTAACCTTGGCAGGTTTTTGTCATAGGACTACAATCACAACACAATAGAAAACTCTCTAACATCCTAAACCTTCCATAAAATCCTTTCTAAAATTTATCCCCAGTAATCCGTCTCATATTCAAGCCCAATATCCCGAGCCCTAAATACCGGATTCCCTCCGTCTTTCTTCTGCTTCTCATAATCGGCAAGTGCCTTAAGTGCCGTATTCGACAAGATCAAGATTACCGGAATATTGATCAGTGCCATTACTCCCATCAACACATCCGAAATATTCCAAAGCATAGAAACTTCCATTCCAGCACCGATAAATACAACCAATGATGACACAATACGGAATCCTTTCATAAATCCCTTTGATGGTTGTCCTTTATGAATATAATTTAATAAGTTATCACAATAAAAGCAATTTCCAAGTAGTGTTGTAAATGCAAATAACACCATCGCTACTGTGATAAAGAGCGGTCCGAAGTTTCCTAAGGATTCATGGAGTGCTGCCTGTACCCATGGTGCTCCCTGCAGTTCTTGGGCTGGTGCGATTCCTGATGATAAACACATCATAGCTGTTGCTGTACATAATAGCAGTGTATCAATAAATACAGATAACATCTGTACTAATCCCTGTTTGATCGGATGGCTTACCTGTGCAGATGCGGAGGCGTTTGGTGCTGATCCGATTCCTGCTTCGTTTGAGTATAGCCCTCTCCTGATCCCCTGCATCATTGCGGAACCTGCAAATGCTCCAAAGATTGCCTGAAAGTCAAATGCTTCACTGATGATCTTTGAAAATACAACTGGCAGATATGCGTGGTTGATGATCATAACGATGACTGCGATCAGGATATATGCAACTCCCATGGCTGGAACTAATGTGGATGTTACTTTTACGATTCTTGATCCTCCGCCTAAGAGGCACCATCCTGTAATTAATGCAAGAATTCCTCCGATGATCCATGGAGTCCATTTTGTATCATAGAATGAGAATCCTGAAAATGTAGACTGTAGGTTATAGGATGCAAGCATGTTAAACCCAAATGCATAAGTTGCGATCATGGAGATACAAAATACAATGGCTAATGGTCTGCAGTGAAGTGCTGCTTCAATGTAATACGCAGGTCCTCCGTAGCATTCTCCGTCTTTTCCTTTTTTCTTATAAATCTGTGCTAACGTACTTTCGATCAGTGCGGATGCACTTCCAATGATTGCGATCACCCACATCCAGAATACAGAACCAAATCCTCCAATGCAGATAGCGGATGAGACTCCAATAATATTTCCGGTTCCAACTCGAGATGCAGTCGATACCATTAATGCCTGAAATGATGATACTCCATTTTCATCTTCTGGCTTTTCTACAACGGCTTTGCAGGCATCTTTAAATAATCTCATCTGTGGCAGTTTTGTACGGATCGTAAAATAGATTCCCGCTCCGATCAACAGTATTACTAGCAATTTACTGTACATAAAAGTACTGATGCTGTCAATGATGATTCCTAACATAAATTCTCTCCTTGTACGATATTCTCGTATAATAATCTGGATCAATAGTTACAATTTTTATTGCAGCTACTTTAATTCAACAGAAAAATAGACGGTCCCTGCCTGAGGGACTGCCCATTCATTTTAAAAGTATGCGATTTTACTGTCTGCGTCGTTTTTGTATCTTATGATATAATCGCGATTTTCAGAATTCTGATAAATGATGAATATCCCGTTTTCCTGCCGTCTGTCGGCAGAAAGGTCCGTTGAACCTTCTTCGTATGGCTTCAGAAGCTTTCGCTGCTGGTTTAAAAACCTATCTGTTATTATAATAACTCATTCGTATTGATTACGCAATTACAATTATCACTTGGCCATGATTTTCTGAGTGCCCCATAGGAGATCAGAAAGTTGGCAAACCAGCCAGCTGGTACAGCGAGCCAGACAAATGCAATACCAAAACGCGGTGCAAAAATCAAAGCAACTGACAAGCGGATCGCAAGATTTACCATATTAGCAACAAGAAATGGACGCATGATTCCAAGACCGCGAAGGACTCCATCTGTTGCCATCTTGATTCCCATGAAGGTGAAGAAATAACCGAGCCATCTCATATAATTTCCAGACACCTGATATGCTAAAGCAGTTCCATCTTTCCCTAGGAACAGTGAAGAAATCTGGGTATGCACGGATTCGATGATCATGAAAGCAAGGATTGCGAAACATATATCTAACACCAATGCAGCATGGTATCCCTTTTTGATACGTTCAATCTTCTTTGCACCAAGATTCTGAGAAACATACGGCGAAACTGCATTACCAATGGATACAAATATCAATGAAAAAACATTTTCTACTCTCATCGTTGCTGAATATCCTGCAAGTGCCTGTGTACCGAATGGATTCACGACTGCCTGTACGATCATCATGCCAATTGACACTGTGAACTGCTGAAGAACTGACGGTACAGCAATTTGAAGCATAGAATGTAACTCCTGTCTGTCAAACCAGTCAAAGCGACTTTCATATCGACGCATCCGGCACAAGAAGATCAAAAGTGACAACACTGCGGAAATCCCCTGTGCAATGAGAGTTGCGAGGGCTGCACCGAACACACCGAGTCCAAGTCCAGCTACCATCCAAAGATCCATCAATATATTTAACATCGATGAGAATATTAAAAGAGCCAACGGTATTTTCGATTCACCGATCGAAGTAAACATTGTTGAAAGAATATTATACATAAACAAAAATGGAAATCCCACAAAATAAACTCTTAGATACAATACCGCTTCATTCAGTATATCAGCAGGTGTTTGTAATACACTCATCATCAAATGAGAAAAACAAAAACCAAAGACACCCAAAAATATACTTAAGACCAGAAAACTGATCAATGATGTTGACACGATCGTTTTCATTTTGCCATAATCTCTAGCTCCAAAATAGCGGCTCACAAGCACACCCGCACCTACACCCGCACCCAATGCTACACAAATAAATACATTTGTGAGGGCAGCACAGGCACCAACAGCTGCAAGTGCAGAAGAGCCTACAAACTGACCGACTATGATCGAATCAGCCATATTATACACTTGTTGAAAGAAGCTGCCGAGGATCATGGGCATTGCAAAAACAGTCAGCGCTTTAAGGGGCGCATCTGTGATCAAATATTCATCTTTTGACATTATCATATTCCTCCATAAGTTTCTATTGGTTATCTGAAAGCACTAACGATCAACTCAAAATGCTTTCGATTCGTTTTTATAAAACCATCTTTTTGTAATTTTGATATCTCCGTAGACATTGCCGCACGATCAATACAAAGATAGTCTGCCAATTGCTGTCGGTCAAAAGGAATGTCAAAAGACAACGATGACTGTCTGATAGATTCTGCTGACAAATAAGACAACAGTTTATCTCTGGTCGTTCGCTTACCAACATGTGTGATCTTGTCGTTTAGGATCAATATCTTATTGGCCAAGACACTGACCAGGTTACGGATTAACTTCTGATGATGTTCGCATGCAGTTGGACAGGAAGCCAAAAGTCTCTGAACATTTAAAAAAATGATTTCACAATCCTCATCTGCTGCCACGCTGACATTCAAAACAGCTCCCGGACTTGCTGCATATGGCTCGCCAAAAAAATCACCGGCATGGCATTTTGACAGAATATTCCGGTGTCCCCACAGATCTTCCTGCATAACAAGAACGCAACCCGACACCACAAGTCCCATAACTTCGGTAGAGTCCCCAGCTCTGAAAATATAAGAAGCCCGTTTTCTGTAAATTGTCGTTGCATTTACGCAATGTAATATCGATAGTATCTCATTATCCGTAAGGCCTTTAAAAAAAGGACTGTTTTTTAAAATAGGCAAATATTTTTTCAAAATGATCCCTCCTGTTGGAAATCAAACATACATGTTGCAATTATTATACTATATTTTTTACAGAAACCCAAGTTGTATACTATTGACAGAGGATGGAAATGATAAAAAAGATCTTAGAATAAAAGGAGAATATAGTAATGGATAAGAATATGTTTTGTTTTCAGTGTGAACAGACGATCGGATGCAGTGGATGTACAGGAAATTCTGGTGTCTGTGGAAAAACGGCAGATACAGCAAAATTACAGGATGAACTGACAGGTGCGTTGATCGGTCTGGCAAGAGCTGTTGACAGCACAACAGCTGTTTCTAAAAAAACTAGTCAAGTCATAATTGAAGGACTGTTTACTACAGTTACAAATGTCAATTTTGATAATGCTTCAATTGCAAGCATGATACAAAAAGTCAGAGCAGAGAAAGAAAGGCTGGCTCCTGATTGCAGCAAATGTCAGTCTCCGTGTGGTAAAACAGACGAATACGATATGCAGCAACTATGGAATGCAGACGAAGATATTCGATCTCTGAAGTCCCTTATTCTCTTTGGCATTCGCGGAATGGCTGCATATGCCTATCATGCAAATGTTCTGAATTATGAAGATGATGAAGTGAATCTGTTCTTCTGCGAAGCACTATTTAAGATCGGTTATGAAGAGAACACAGAAACACTGCTTTCTACAGTTCTCAAAGTAGGAGAGATCAATTTGAAGTGTATGGCACTTCTTGACAAGGCAAATACTGAAACCTATGGAACACCAGAACCGACAGAAGTTACACTTACCGTAGAAAAAGGGCCATTTATTGTAGTAACTGGTCATGATCTGAAGGATCTGCAGCTTTTACTTGAACAGACAAGCGGAAAAGGAATCAACATCTATACTCATGGTGAAATGCTCCCAGCCCATGCCTATCCATTCTTAAAGAAATTTCCTCATCTAAAAGGAAATTTCGGAACCGCATGGCAGAATCAGCAGAAAGAGTTTGATCATCTTCCCGCTCCAATCCTTTACACTACCAACTGCCTGATGCCTCCAAAAAGCAGCTATGCTGACAGAGTGTTTACAACAGAAATGGTTGCTTTCCCAGGCACTGTTCATATCGATGAGAAAAAAGATTTTACACCAGTTATTGAAAAAGCACTGGAACTGGGTGGTTACAAAGAAGATCAAATCCTCACAGGTATCAACGGTGGTACGAAAGTAACAACTGGTTTTGGTCATGCAGCCATCCTGTCCCATGCAGATACTGTAATAAAAGCTGTAAAATCAGGCGATATCAGCCATTTCTTCCTGGTTGCCGGCTGTGATGGTGCTAAGCCAGGTCGAAATTATTATACAGAATTTGTAAAACAGGCACCTTCTGACAGTGTGATCCTCACTCTTGCATGTGGGAAATTCCGTTTCAATGATCTCGATCTGGGAGAAATCGGTGGCCTGCCACGACTGATGGATATTGGCCAGTGCAACGATGCTTATGGTGCGATCCAGGTTGCTGTCGCACTTGCGGATGCATTTGAATGCTCTGTTAATGAGCTTCCGCTTTCCTTCGTTCTTTCCTGGTATGAACAAAAAGCCGTCTGCATCCTGTTAACACTTTTGCATCTGGGTATCAAAAACATCCGTCTTGGTCCTTCTCTTCCAGCGTTCTTATCACCTAACATTCTGAACTTTCTGGTAGAAAATTATGGCATTGGACCTATTACTACCCCGGAAGAGGATATTAAGACACTTCAATCAGGTTGTGTGCAGTGACATCCACGCTCACTACAGCATCTATTTTGTGGCTTGTCTCCTTTCCACAATCCTTCCTGTTATCTCTTGTTGTTTCTTGATGCTTCCAGTATAATAAGATCCATAGAGAAAACACACGCACAGCATGTGGACTTAACACCTGATAATCCTCATGTTTTGCGATATACAGGGAGGAAATTCTCATGGGTAAACAATCTACCAGAGAAAACAAAACAATTTACCAGCTTTGCCGGGAAGCCGCAGGGCTTACAAGGGCAGAAGCAAGTGATAAAATGAAGGCTGTCTCGGATTCTAAAATCGAAAAATTCGAATACGAAACACAGGAGCCTACACCTTATGATATCATTCAAATGGCTGATGCTTATAAGAGACCGGATCTCTGCAATTATTATTGCTCACACAAATGTGAAATAGGCCACCGCTATGTTCCAGAAGTAGAAGTAACTGACTTGTCAAATATCATCCTAGAAACCATTGCCGGTCTAAATGAAATCAACCCTCTTACCAGTCGGCTGATCCAAATCGCTCGTGACGGCAAGATCAGTGATGATGAGATGAGGGATTTTGCTTTTATCAGTAAAAAACTGGATGCAATTTCTTTAGCCATAGACTCTCTGAATCTTTGGGTAGATAAGACGGCCAGTGAACAGGGTCTCAATCTTGAACTTCTAAATGCTGAAAAAGAAAAATTAAAATAATCCATAAATCGCACGAACGGCAACGAATCACTTCTGATTCATTGCCGTTCTCTTTACATACGCTGTAATTGATTGACGATACTTTCCGTTCTTCGAATAGCTTCTTCTACCTGTCTTTTTGCAGTATTGATTCGATCCTGGACCATCCAGTCCACCACAAATCCATCGAAAAAATAATCTGCAAATGAAAGAAAATCTCCGGTATCGATGTGTAGATCACATGCCATATTTACATCATTTAATTCCCTGCTGAAATTACGGAGGTCATACTTTGCCTGATCCATATTCTGCTTTGCATGATCCATTTTAGAATGTTTCAGCATCGTACTGAAAAACCCTCCACCAAACATATCTACCAGACCCCAATTTTTTGCACTGTTCAGATTCTCTTTTGCTGCACTAAGACTATTTAAGGCTCTGCGTCCGGCTTCAATTGCTTCTCTTTTTTCTTTTTCAATATCATATCCCATCAAAAACACCTCTCTGACTTTTTATGAATGTGACGTTACAAGTCCGATAATCCCACCAATGATCAATAGCGGAAAAGCTATATACATTAATCCGCCTACTACCATTCCGATCAATATCACTGGAAAGAAAATAATCATACAAAGTAATTTCATGATTCCCCAGGATGCTTTTAAGCCAAATATAAAAAATTTTCCAACAAACCAAATCATACAAATAGTAAATAATACTGATAACATCTTTTTCTCCTTCTAACACTCATCCAGTTGTGAGTGATTCATCTTTTCTGTTGATATTGTCAGTATAGCAAAATAATTTTTTACAATACACCTCCGTAGTAAAGAATTAAATCTTTATAATTCCCATTTTTGGTGGAATAACACAAAATAAGACCCAAAAGGACACTTTCCCTTTTGAGCCTATACACTTTATCAACTAACGTATATCACTTTCATTTTTCCTCATAGACTGCCTGATCTACAATCATGCCATGTGCCACAAACTGCTCCTGGCAGAACTCCTTCGCCAATCTTATATTTTCCTCAAGTGTCAGTTCATTCTGCAGGGCAATGTCAAATGAATAAGCAAGCTGCGCTCAAAGCAACAATTATCTTAGCATTCCCCAAATGCACTCCAGTAATGTTAGTGCAAGGATAATGTTAATAACACGGAAATGCCGCAGATAAAACTTCTGAATCAGTACGCCCAAGCCAATCCAAGTACAGGTTGCGATCGTTCCGATTGTTGCAATAACCAGCTCAAAAAACAGCGGCTTTCCTTTTTTATATCCATAGTTTGTTACGGTATTTAATGCCAGAA
>ERZ1673749.840-NODE-840-length-27784-cov-88.872913_pt1 | contig 27784 bp, 20 predicted proteins | sample MGYA00580204_ERZ1673749 | MGnify/ENA primary metagenome ERZ1673749 (study PRJEB41218, sample SAMN15661745) | gut metagenome | host: Homo sapiens | place: Canada: London | collected 2015-08-20/2019-03-30 | study: EMG produced TPA metagenomics assembly of...
TTGTATCACTTCTCCGGCAAGTGGCAGCACGTTGCGCCGGTTGACACTGATTGTCTGGGTCAAGCCTCTGTCCGACATCGCTTTAAGGGCGTAACTTTGCACCTGAACGGCAGGGTACGCCGCAGGTGGCGCAGCCCGGAGTTTGAAAGAAATCATCCCCAATCCGTCCCCAACGGATTTTTATGTTCACCTGAACATAGCAAGGTATGTTTTCAGCCGCTCAAAATATTTTGAGCATCCCGGAAAACGCCTTGCCCTTGCAGGGGGCGGGCTTACCCTCCGAAGTCGGGAAGCCTCTCAAACCTACGGTGTCTGTGCCATGAGGCGGCGGCTTATGCCGTCAAACCGCTAAATCCAAAGTAATATGAGTGAAAAAAAAAGAAACAAAGGCGGGAGAAATCCCAAACTCGATCCGGCGGTGTTCAGATACACCGTCCGTTTCAGCGAGGAGGAACACAACCGTTTCCTCTCCATGTTCGAGAAGTCGGGCGTTTACGCCAAGTCGGTTTTCCTGAAGGCGCACTTCTTCGGGCAACCGTTCAAGGTACTGAAAGTGGATAAAACGCTGGTGGATTACTACACCAAGCTATCTGATTTTCATGCGCAATTCCGCGCAATAGGCACGAACTACAACCAAGTAGTGAAGGAACTGAGGTTGCATTTTTCCGAGAAAAAGGCGATGGCGTTGCTTTACAAGTTGGAGCAACAGACCGTCGAACTCGTAAAACTGAGCCGTAAGATTGTGGAACTTTCAAGGGAGATGCAGGAAAAATGGTCGCAAAAATCAGTGTAGGAAACTCGTTGTATGGCGCACTTGCCTACAACGGGGAGAAGATCAACGAGGCGAAAGGGCGGCTTCTGACAACCAACCGCATCTACAATGACGGTACGGGAACGATGGACATCCACCGGGCTATGGAGGACTTTCTCGCTCTGATGCCCGTGCGGTCGAAGGTGGAGAAACCGGTGGTGCATATCTCGCTCAATCCGCATCCCGACGATATTTTGACGGACACGGAGCTTCAGAACATCGCACGGGAGTATCTGGAGAAGATGGGCTTCGGCAACCAGCCGTATCTCGTTTTCAAGCATGAGGACATCGACCGCCACCATCTGCATATCGTGACGGTCAGGGTGGACGAGAACGGCAGGAGCATAGACACCCGGAACAATTTTTACCGGAGCAAGCAGATAACACGCGAACTGGAACGGAAGTACGGGCTGCATGACGCGGAACGCAAGAATCGCCGTCTTGACACGCCGCTGCGCAAGGTGGACGCCTCTGCGGGCGACGTGAAGAAGCAGGTGGGGAATATCGTTAAGGCTTTGAACGGGCAATACCGTTTCCAAACGATGGGAGAATACCGTGCCCTCCTTTCCTTATATAATATGACAGTGGAGGAAGCACATGGCAATGTGCGCAGACGTGAGTATCACGGGCTGGTCTATTCCGTCACGGACGACAAGGGCAACAAGGTCGGCAATCCTTTCAAGTCCTCGCTGTTCGGGAAGTCCGTCGGCTATGAAGCCGTACAGAAGAAGTTTGCCCGTTCCAAGCAGGAGTTTAAGGAGAGGAAACTTGCCGACATGACGAAACGCACCGTCCTTTCCGTGCTGGAAGGCACGTATGACAAGGAGAAGTTTGTAGCCACCCTCAAAGGAAAGGGCATCGACACCGTACTACGCTACACGGAGGAAGGGCGCATCTACGGAGCCACGTTCATCGACCACCGTACGGGCTGCGTGCTGAACGGCTCACGCATGGGCAAGGAACTTTCCGCCAACGCCTTGCAGGAACACTTCACGCAGCCTTACGCTGGACAGCCGTCGATTCCGCTTTCCGTTATGGTGGAGGGACAAGAGGACAAACAAGGATATTCCGGAGGGGAATACGAGAGCCATTCGGGTGGCATGAACCTGTTTGCCCCCGAAGGTCCGGTAGTGGACGCCGAGGAGGAAGCCTTCATCCGGGCGATGCAGCGCAAGAAGAAAAAGAAGAAGCGCAAGGGCTTGGGAATGTAATCGAAAATATCAACAATCAAAAAAATCAATGTATGTCACAACAAGAAGACGATTTGAGGGCATTGGCGAAAATCATGGATTTTCTGCGTGCCGTGAGTATTATTTTAGTGGTCATGAACGTGTACTGGTTCTGCTATGAAGCTATCCGGCTTTGGGGAGTGGAGATCGGCGTGGTGGACAGAATCCTGATGAACTTCAACCGCACGGCGGGGCTGTTCCGTTCCATCCTGTACACAAAACTGTTTGCCGTCCTACTGCTTGCCTTGTCCTGTTTGGGGACAAAGGGCGTAAAGGGTGAGAAAATCACTTGGGGAAGAATCTGGACAGCCCTTGCCGTTGGCTTCGTGCTGTTCTTCCTCAACTGGTGGATACTGGCTTTGCCGCTCCCGATAGAGGCGGTGACGGGACTGTATATTCTGACCGTCGGCGCAGGTTATGTCTGCCTGCTGATGGGCGGTCTGTGGATGAGCCGTCTGTTGAAGCACAACCTTATGGACGATGTGTTCAATAACGAAAACGAGAGTTTCATGCAGGAAACAAGGCTTATCGAAAGCGAGTATTCGGTCAATCTTCCGACACGGTTTTACTACAAAAAGCGTTGGAACAATGGCTGGATCAATGTCGTGAATCCTTTTAGGGCTTCCATCGTGTTGGGTACGCCGGGCAGCGGTAAATCCTATGCAGTGGTAAATAATTTCATCAAGCAGCAGATAGAAAAGGGCTTCTCGATGTATGTGTACGACTTCAAATTCAGCGACTTGTCCACGATAGCATACAACCATCTGCTGAACCACCCGGAGGGCTACAAGGTGAAACCGAAGTTTTATGTGATAAACTTCGATGACCCGCGACGTTCGCACCGTTGCAATCCCATTCACCCGGACTTCATGGAGGATATTACGGACGCTTATGAGAGTGCGTACACCATTATGCTCAACTTAAATAAAAGTTGGGTGCAAAAGCAGGGCGACTTTTTCGTAGAATCGCCCATCATCCTTTTCGCGGCTATTATCTGGTATCTCAAAATTTTCCAGAACGGCAAGTATTGTACATTCCCCCATGCGATTGAGTTCCTGAACCGCCGCTATGAGGATATTTTCCCGATACTGACCTCTTACCCGGAATTGGAAAACTATCTTTCTCCGTTCATGGACGCATGGCTCGGAGGGGCTGCGGAGCAGTTGATGGGGCAGATAGCAAGCGCGAAAATCCCTTTGTCAAGGATGATTTCCCCGCAGCTCTATTGGGTGATGTCGGACAGCGAGTTCACGCTGGACATCAACAATCCCGAAGAACCGAAAATACTCTGTGTGGGCAACAATCCCGACCGTCAGAATATCTACGGGGCCGCTCTCGGTCTGTATAACTCCCGTATCGTGAAACTCATCAACAAGAAAGGGATGCTGAAGTCGTCGGTCATCATCGACGAGCTGCCCACGATTTATTTCAAGGGGTTGGACAACCTTATCGCCACCGCGCGAAGCAACAAGGTTGCCGTGTGTCTGGGCTTTCAGGATTTCAGCCAGTTGGTGCGCGACTACGGTGATAAAGAAGCGAAGGTCGTGATGAACACCGTCGGCAATATCTTTTCCGGTCAGGTGGTGGGTGAAACCGCCAAGACGCTTTCCGAACGCTTCGGTAAGGTGTTGCAGAAACGGCAGTCCATTTCCATCAACCGGCAGGATGTTTCCACCTCCATCAACACGCAGATGGATTCACTCATCCCGCCGAGCAAGATTTCCGGCTTGACGCAGGGTATGTTTGTCGGTTCGGTATCCGACAACTTCAACGAGCGTATCGAGCAGAAGATTTTCCATTGCGAGATTGTCGTGGATGCCGAGAAGGTGAGGCGCGAGGAGAAAGCCTACAAGAAAATCCCCGTCATTACCGACTTTACGGACGGGGACGGCAACGACCGCATGAAGGAAACGGTTCAGGCGAATTACAGGCGCATCAAGGAGGAAGTGAAGCAGATTGTTCAAGAGGAACTGGAACGTATCGCAAATGATGAAAACTTGAAACACCTGTTGCAGCAGAAATAACAGATTCCTTTATATATGAAAAAGGGGATGTGTCAAAACACCCAAAATATGAAAATTACCCCTGTCACAGATATCTGTAGCAAGGGTAATTTTGTTAAAAAGAGAGTTTTGACGCCCTCTTTTTATTCTCAGATTTGAGATGCTTGTTGATGGTGGTAATGGCAAGCGTCAGCAAATAATTTTTCAGCTCTGTATCGTCTTTAAGCAGTATGCTGTATTCTTCGGCAAACATTCTCAACAGTCTGGTTCTGAGTTTCGACATTTCTTCACCGAAAGGTATTTGTCGGTTTTCTTGCCAATACTCAATCACTACGGAAGATACCAGCCACTTGAACTCGGATTTCATCTCTTTGCCGAGTTTCTTGAAGCGGATTTGTTCGCTAATTGGCGGCTCGTTGTATGGCATCATGTCTGCCGGGTCATAAACGGATATACTGCCGATACCATAATCCATGATTATCGGTAAATCAGTTTTTACATCATTCTTATGTTTCTTCTTTTTAGCCATACCCGTTATTGTTGCAGGAAACCTTTACCTTTATCAGTAAGATAGTATTTCTGTTGCGGACTCTTGGAGCCTATGGGATAAAGTGAAAGAACCAAACCGGAATTTATTGCCGGATGGATATAGTTCTTTAAGAAATTCCTTTTATCTTTCATTCCCGTTTTCTCCATGATTTCTTTAGCAGAGAGAGTGTTGTTCCCAATAGCAGACAACAGTTTTCCTAACTGTGGGGTTACTGTGGGGTTACTATAGGGGTGCTGTGGGGTTGCTGTGGGGTCTTGTCCTACTGTAGTTCTTGTATAATGAAACACAATCCATACAGCATTGCCGTCGGTATGAAACTCCGGATCCGGAATACCGACACGGCGACATTCGTTTACCATAAGGGCTATGCCACGTCCCCAACTCTCCAATACTGCACTTTTGTACAGCACATTGGCTACTATCAGATTTTGTGGTTCGGAATTGTGGCCACCCAACAGTTTCTCAATGGTAATATCAGGCGGAAATGTTCCGCTGTTTTCAATCTCCACGCGGTCATCATAGATAGCAATCCCGACTGAACTGCCGGGGCGATGGTAAACACGATGTGCAAAAGCATTTATGCAACATTCTCTCAATGCCTTATATGGCACATTCAGTTCCTCTTCTCTGTACAAACCTTCAATTTTACCGGAAAGGGACAAATGCTTGAAGAAAAATGCCATTGCAGCATCCAGCAAGTTGAATATATTGCCTGTCACACGCTGATTATCTAAAAATTCATCTTTTGTCGTTCCTTTGAACCGGGCTAAACGGAGCAGACATTGGGGATAATGGTAGAAGTTTCGTCCGAATAGGACAACGGAAGCATTGTTCAGCTTTCCATCATTCAACAAGTCAAATTTTTCAAGGATGGTTCGGACATCCTCCTGCATAGAACCTTCCGGCAAACGTCCGCCTCTGATTCCTCCACGTACTGCGCCCAAGATTGCCGTTTCGTCAAGGTCGGATATTTTCAAGCCGGGATTTTGCATGGAATCCCAAGCATAGGTTCCGCCTCGCTGCATAACCAACAGGTTGTATATACCCTGCGGCATGGCAGATGTAACGCTCTCTATCCGTTGATAAGCCCTCCCCTTATAGGTGAACGGGCGCATATATCGTTGTTCTTCCGCTGATAAAGCTATAACACTTTTGTTCGTTCCCGGAATGTCTGTATAGGATATATCAATGGTCGCAAACGGCTCGATTCGTCTGATGGTTTCAGCAATATCGCGCTTCGTCTTGTCGCTCACTTCCTGACCGATAATCTTTCCCTTGTCGGTTACACCGAACAGCACTGTGCCGCCCGTACCGTTCAGGAAGGCACAAAGAGTTTCCATTCCACGCTCCAACTGCCCGGTAGTTTCTTTGAACTCAACTGTCCCGCCTTCGGCTCCGGCAATCAGTCCGTTCAATATTTCGAGGTTATCTATTTTCATCCGTCATTGATTAATACTTGCAAAGTTAATGATTTTAATCGGCTTTCCGGCAGATAATAGAGTGATTGTAAATGAAGAAGGATAAGAAACCGTATAATCCGGCCGCTTATCCTTTGTTTGGCATTCGTTTATCTCCTCATCCGCTCCAATTCATCGTCATGTCGCATCTTCGCGTTCAGTTTGTCCTGCATCTTTTCAAGGAAGTAGGTGCGACTGTCGCTTTTCCTGCGTTTGATGTCCGTATAGAAGCGGTAGCAGTCTTTGGACTCCACACCGAAAAAGGAATAGAGGACAGGGGCAAGCTCTTTCAGCGAAGCCTTGCCGCCATTGATGCAGCCGGTGGCGTAGAGGGCATAGATTAGCTCTACCAACTCGACGGCATTACCGGTCCATTGCAGGGCTGGGACTGTGGCTTTGGTTTCGGATGTGGATGTTAGTGGTGGCACGGAGGTAATTGCAGAAGCGGATACTATCTTCTGCATCTTTCGGATGAATGATAACGCCTTGCGGATATACACAGTGACGACATTCTCCTCCGATGCCGACAAGTTCTGCGGATGGTGCTGTAATTCGATTTCGGCAAAAGCCAACGCCACAATAATATGCTTGGCATCATTGCCGCCGTAGCACAGGTTTATTACTTCCTGCACGAATCCGCCGTATGCCGTTTCCGTGCTACCGTTGTCTTTTCCGTTTATCATGGCGAAAAACTGTGTTTCCGCCAGTATGAGATGGTTCATTATCTTTTCTGTTTTGAGGGTTTACACTTGTTTATCAGTGTGCGCACACTGATATATGGTGCAAATCATAGCCCTAAACACGAGAAAAGATTGTGAGAAAATTGTACTACATTGTTTTTCAGAAAGATAAAATTCAAAAATAATTTTATCCTTGATTGCATCCCTTGTGAAATGTGTTCAGATTCTGAACATGTGTTCACTTTCTGAGCACGGAAATCCCGCCAAGATGTTCATAATCTGAACATTTTATGCCCGTGGCTCTTTATGATAGGTAAGCCGGATTACTCCGTCCCTATAAGTTTTGTTCTCCATAAGCCGCCAGTCATTCATAGGTAGTGCTGACTTGAAAAAATGCGCTCCGTTTCCGTCGATGGTTGGAACAACGTATAGTATGATTTCATCTATCACGTTCATCCGTAACAGTCCGTTGGCATATTCGGTATTCCCGGCAGTTACTTCCAACAAATGGCAAATGCTTCCACCTTCCTCCCTCCATTCTTGAAGCACGGATACCGAATAGTCGGATGTCAGCTTATACAGGGCATTGGCACGTATTTCATCCATACCGTAATCTTCGGTTTGAAGCAACCGCTTCCGGGGATGCAGTTTCATCGGACAGCCATCTATTGAGATAACGGCAAGTAATTGTATTTTCGCCATAACGTATTTTCTTTCCTTTTTGGCGAGGCAAAAAAGTAGCGTGCAATTCACACTACTTTCAAGCGATGGCTCTGGTAAAGCCTTTACGGAGAGTACGTGAATGCACGCTATGCGTAAGCATAGCATAAGCATCACGCAATCGTCTCCGTAGTTTCAATTTACCAGATTTTCGCTCGAAACGCCTTGCGGTCTTATGTCTATATCATCGGCGAAAAGTTACCCGATCGCCTGCTATTTTCTGAAATACAATTGCAAAGTTAATCAATTATTGCCATTTACAGCCATACTCCGGTCAGTTTTCTTCATTCAATCCATACTCTACCAATTTATTATACAGCGTTGTCCTGCCGATACCCAGTATCTTTGCAGCCATTTTCTTGTTACCGGCTGCTTGTTTCAAAGCACGCAGGATACGTCCTCTTTCTTCATCCCCGCTCTTCAATGTAAAACAAGCGGAAGTAGCGGACGGTTCATTGTCAAGTTCCAAATCGGCTTCGGTTATCATATCGCCTTCTGATTGCAGGACTGCCGTCTGTATCTTCTGTTTCAACTCGCGCACGTTGCCCGGCCACGCATGGGCGAGCAGGGCATTACGGGCAGATGCGGCAAACCCTTTTACTTCACGTTCCAACTCACGGTTTGCCATTTCACGGAAGAACTCGGCCAATGGCATGATGTCTTCCGGGCAGTCGCGCAAGGGCGGCATGGTTATCACATACTCCTGCAAGCGATAGAGCAAATCCTGCCGGAACCGCTTTTCCGTTACGGCTTTCTGCAAATCCTCGTTGGTTGCAGCCACTATCCTCACGTTGGCTGTTTTGTCCTCCTTTGCACCGACGGGACGGTAACGGCGTTCCTGTATGGCGCGGAGCAGCATCTGTTGCATCTCCATTGTTAGGTTGCCCACTTCGTCAAGGAACAGCGTGCCGCCATCCGCTTCCAGAAAATACCCCGTCTTGTTTGCTTCGGCACCCGTAAACGCACCCTTGACGTGTCCGAAGAAGGCGGATTGTATCAATGACGGGGACAAGGCTCCGCAGTCCACTGCCACAAAAGGTTTATCGGCAAGTTTGCTTTGTTGGTGTATATGTTGTGCGATATGTTCCTTGCCCGTACCGTTCTCGCCCAGTATCAGCACGCTCATCCGGGTGGTGGCTACAAGGCGCACACGTTTCTTGATTTTCTGATAGGCTTCGCCCTGCCGGACGAATATCGGAATGTTCCATTGTAGTCGCTTTTCATGTTCTTTTTGCAGGGTGCGGATAAGCGGTATCAGTTTATCCTCCAACAACTGTTTCTGTATGTAATCCTTTGAGCCGAGCTTCATACTTTCCACTGCCGTATGCACCTCTCCGTAATTGGTCATAACGATAAACACCTGCTGTTTGTCGTTGGCACGCATCCACCGTAACAACTCTATGCTTTCACCGTCGGGGAGGCGTAGGTCGGCAACGACAATATCATCCACCTCTGACTTTGCCAATAGTTTCTTGGCAGTGGCAAGATTATATGCCGACATAGTATCGAAGCTGTCTTTCTTCAGCAGGTTGCAGACATAATCGTTATAGACGGGGTTGTCCTCAATCACAAATACTTTCATCCGACGACCTCCTTTCCTTTTGCGCAAGTTCTATGATAACTGTTCCCATACGAAGCATGGCATCCACGCATTTCCGCAATTCCATTTCGGAACATTCAGATTCTTGATGCAGCAGTTCATACAGGTTCCACAAGGGTTTGTCAGCACGGATAACAGCCCATGAACTTCGCTGACGGTGTATCCATTCGTCCAACGCCTTGCGGTCATTCCTCTCCATGATTTCCCGGACAGCCTGCATATCCTTTTCTGTTTCGGTTATCAAACGGTCGAGCATCGCCCGTTTGTCACCATATGCAAGCAGAGAGGACAAGTCGGGAAGTTCATCCTTGTCCGTACTTGTCAAAAGGCATTTGTCTGATACAGCAACCAGTTCGGAAATGGAAAATGGCTTGAACAGGCAGGCGGTAAATCCATTTTCCAACAGCTCCTCTTCGCTGCAACTGCCGGAGGCGGTCGCCACGACAATGGGAATCTCTTTCGAGTTGCTGACACTTGACGAGCGTAACAACTCCAACACCTCATAGCCGTTAATCTCCGGCATCTTCATATCGGTTATCATGAGGTCGTATGTGTGCTGCCGCATGGCTTCCATTGCATCGCCAATAGTGGTGAACGTGTCGCAATGCACACCTATACCAGCATACATTTCCTTTGTCATGGATAATACCATCGGATTGTCGTCCAATACGATGACAGAATAAGGTCTTTCTATATGAGCCAGACTTTCTGCGGCTGTCTGTTCTTCAATACCAATATCGGCAGTGTTCATTGGCAACTCCACAGTAAAACGACTGCCTTCTCCTTTTTCGCTTTCCAAGCGTATAGTGCCGCCAAGCATCCCGACTATCTGTTTCACAATGCTTAACCCCAATCCGAAACCGTCTTGCGTGGCGGCGTTGGAAAGCCGCTCGAACGCTCCGAACACTCGCTGTTGTTCTTCCGCACTCATGCCGGTTCCGGTGTCCTCTACTACAAGGGTCAGCCTATTGCCGTCATAGCTTATGACAAGTGAAACGCTTCCGGCATTCGTGAACTTGACGGCATTGCCCAGCAGGTTGTCGCATATCTGTATGATGCGCTCCTTGTCGCCATTCAGGATAATACCCTCCGGGCACTCGATGGTAAGTTTAAGATCTTTTGCTTCTGCTTGTTGCGTAAACTCCGTTTGCAACAGCTCCGCGATGTTTTCCAAACGAAACGGACGGACATTCGCCTGTTCCTTGCCGCTGTCCAAGCGGAAGAAGTCAAGCAGGGAGTTGAGCATGTCGGTCATTCTCTTGGAGGCTTGCAGGATATTGTCCGCATAACCGCTTATCTTTTCTTCTTCGTTGTCCTGCATCAGTTCCGCATATCCATGTATGGCAGTCAGTGGTGTGCGTAGCTCGTGGGTGATGGTGTGCATCGCTTTCTTGCGTGAGGCTATCAACGATTCGTTTTGTTTTACGGACTTTTGCAGTTGCCCGATTAAATCTGTTGTCTTACGTTTGTACTGCTTGATGCGGGTGGCATAGCGGTGAATGATGATGTATGAAATAATGAGCAACAGCAGCATGACACCCGTTATGATACCTACCTGCAAGAACGACTTTTCACGCATAGCGGATATTTCCGCCTCACGTTCCTGCAAGTCAGCCTGCACCTTGTGGTCCATCTGCTGGATAAGGGTTTGCAGTTGGCGGTTCAGTTCCGCATTGCGGCTGGCAAGGCTGTCGGCATATTCCGACAGACGATGGCTCTGGGCACGTTGTTGCGCTATCATATCACGGTTCAGTGTGTAGAGCATCGTGGTGGTCGTCGTCGGAGGTGCTTCCTGTTTCTTGCCGAACAACCCGAGAAAACCTTTCCTCCTCTGTTTCTTCGGCTCTTCCTGCCTGCTCGTTTGCACTATCACCGGCACCTGCTTGGCTATCCGGCGGTTGATGTCCGCCTGTTGTTCCAGAGCTTCCATGATGGCGCACAGCCGCTTTTCCTTGTCCTCCAGCAAGTGGCGCACGCTGTCTATGCGCACCGATTCGTAATGGCTCTTGAAGCGGCAAAGCATACTATCCACCGCCATCCGTTGCCGCCGGTATGCCGCCACATCCTTATCGTCCCATTCCAGCACCGACTCGCCCAAAAGTGACAATTCCACCACACCCACATACGCATCGTGTGTTTCCTTGCGGAAGCGGTTGATTTCACGGTTCTCCCGTTCCAGCAACTCCAAGTCGCGCCATTCTCCGAGCCACGTGCAGATGATGCCGCCCACCAGCAGAACTATCAACAGATAGCCTGCGGCAAGCAGCTTGCGGAAATGCTTGGTAGTGGTAACGAATTGTTCGCTCATTTGCTGTTTGTGTAAATACCGTTATTCAACATACGCATATAGGTCGTGGAACTTCGCAGGTTCATGGATGAGAATGGCGGCCATGCTACCGATGACCGCCACCAGAATTATATATCAGAATAGAATTCTACTCCTCAATGAAACAACCATTCTTCCCTTATTTACAATTGTTATAATTATTAAGGCATCTGACCACCGGCGATAGGTGGAATTTCTGTTAGTATGGGATTTCTCGGGATTGAGTTAAAAATTCTTTGGCCACGTATGGCTTGACTTGGAGGAGCGTTTTCATTTACATCAAGCCGATAACATCTATCGTTAAATGTTATAATTCCCCAAATACCAATGGTTCCTGGGATTCTCGCCAATCCTTCAGTAGGTTTAAAAAGAACAACATTATCTATTATTTGATTTTTAACCGCCCGATTCCATGATGTTTTAATACTATTGTTAGGCGTTGGAATATGAGCAACATACCTAATGCCATTGTGCCTAAAACTGGCCATATAACACCCCGAAAAACCTGAACTTAAAGTATCTATGCCATTTGAAGCAACGACTGCTATTCTATCCGCAATATATATGACACAGGCATAGTCTAATCTAAGAAAACGATAGTTACGGGTATATCCTTTTATTTGAAATGTCAAATTACTTTGCGTGACAATCGGAAGGGTCAAACCTACATTATAAATATTTTGATAATGAAACCGTGCAATATTTGTCATTACTGCTCGACTGTTTGGCAATCTTAATGCTTGAATCAAATTCATATATTTACTTACTGTTACTTTCGTTTGTTATAGGCTCGATACATGATGCCATTATATCCATCAGTTTAGACAGACCTTCGGTCTGCGGCTGCTGACTGGCTGTCACATGTATCTGGTATTTTGCCGTTTGGTTGGTCATGCGGGTGTTCTCGCGGGCGGTCGTGACTTTGCCGCTGATTTCCGCATTTATAAACCAATGTTTTGCAGAAGCTTTTGCCTCTACTTCTGCGTTGGTAGTGCTTTTTACGTTTGATGTATCGGTAACCTCCATCTGGAAATCGACATCCACGCGATCTATGAGCAGGGAAGGAATAGGCACCAATCCTATAAACGGAGCCTTGACACTTTGTGACATTGTTGTCATTTTTCCATCCTGCTGTATCGGTCTTTCGACATCGAATTCCAATATACGCGCTTTATTGCCGCTTTTACCATCAAATGCAATTTGCTGGTAGAAATTCCATGCTGTCGCTGCCAATTCCTGTTGTGCTTCGGCTGCTGCAATAAGTGGAGCTGCAATAAGTTCCCGCATGGGAAGCCCCTTGAATTTGTCAGTCACGTTTGAATCTGCTTTAAGAACTGGAGAAGTTTCTCTGTTTTGAGTCTCTTCCAATGCAGCGGAGATAATTTCTTTCGCCTGTCCGCTTACATTTTCATTCAAGTTTTCCGCATTTTCTTGTTGCCCTTGGTTCTTTATTTCTTCTGCCATAACATTTGAATTTTAAAATTGTTAGATATTTTTTACAAAATCGTCAATAATTCGGGAAATGCTCTCCGGAGTCTCCTGAACCTTAAAATTGACGCAAACCTCCATGACATCATCCGCATCCGGTTTTATGTTGCTCATCTGCATCTGGAGATTGGCTCTTTGTGGGCTGGATAACAATAAGTTGTTTTCCGGAATCTGTGATTCCACGCTTCCGACCTTCGCCTTGAACTTTATCTGCACATTATCCATCGCAAGATAATGATGGGATATCAAAGCTATAAGTGGAATATCAATAGTCTTGTCTCCAACCATGATTTTTTTCGATTGGAACGTATTTGCGTTATTTGCATTTGTTCCTTCAAAAAGTCTGGTCAGATTTTGTATCTGATGATTCTGCAATGTATCTTGTGCACAGTTTACGGCGTATTGCAAACCATTCATAATATCAGAGAATGAATTGGTTTGAACACTGTCCGGCTCATCGTCATTATTTTTCTTGTCTCTGTGAAAAAGTCCCATGTTTTTAATTTAATTACTTGATTTGTTGCCTTTAATGAGCACCAATCTTGGCAATGTCCGGCTTACAGCTTCCATATTTACACTGGAGTCTATATTATTATTAACAATGCCTTGATGCCAAAACCTATATGGTGGATTCTCCGTGTGTTCCATCACGTCCTCCTTTTTTTATTGGGGTTATACTTCGGTTAATGTTCGTTGCGGGCGGAACATTTCCGCCCGCAACGGCTTACTGCTTCCTCAAGGTAGGCAATGCTCCTTTAAGTTCGTAACGCCACTCTGAGCCTGCGTTCTGCAAAGCGGTGTTCATGGCATCGACGGCTTTCTGCCAGGTAACGCCAGTGCCGTCCACCTTCGTGACTTCGGTGACGGTGCCTGCCTTTTTGTAGCCGATACCTTGTTCATGATTGTTCTTCCAGTAGCAGGCGGTCACGGTGGTGTAGTTATCTCCCAAAAAGCCGCCGATATGTACATAGCCAGTGCTACTACCCGTACTGGTTACGTTGCCCGTGGCATAGCAGGCAAGGAGGCTGCTTCCTGCGTTCATTCCCACCAGACCGCCGCCAGCGATATTCTTTTTGGGGGCTATTTCTAAGGTCACGTTGCCCGTGGCATAGCAAGCGGTCAGGGTGGCACTCGAATTCGTCTGACCTGCCACGCCGCCGACATCGACCATACCCTTCACTGTGGCAGAGGAACTGCATCCGGTGATGGAACCGCCTATTTGAACACCCACCACACCGCCGACATACACCGTGCCGCTGACGCTGCCCGACACCGAGCAGTTTTCAATGGTGCCCCAGCTAGATCCTACCACGCCGCCAATACTGCCGCCATATATTTGATTGCTTGTTATCTGTACGCCCTCCATCACCACGTTCTTCACCGTACCAGCTCTATTGAGCCAGCCGAACAGACCCGCATATTCGTCATTTGTCGTAAAGGTCAGCCCCGTAATGGTATGGCCGCCACCGTCGAAGGTGCCTTTGTATGAGTTGTCGTAGTCTGTGCCTATCGGCGTCCAGTCTTTGCCGGTGAGGTCAATGTTTTTGTCGAGGGTAATGTTAATGTCGGTCTTACCTCCGTTCACTAATTTGGCTATATTCATCAGACCGTCGGCGGAGGTCACGGTGTAGCTGCCGTTGCTCTCTATGGTATAGCCCAGGTCTTTTGCCGCAGCGAGGGAGACGGTGTAGGTATATTCACCGCCCGCCTGCCAGTCGGTAGCATTCTTCATCTTATAAACGAAGGTCTTGCCGTTAGTGAAGGTGCAGGTAATGAATGCCGTGCCAGCTGCCACACTTTGCGGGGCTACGATGGCGGTGTAGGTGTTGCTGCCCTTGTCATACGGGGTGATTTCGGCAGGGTTGTCGCCTTCGGTGGAGAGGCCCGTCAGTCGCACGGATGCCAGCCCCTCGGTGTAGTCCGTCAGAACGATGGTCACTCGCGCCGTGCGGTGGGTGAAGCGAAGCGTGGGGCTACCGTAGGTCACCGTCTGCCCGTCGGCTACGATGAGGTCGCTGCCCTCAAAGTCTTTCTGGGTACTTTGGTTGGCTTTTACCTTTACCGCAGGTGGGGTTGTCTCGCCAGCGGTGTAGGGCCACCACGCTGTGACGGTGATGTCGTTGTGGTTGGTCCAGTAGTACGGGTCGGTGGAGGTCAGCGTGGCGCTTGTGTTGTCGACGGTGGAGGGCGTCACGTTGTACGTCTTCACCGTGCCGTCCATCAGGACTGCCACGCTCTGCACACCCGTCCAATTGCCGTCCACCGGGGCACGGGTGCCGGCGGTGGCTGTCGCGGCGGGGTTCAGCCCCGTGGCGGTGAAGACGATGGGTGTGCCTTCCGCCCCTTCTGGTAGGAAGCCCGCTTCGTCCTGTGTGCAGGCGGCAAGGCCGAGCAGCAGGGCGATGGCTGCGGATATATGGATGGTTGTTCGTTTCATGATGCGTGTTGTTTAGGGGTTGTTATTGTTTCTTTTGCAGTACGGGCAGACCGTCTGTGCCGAGTGCCCACTGGTAGTCATTGTCGGTGAGGGCGATGTTCATGCCGTCGACGGCTGTCTGCCATTTCACGGTCGCGCCGTCCACCTTCGTGGCATCTACCGTTCCTCCAAAATTACGGAATTCTCCTCGCTCGGCATTGCCTCCCCAATAACAGGAAGTTATAGTATTGTAGTTGAAACGCACTATAGCTCCAGATTCATAATCTTTCAATGTGCCGTCAAACCAGCAAGCTGTGATACTGCCATAATTTAAATCGGCTATACCACAAGTTCTACCATATGCAGAAATTTTTCCCGTCACAGAGCAGGCAATGATTTGACCCTCATTTTGCTCCACTATTCCAGCTGCTGATCCACTACTGCCATACAGATTCACATCTATGAGTTGTAGGTTCTTTATCACACCACGTACATTTAATAACCCAAAAAGTTCAGTAGTCGCTGCTGAAAAGTTTAATCCCGTAATGCGGTGTCCCTGCCCATTAAAGACGCCGGAGTAGCCAGGCCATGTGTCTATCCGTGTCCAATCCCTACCCGTCAGGTCGATGTCGGCGGTGAGGGTGCAATTAATCGATTCGTCCTTTTGTGCGGCTTTGTTCCATGCCAGTAGGCCGTCAGCGTTATAGACCATGTAACTGCCGTCGTTCTGTATAGAATAGCCCAAATCCTCAGCCTCGCCGCTCTCGCCGCCGCCGTCAACCCAGCTGCCGATGGTGCAACCCTCTAACGTCAGGCCGGTGGTGTTCACCTTAACGGTATATTTATAGCGGCTGCCCGCTTCTAATACGACGTTGTTCTGCGGACGGAAGTAGAAGGTGCCGCCGCCGAGTTCCACCTTGACGAACGGCTTGCCTGCCGCAACGGTCTGCGGGGCGGTCAGTGCCTCGTAGGTGTTGCCGCTTGCGTTGTAGGTTTTGATGGCAGTCGGGTTGCCGTTATCGGCGGACAGGCTCACGAGGCTCACCGTGGCACCGGCGACGCTCGTGAATCCCGTGCCGGGCTTCAGTTCGATAGTCACGCGTGCCGTGCGGTGGGTAAATTCAAGAGTCGGGTTGTTAAATTCCACCTTCCGGTTCTCAGCAGAGATGAAGTCGCTGTTCTGGAAGTCAGCCAATTTACTCTGGTCTTCGGCCACCTTCACGGCAGGCATCTGTGTGATGTCGGCATTGTTGAAGGGCCACCATGCCGATACGGTAATCGAGTTGCGGCTGGTCCAGTAGTACGGGTCGTTCTCGCGTGAAAGCGTGGCACTCTTGAAATCGGTAGAAGCCGTTACGGTGTATTCCTTTACCGCATCGCCCATCTTGAGTGCCACGGAAGTGACGCCCTGCCAGTCGCCGTCCACAGCGGCACGGGTGGAAGAGGCTGCCAGTGGCGTTGCTTCTACGGACAGTCCGGTGGCACGGATGAATACAGGGTATTCACCTTCGGGCAGACGGTTATCGCCAGCAAGTTCGTCCTGCGTGCAGGCGGCGAGGGCGAACAGCAGTGCGGTGGCTGCGGGGATAAATAATCTATGTCTCATAATTCTTCATCCTAATCAATTAATTATTAACATCTTACAGGCCAGCATCCACTTCTCCACCGTCTATATCGTTCCACTTTGCAATGGTGGCTTCGCTGACTTCAAGGACTTTGTTGCGTACCTTGACGGTATAGGAATAGTTGTTGCCCGCCTGCAGTGCGCCTTCGGGCATGGTGAGTGTGGCATGATATTCCTGACCTTTGTAATTCACAACCAACGGCAGGGATGCAACTGTCTGCGGGAAGAGGATGATCGATGACGTGAGATTGCCGTCTGCCAGATTCATGGTCAGTTCTCCGGTCTGTGCCCCGTTGTCTGCGGTGGCAATACCGTCGGCCGTGTTGAACGTACCGGTGAGTAACAATCCGTCCAGCGTGTAACGTTCAGGCTTGACCACGCTGAAATCCACGCCGTCGCCCGCCTCGAAGGTAAGGGTTATCTGGCTCATGCGGTGGTGGAAGGAGTTGTCTTCACCGCCTTTGGCGGTTTTGTCGGTGAAGCTTACTACCGGGTTGTTTTTGTCTCCCGTGGCTCCTGAAGCAAAGAGAAAGTCGATGGCAGGCTGGTTCTGCTGCGCCGTGGCATCGGTCGTGGCTGTGAGGATGCCTCCCGACGCGTTGTACGGATAGTAGGCGCGGAAAGTATGGGTCTTTGAATCTTCGATATAGATAACCTTTCCTTCTGCCTCAAATTTCCCGTTTTTCAAGATGAAAGGCACGTTGCCGTACTGGGAATCGTTGCCGATGTCGGTGATGCCGATACGGTCGCCGCCAGTCCAGGTGGTTCCGCTGGCGCGGGTGGCGGGGGCGATGTTGGCGGTAAACTGGGCGGCCACGGGGTCACCGTTCAGGTTCTCGTTGTCGTTGTTGCAGGCCGCCAGTGCGAGGGCGAGCGTCGCAAGTGCAAAAAATCTTGTCTTCATTATATCTGTCATTATATTAGTTAAATTCCATTTCAATAATTGCTGCACCTCAGCAAAATCAAAGCAAGCTTTGCTTCTGCGTTCGGTTTGCTAATTATTTACAAATCGGCATTTACATCATCACCTTTCACTTCTTCCCAGCCGTTGATTTCGGCTCCGTCCACTTCCATGCCTTCGGGAGTCTCAACCAGCGTTCCGCCGAGGGTCAGCGATTTGCCCTTTCTGGTGTTGAACTCCTTGAGAGCTTCTGTGAGGTCGCTTTTCAGCGTGGTGGGGCTCGGGTTGCCGTCCGCATAGCGGATTTCAGCCGTCAGCAGTTGTTCCGTACCGGTCACACCCAGCAACCGCACCGTGGCTTTCCACTTGCCGGCATCGTCACCTTCGGTTATCTTGGTGAAGGGCAGCACGACGTTTGAAGCGGCTCCGTAGGTATCGGTAGCGAAATCGAGTGTTCTGGCTGCACCCGTCAGATGGGCAACAATCTCCGTGATGCGTCCGGCGGCATCACCCGTCGGTTTGACGACAAGCGTCAGTTCGCGTACCTGCTGCTTCATTGCGGCGGTCAGCGGATAGTCCTTGTCTTTCTCGATGCTCACCTGTTTCGTATAGGTGAAGAACCATCCAGGGGCATTGTTCACAAAGGCATCCGTGCCTGCCCGGTTTCCCGTGGCTGCGGCAATGGTGGCGGTGGTACCATTTACCGTGATTCCTTCAGCTGGGTTCCACACCGCAAGGGTGTAGCTGCCTGGAGCAAACAGATGGTCGGGGGCATGGGTGGCGGAAGTCTCCGTACCCGTATAGTCGCCCATGGTGACCGTCCACGTGGCAGGTATGTTGATACCCTCACCGCAGGCCGACCAGTCGGCTGTCACCGCAATTTTCCCATAGTCGGGATGCGGCGTGTCATAAAGCGTGTCCTTCACGCAGGAAGAGAGCAGCACGGCGGCTGCCATTCCCATCATATATATATATTGTCTTGCTTTCATACTCTATTCCTCCGTATTAGAATAACTTCCATACCAATGTCACACCGGCGTTGATGGGGCCACACCAATTTTTTGTCTCGTTGCCACAGCGCACGCGCACACCATCGATGACTTCATATTTTTCGAAATCGGCATTCAGGTAGCCCAAACCGAGGTTGAAATCAAGATCTAATGCCTTGTTTAGTCGCAGCTGATAGCCGGCGGTGATGCCGCCACCCATCAGGTCGCCCTGCTTGCCTGTTTCGGAAAGCTTGTAGTTGAACTGTCCAGCCTTGAACATCGCGCCCAGATGCCAGGCTTTCTTCTCACCCATATAGTAACGTACTTCCGGAGCCACTTCCCAGAGTGCATAGCGGCGGTCTTTGTCACTCCAGCTCCAAGAAGTCCACGAGCCGTTTACGGCAATGCCCCACGATGGACAGATGCGCCATTCAAGTCCTAAATCTGGTGTCAAGGTAGCCCAGCGCAGCAGGTTGGCACGCAGGGAGAGATGATAATCAGTTGTGATTTTGGTTTCCGACAGCGTGTCGGCAAGTGTATTTTGTTGAGCGGTTTTCTCGGCTTCTGCCTTTTCAGCGGCAAGTCGGGCTTCTTCCGCCTTGCGCTGCTCTTCGGCAAGCCGTTCCTGCTCGGCACGCTTCTCGGTTTCTAAGCGTTCGGCTTCCGCCTTGCGTCGCGCTTCTGCTTCCGCATCCGTCACGGCTGTTTCCTTTACCGGTACCGTCAAGCGCACGGTAACAAAATCACCCTCTGTCACATGATTGCGGGTAATGAAGTTTTCTTCCTTGATTTTCGCTCGTGTAATCAGTTCTGATTTCACACGGTTGGCACGAATCTTCGCTGTTGCAAGGTTCTTGACTTCACTGCTCTGCGAATTGCAATATCCGTCAACCAATAGCGGCAGTTTGCCGTCAAGAATTGTTGCTTTGTTGTTTTCGATACATTCCAACAGGCGGGCAAGTTCCGTGTCATTGCCATTCCAAGGCACGTAGAACATGTCCTTCTGCGTAACGAACCGGAAGGTGTAGGTCGTGTCTGCTTTCTGCTGCGCAATGACAGGAAAAGTTAGCGTCATCAGCCACAGAAACAGGGTAAGAAAAGTGATTTTTCTGCTCATATAAACTTGAATTCATTATCTTTGTCATCTCCAAAGGTAATAAATGCCATTCAGCGCCCAAAATATTACAAAAACTTTTTCTGTTGAAATACAGCGTTTTATAAAAAATTGTCGTTTGAGCACTTTTCAAATTGTCGTTAGAGCACCTTTTTGTCGAATTAGCACTTTTTTGTCGCTTGAGCACTTTTTGAAAATGGGCTTCTGAGACCTTTTTCATCGGCTTTTTACCACACAAATTATTCCAGATTTGCTTTTTTCCACTTGCCAGGCGTACATCCTTCCTTTTCGGTAAATGATTTGATAAAGTTACTGCGAGAAAGAAAGCCGGAAGACTCAGCCAGCTTCTGTATATTGATTTCCGGATGCTCCTTCAGTATGTTTTTCGCATACTCCAACCGGAGACCGGTTATCCATTCGCGGAATGTCATTTTATACGTAGTCTTGATATAAGCGGAAAGATAGGTACGGTTCGTATAAAGTATTTCGGACAGTTCTTTTATGGTAAGTTCCTGCTGGACATAGCCGTCTGTCTTTATCCAGTTGTCAACCCTCTCTATAAATTCTGTATAGGACCTAGGAACTTCTTTCTCAGAAACTATTTCATGTTCAGTTTCCGAATTTGTCAGAAGTTCTTCTTCAGATTGTATATCCTGCTCAAACGCATTTTCTACCTGTTCATAGAACAGCAGGTAGTTCTGATAGCTGTAGAAAAGATAGCTGTAGAACGGTATTGACGACAAAATCCAGATAAAAACATATTCGTCTGGCAGAAATGTCAGCAATCCGCATCCGACACCGAAGATAAGTGCCCAATAAGTGAATATGGAAAGCCATTCGATATATGCGCCTATATCATCCGCCTGAGTTTCATTGAAAATCCGAATGGCTCTACGATATGCAATTATGACTCTGCGAGCTAAAACGACTCCAAAAACGACTAACCAGGCAGCTAAAGCAAATAAAGAGAATTTTTGCATGATTCCGCTTGGCAACAGGAACAACACAACTCCGGAAAGAGTTGAAAATATAATCCATAAAATGATATGTGTCCACACACGCCGTTTGGTAATGTAAAAACGATCAAGCAACATTATCAATGCCGAACTGAACAGAGAATAGCACAGAAAGTATGTGGACATGTTCATCAATATGGCAGAATCCGCATTTTTGAATCGGATACCAAAGAAGAAATGTACCGAATAATTTGCCGAAAGCAGCAGCATAGCTATACCCATAATCTGTCGGGAGCGGAGATAATTCTTGAAAATTATCTTTTCAGGAGTCTTTGCAAACAAAAAATAAAAGCCGAAGAATAACATCAACGGCAGTGCGGTATAAAGTGAAAAACTGTATATAGATGGCTCCATTGTTATGCTTATTTGATTTTGATACAAAGTTACGTCTTTTTCTTCACAAATAGACACATAATCTATGATTTAACGTTATAGATTCGGTCATATTAGATTGAAAAATTATTAGAATTAAAGCCAGTGGTGAAAAATTCAACCACTGGCTTTTTCTGTCAAGACTTCGATATTAAAGTTTTACACCTTTGGATTCCGATAAACCGGGTCTCCCTATAATTAAATGACTGCGTACAAAGTCCACGTGCGGGCTTTCCGGCTGTTGTTCCGTCTGTTTTTTCTCGTTGCCTTGCCGGTTCTCTTCCGTGTTTTCCTGAGCCGGAGCCAGCTCAAGCTGTATCTTGCGGTCCAGTGCGGCGAGTTCGGACTTCAGCTGTTTCAGCTCGTCCTCCTTCTTCCACACCTTGCCCGCTATCTCCTGCAACTGCGGAATCTCCTTTTCCAGCACTTCGTTCTTAGACTTGTACTGGTCGATGATGGTCGGAATCCTCTCCAATGCGTTCAGAAAGTTTCGTGCGGCAGCAATCGGGTCTGCCATCGCCAGATGCCCGTTGTTGTAGGTGTACTTGTAGTTGCCCTCCACCACGAAGCGGTTGTCGGTGAACTCCAGACCTTCTTTGAGTGTCCTCTCGCTGACCACCTTTATCGGAAAGCCGTAAAGTTCCCCGACAGCCTTGTACAGTCCACCAGTCATGGCGTTCTTGGCGATTTCCTGCAAACGCTTACCGATGACCTTCTCATCCGTTGAATCCACGCCGTCCACCTTGACAAGATTAAGACGACTGCCTTCCCTATCAGTCTGCACAACGGAAAGAAAACGGTTCCAGTCTTCCGTCATGGCTTCGATGAAAGCCGTGTTGTTGCGCAGTTCTCCCGTCTTGGATTCCAGCTTGAACTCCGAATCGCGCTTGCCCTTGTTGAACGACTTGCGTTCCCCTTCGAGCGAGGCGATACGCTTTTCCAGTTTCGCCTTGTCCAATAAGTCGGTATTACCGGAGAGCAACGCCATATACTCCGAAAAGTTCATGCCCGATTTCTCGTCCATAGCTCCCTCGTCGATGGTACGTGCGCCCATCGCTCCACTTTTGAGCTGCGAGATGAACGTCTGCTTGCAGTGCAGCAGGTTGAACTTGTAGCTGTCCAGCGATTTTTCCACCGCATAGATGATGACATCCACGTTGTTCCCGGCAAAATGCTTGGCAATCTCGTTGCCTGCCCTAACTCCCCGTCCGTCACGCTGTTGCAGGTCGGACGGTCGCCACGGCGTATCCAAATGATGAATAGCGACACACCGTTTTTGTGCGTTCACGCCCGTTCCGAGCATGGAGGTGGAGCCGAACAGCACACGCACTGTTCCGGCGTTCATGGCATCTATCACCGCCTTACGCGCCTTGTCGGTCTTGCACTCCTGAATGAAGCGTACCTTGCTTGCCGGGATGCCGTAGTCCTCCGTCAGCTTCCGCTTGATCTCGCTGTACACGTTCCATCCGTCGCCCGGCTGGTACGTCCCCAGATCCGAGAACACGAACTGCGTGCCTTTCTGCGTGTCGTATTTGTGGTAATATTCCGCAATCATCTTGGCACAGTGGGAAGCCTTGTTGTCGGGGTGGTCTTCGTAGTTCGGGTCTATCATGCGCATATCCAGAGCCATCTTGCGGGCGTAGTCGGTGGCGATAAGCATCTTCGCCTTTTCCTCCGTTTCCGAAAGCGGCAGCCTGCCCAGAAGTGTGGCATCGCCAGTCTTGGCGAACTGCATCAGCTTCTGTATGAAGTCCTCCTGCTCCGGCGTGGGCGGTATGTGGTGCAGTATCTCATTCTTGTTGGGACGATCTACGCCCACGTCCTCTGCCGTGCGGTAGTCCGTGATTTCATTATAGAAGGCGGCAAGTTCCGGCACCTTGATGAAGTAGCGGAAACGCTCCTTTTGAACCACGTTGTTCGTCACGTTAAATTCAAAATCCGTCGTCTTCTTGGCGAATATCGCCGCCCAAGCGTCGAAACATCGGATGTCCTGCCGTTCCAGCTCCTTCGGACGCAAATACTTGAACAGCAGATACAACTCCGTCAGCGAGTTGCTGATGGTAGTACCCGAAAGGAAGGTCGCTCCCAAGTCTCTGCCCGTGCGCTCCTGTATGGTGCGTATGGCAAAGAGCATGTTCAGTGCCTTCTGGCTTCCCTCGCTGTTGCCCAGTCCCGCCACACGGTCATGGCGCGTGTTGAACGTCAGATTTTTGAACTGGTGGCTCTCATCTATGAAGATGTGGTCGATGCCCATCTGCTTGAAATCCACCACGTCGTCCGTGCGTGACTTTATGGCGTGTTCCACCTTCTCCAGCTTCGCTTCAAGGTTGTGCTTGCGCTTCTCCAATCCTTTCAGCATCGCCCGCGACACGTTCTTTCCCTGCTGCCGTAGCACTTCGAGGTTTTCCTCCACCGTGTCAAGCTCCGCTTGCAGGATGCGCTGCTGCAACTCCGGCGACTGCGGTATCTTGCCGAACTGGTCGTGCGACATGATGACGCAATCGTAGTCGTTGTTCTTTATATTATTGAAGAAGCGCACACGGTTGGCGGTCGAAAAGTCCTTCTCCGAAGCGTACAGAATACGTGCGTTGGGATATGCCGCCTGATAGGTGGCTGCAATCTCCGCAACGTTGGCTTTCAGCCCGATAATCATCGGCTTGTGTGCCAAATTCAGACGCTTCATCTCATGCGCGGCGATGCACATTATCAGCGTCTTACCGGTTCCCACCTCGTGGTCGCAAATTCCGCCGCCGTTCTGTTTCAACATCCAGACGCAATCCATCTGTGAGGGATAGACGCTCTTGATACCCCGGCTTGCCAGCCCTTTCAGGTTGAGGTCGGGAAAAGTCTGGTGCGAGCCGTCATACTTCGGGCGCACGAAACAGTTGAACTTGCGGTTATACATCGTCGTGAGCCGTTCCTTGAACTGCGGCGACTGTTCTTCCAACCATTCGGAGAACCCGTTACGGATTTCGTCTATCTTCGCGTTGGCGAGCTGTATGCCCTCGCTGTCGCGTACCTTGATGTCGTTGCCGTTCTCGTCCTTGCCGATACTTTTCATCATGTCGGGGCAGGTGTTGTGCAGGGCGTGCTTCAACAGGTGCATACCGTCATAGTTCCGGTAATAGCCCTTTACTAAAAACTCGTCCGTGATCTTCATGGTGTGGTAGCCGCACGCCACGGAAAATTCGTCCATGCTGGCGGAATAGGCGATTTTCACGTCCGTGTCGAAAAGATGGCTCATGTATGCGGCATACACGCCCGTGGGAATCCAGCGTTCACCGAAGTTGAAGTCGAGGTCTTCAAAGGCTATGCGCTGCGGTTCGGCTTCCTTCAATGCCTCCCACGCCTGTTTCACCTCCGGCATCCGCTCACTTTCGGGATTGTCCTCCATCCAGCCCTCTATGCGTTCCGCCTTCTCTATCACGTTCCCCGCGATGAAGCGGTCTTTGATTTCGTAACCGGTTACGAGCGGGTTGTAGAAGATGCGCCCCTTGAGGGCACCAAGCAGTTCCTCTTCCGTAGTGTCGGTTATCTCCTGCATATAGCCGAGATTGACCGTGCCGAACTTGTTGAGCGATGCGGACAAGGCTTCTTCGGGAGAGCCTGCATTGACACGGCTCTCCACCGAGAAGGAAACGGGACGGTCGAAGATGTCCGCCTTGACAAACTTGCCGTCCTCCGCACGTTCCAGCGAAAGGATGTCGCGCCCTCCGGCATCCATCATCACCAGTTTCACGTTCTGTCTGGCGTTGAGGTTACCGTAACGCATGACAAACTCATCGTAGTAGGTGTTGAGATACCCGCGCTGCGGTTTGTGTTCCGTATGGTTCTCCGTCTCGTGGCTATACAGACGTTCGTAAGCGTCACGGAGCGATATATACAGCATCGCTTTCTCTTTTTGATAGCCACGGAGGTCGAGCGGTTGGAAGGTCGCACCGTAAGGCGTGAGGTCTTTCAGGTAACCGAGATTGCGTGAAGCATCCAGCACCATCGAGCCGTCACGGTGGTGTGGCTCCAGCAGGCCGTTGAACGGACGGGGAGAAAGGTCCATGACTTCCTCCTTCGGCTTTTCCGTTTCAAGTTCCGGGAACAGGGAAGTGGCAACCGTTTCGGAAGTAGGCACAACTTCTGCCGGTGTTTCAGGTTGCTTTATTTCTTCCGTTTGTTCCGGCTTTTTATCCATATTGTCCGAAGAAGGCGCAAAAGCAGGGTTCAACGTGTCTTTGATACCCATCTTTTTCAGTTGTTCCTGCCTGTGCCGTTCTGCCTCAAGCCGTAGGGCCTTGCGCCGTTCCGCTGTCAGGCTCATCATTGTCTCATAGAAGCCGTTGATGGGAGGATTGGTTTCCCAATCCAGAGTGGCGTAAATGTCGTCCGGGTCGTTTGGCTTTTCGGCATTTTCCGGCTTTTCTTCCTTATTACCGTTTATCGGCTTGGCGGCTTCAACGGGTGGAGTAACTTTGACTTGCGGTTTAGGCGTGGACGGCATAGGCTTCGGCTTGCTTTCCTTTTTCGCTGCCTTTTTCTTTTTTACCGGTTCCTCTATGGGCATACCCCAAAGGTCGAGCAGGGTAAGCTGCACGGCTGACGAATGATTGGGTTGGCGCGGCTCAATCTCCGGCTTTTCCTCTATGGGCTGTGCTTGCGGCTTCTCCACTCCCTTGACAGGCTCAATTACAGAAACGGGGGCTATTACAGAAGGTGATACCTTTTCTGTTTTCGGAGCAGGTTGCACTTCCGCAGCCGTGCTTTCCTCCTTTATCGGATGCAGCCTGTGTCTCTCATACAGTTTCCTGTCAAGTTGTTGCAGTTCTATTTTCAGATGCTCCCGCAAGTCTTCCGCCAGTTGTGCGATGTCCCCACAGTGCAGGAGTTTATAGGCTGGTTTCCCGTACGGGTCGGTACTTCTGATCAAATCCGTGTGTGAAAGCGAGCCGATGCTCCATACATACCCATTTACGGAAGTGCCGATAGGGGTCTGTTCGGTCTGCACGAAGAGTTTTTCGTTGTAATACAGTTCACCGTTCTTTCCGCTGTTCTTTTGCAGGATAATCAGGTCGCTGCCCACCTCCGTTCCCGCGTTATCCGTAAAGAGGTTGTTCGGCAGGCGGGCTACGCCCACCAGATTGGCATGGTTCATCATATACTCGCGTATGGGCGCGTTGGTCGGGGCATCCAGTACCCCCTGCGAGGTGATGAACGCCACGATTCCGCCTTCACGCACCGCGTCAAGGCTTTTCAGGAAAAAGTAATTGTGTATCGTCCGTGCCGCCGAGAGCCTTGCAGGATCCTTGCTGCCCGAAAAATCCGGGTCGAACACCGCCACATCGCCAAACGGTATATTGGAGACAGCCAAATCAAAATGGTTCATGAACGGCTTTTCTATCTTCTCGAAGCCCTGTACCCTTACTTTCTGTCCGGGATGCAGGTGCTTCAGTATCTTGCCCGTCATCAGGTCTTTCTCAAAAGCCATGATGTCCGCGTCCGGTCTGTTCTCCAGCACGGCGTCCACGAATGCACCGACACCTGCCGACGGCTCCAGCACCCGGTCGGGACGGATGCCGTGTTCATGCAGCACGTCCGCGATGGTCCCGGTTATCTCCGGCGGGGTATAGAAGGCGGTCAGCACGGACTGCTTCATGGCATCCATATTCCGTTTGTACTCCGTCTCGTCTTTTGTGTTCTCCCGCAGCAACCTGTGCAGTTCCACGGTAGGGGCAAACAGTTCGAGGTCGGACTTCGCCCAGTGGACGGCATCCGTCAGTTCCCTTGCAGGGTTGAGTATGTTCTTCAGTCCCCCGAAACCGCAATAACGTTCTAACAAGAGCCGTTCGCGTGCGGTGGGTGTGCGCTGTTCCCTGTCAAGGAGGAATGCCGTCCGTATCGCCTCGATGTTGTCCCGCAGTCTCTGTTTGCGGTTAAACGCCATACTCTTCGATATAGAGGATGACGGCTCCCGTCAGCTCCGTGTAGAGCAGGTCATATTCGGGCGACAGGGCGAAATTGTCGTCCGAGAGGTCATAGATGGAGAATACGTTTCCGACAAGCGGTAGCAGCTTCTGGGTAAAGGCTTCACATTTTTCTCCCGGTACTTCACCCGCAAATTCGTTCTCCACGACTTCGCGCAGGATGGCATGCTTGGAGTAGCGAAGGCCCTCCGTCAGCACCTTCATCGCCAGTTCCTGCGCCCCGTCGGCAGGATAGCCTTCGAGCCTTGCCCGTTCATACGCTTCGGCGGCACGGTCGGTTCTTTCTCGGATGAAGGCTTCATCGGCTGCCTGTTCGAACTTGTTCGTGGTGAGGTAGTCCAGCAGGTACAGACCGTAATAGGAAAAGTCGGTCCGACCCTCGTTTTTCTTCTTGTTGTTCATTTCTTTGGAATTTAGTGGATTGATAATGATGATAGGGATAATCGTTGGAAAACGAGAAGAAAAGTAAGTATTCGATAAACTCCCTCGTATATTGGGTAACGTATGTTCATAATG
>ERZ1673749.851-NODE-851-length-27283-cov-52.076980_pt1 | contig 27283 bp, 21 predicted proteins | sample MGYA00580204_ERZ1673749 | MGnify/ENA primary metagenome ERZ1673749 (study PRJEB41218, sample SAMN15661745) | gut metagenome | host: Homo sapiens | place: Canada: London | collected 2015-08-20/2019-03-30 | study: EMG produced TPA metagenomics assembly of...
ACGAGGCGAAGATCAAGGAGGTAGGCGGCATCGACCTCTTCATGGGCGGTATCGGTCCCGATGGGCACATCGCCTTCAATGAGCCGGGCTCCTCGCTCACCTCACGCACTCGCGTGAAGAGCCTCACCACCGACACGATCATCGCCAACTCGCGCTTCTTTGACAACGACCTCAATAAGGTCCCCAAGACCGCTGTCACAGTCGGCGTAGGCACCGTGATGGACGCCCGAGAGGTGATGATCCTCGCTAATGGGCACAATAAGGCACGTGCCATCCGCGAGGTGGTCGAGGGTCCGATCAGCCAGCGCTGGACGATCACCTGCCTGCAGCTCCACCCCCACGGCATCATCGCCTGCGACGAGGAGGCGTGCGACGAGCTGACGGTCGGCACCTACCGCTACTTTAAGGACATTGAGAAGGACAACCTCTGATCGCTCGGTGAGACTGTCTGTATCCTAATGGGAAAAAGTCGACTCGCATAAGCCGAGTATCCATCATCCGATATATTCACTACCTTTGCAGAGGGCATAGGGCCAGTGTCGTATGAAGGACAAAGCACAGAGCAATATCGACTTAGCAACTCGGCTCCTCAACGACGAGGATGACTACAGTGCCAATGCTAGTATTCACTGCTCCTACTATGCAGTAGTTCAGTATATGAAGCATACGCTCGCCAGTGATCCCCTAAGACCCATCTCGCTGAGAGATCAGGATGCAAATGCCGGGGGAGTCGGCTCGCACAACTATCTCATCACAGAGACAGCTACTAGACTATCACAGGATGTGACGTGCCAGCTGGCATTCCGGCGGAGGGTGCGAAACCTAAAGCAACTCAGGGTGGTGGCGGACTATAAAAGCACTGTCCTTGGTCAGAGGAAAGGAAAGAGATGCCTGGAGGAGGCGAAGTCACTAATCAAACAATTTGAGGACTATTTAGAAGCATCATGACGAATAATAGAGTTGAAGAGATACTCGTCGAGGGACTTAAGCAGCTGATCAAGAAGTACGATTGGCTGGAGGTCAGGTACGAGTACTCCGAGGAGAGGGGAGTCTTCCTCGTCAGCTATGGTCCCAAGAGTGAGACTTCCGGTAGCGAAGACTTCGCATCAGATGCGATAGCCTTTGAGGACCGAGTCAATGACTTATTTGGTGACGATGCCCCTCTCTTCTGTAATGGAGAGGAGCTATTTGAGCTATCTCCCTCTGCGCACACTTTGGGGGCTCGTAGTAGTGCGAGCCTTAGTACCTTCTCAACTGATGTGACCAAGTCCGCTACCTTATGGACCTGCCCGACAGGTGACCACCTGCACCGGAGCTACTATCAGACTAATAATGCCATCGTGATGGCTGCATAAGGATCTAGGAAAGACAAATGAGCGATACATCTACCACTACTGCCCACTTTAGCTTCAACGGGTACCACGTATCTGAGGCAAGGCTAAAACTTGAGAGAGGAGAGACCTCCGGCACCTTTCAGCTCAGCATTGACCCCTCCGGGAAGCTGATGAGAGAGAAAAAAAAGCTGGAGATCACGCTGGGCGTATCAGTGAGTGATACCCTCAAGACCACTGACCTATTCTTTAGGATCACTGGATTCTTCACCTACGAGACGGAGGATTTCGAGGAGCTAAAGCAGTATGTCTGCATCAATGGTCCTGCGATCTTATTCCCCTACATCAGAGCCTATGCGACAAATATCACGGCACTATCCGGAGGGAGTCCTGTGGTGATGCCCACACTCAATATGCAACCTATTGGACAAAGACTACTAGACTCTATGAGTGAGGAATTTCCCTCGGACAGCAAGACTGAATAATTCCTATTGATTGTACCGAAAGAGTGATACAGGAGAGGCTCTCTTGTATTGCTCTTTTGTTTTCAGAGAATCTCAATAGGGACATCAAAATTTCATTACCTTTGGCACCCCTTGGAGTCAAGGGACAATTGTACAACTCACCACGAGAAGAGATGGATAAGAAGAGAGAGCTGACGGGACTGACGGATGCGGAGGTGCTCCGCAGCCGGGCGAAGCATGGCGCCAACATGCTCACCCCGCCCGCCAAGGAGCCGGTCTGGAAGCAATTCCTCGAGAAGTTTACCGACCCGCTGATCATCATCCTGCTGATCGCCGGGACGCTCTCCGTGGGGATCTCCTGCTGGGAGTACTGGGGGCTGGACACCGAGGCGGGGGCATCGGTCTTCTTTGAGCCCATCGGCATCTTCATCGCCATCCTCCTCGCCACCGGCATCGCCTTCTACTTCGAGCGGCAGGCGGACAAGGAGTTTGCGATCCTCAATCAGGTCAACGACGACGAGCCGGTGGAGGTGCTCCGCAATGGCACCACGACGATGGTGCCCAAGAGAGATCTCGTCGTCGGCGACATCGTCCTCCTCGACACCGGATCCGAGGTGCCGGCTGATGGGCGACTGGTAGAGGCTGTCTCGCTCTACGTTGATGAGTCGACGCTCAATGGCGAGAGCGTCCCGTCGCTCAAGTCCACCCGCGAGGCAGACTTCGACCCTGGTGCCTCCTACCCGACAGACATGGTGCTGCGGGGGACGAAGGTGATGGACGGGCACGGCGTCTTCCGGGTTACCGCGGTGGGGGACGAGACGGAGAATGGAAAGGTCTACGTCGCCGCCCAGATCGACGACAGCGTCAAGACACCGCTCAATAAGCAGCTCGATGGACTCAGCCTCTTGATCACCAAGGTCAGCTATATCCTCGCCGGGATGATCATCGCCGGACGGATGATCAAGTACTTCGACTGGGAGCCGATCTCGTGGCTATTAGTGGTGCCGACGGCACTCTTCTTCCTCCTCGTAAGCCGAAAGTTTGGCCGCTGGCACTGGACGCTCAATACCGGCATCATCACCGGTTACTTCGCCATCCTGATGACCGGTTCGATCGCCCTGCACAACCAGCTGCTGCCGGATGCAGACCTGACACTCCTCTTCTCCTACACCCTCGAGACGCTGATGATCGCCGTCACCGTCGTCGTTGTGGCGGTACCGGAGGGACTCCCGATGGCGGTCACGCTCAGCCTCGCCTACAACATGCGCCGGATGCTCAAGACGAATAACCTCGTGCGTAAGATGCACGCCAGCGAGACCATGGGCGCCATCACCGTCATCTGTACCGACAAGACCGGGACGCTGACGCAAAATCGGATGAGCGTCGCCGAGTCGCGCTTCTACGGGCTCGGCGCTGAGCAGACCCTCGGTAGCGATGAGGTGTCAGGGAGGATCAAGGAAGGGCTGGCGGTCAATTCTACCGCCGACCTCGACGAGAGCGACCCGGATCGACCGGAGGTGCTCGGCAATCCGACCGAGGGCGCTCTGATCCTTTGGCTCCGCGACCACGGGGTCGACTACCGCACGCTGCGCGAGTCGGCGGAGGTGATCGATGAGCTACCCTTCTCCACCGAGCGCAAGTATATGGCGACCTTAGTCCGCTCTGCCCTCCCGGGGGACAAGGTGGTACTCTATGTCAAGGGCGCCCCCGAGATCGTCTACCGGCTCTGCTCCCGCACGGAGAGCGGTGTGACGGAGGGGGAGATCCTCCGGCAACTGACCGACTATCAGAGCCAGGCGATGCGGACGCTCGGCTTCGCTTACAAGGTCCTCGATGCCCCCATACCGCTACAGGGCGAGGGCGTTACCCTCGAGGGGCTCACCTTCCAGGGCATCGTCGCAATCAGTGACCCGGTGAGGGAGGATGTCAAGGATGCCGTGGAGGAGTGTCTCGGTGCCGGCATCGACGTGAAGATCGTCACCGGTGACACCCCCGCCACCGCCCGCGAGATCGGGCGACAGATCGGCCTCTGGAGCGAGGACGACGGGGAGGAGAGCATCATCACGGGGAAGGACTTCGCCGCCCTCACCGATGAGGAAGTCGACGAACGGGTGACGGGGCTGAGGGTGATCGCCCGAGCCCGACCGATGGACAAGAAGCGGCTCGTGGAGTCGCTCCAGCGGCTCGACCAAGTGGTGGCGGTGACGGGAGACGGGACCAACGACGCCCCGGCGCTCAAGGCTGCTCACGTCGGGCTCTCGATGGGAGACGGCACCTCGGTTGCCAAGGAGGCCTCCGACATCACCATCATCGACAATTCCTTCAGCAGCATCGGTAAGGCGGTGATGTGGGGCCGCTCGCTCTATCAGAATATCCAGCGCTTCCTCCTCTTTCAGCTCACGGTCAATCTCTCCGCCTGCCTCATCGTGCTCGTGGGCGCCATGATCGGCACCGAGTCACCGCTGACGGTGACGCAGATGCTCTGGGTCAATCTCATCATGGACACCTTTGCCGCCATGGCACTCGCCTCGCTTCCGCCCTCTCCGGCGGTCATGCACGAGAAGCCCCGGGACCGGGATGCCTTCATCATCACCCGGCGGATGGGTCGGGCGATTATCGTGATGGGAGGGATCTTCTTCCTCTTCCTCCTCGCCCTACTCTACCACCTCGAGCACGCCGATGTGACCGCCCTACGCGACCTCGTCACCACCCGACCGGGTGCGGCGGACGGACTGACACCCTACGAACTGACGCTCTTCTTCACCACGTTTGTGATGCTGCAGTTCTTCAATCTCTTCAACGCCCGCGCCTTCGCCACCGGTCGCAGTGCACTCCACTTCAAGGGATGCCGGGGACTGCTCTCCATCGCCGGCGTGATCCTCCTCGGACAGATCGCCCTGATCGAGATCCCCGGACTGCAGCGCTTCTTCAATACCGTCGAGGGCGGGCTGAGCCTCGAGGACTGGCTCCTGATCATCGCCGTCACGTCGCTCGTCCTCTGGATCCCCGAGCTGGGGCACCAGCTCCGCCGCCTGGTACGGAGAGCAAGTAGGGCAGCCTAATCATCAGCACCCCCCTCGGTTGAGACGGAGATGAGAAGCGATCGCAAAGGTACGACCTACGGATGAGGCAAAGTCTCCTTCTGTCTCCCTCTGTCGCCTCAGGGGAAAAACTGCCTCCTCTGCACGATGGGCGGATGTGAGGGGAGCAGTGAGAGGTGTGGGCAAAAAGTGGTATATTTGACCATTATATATGGGGTACGCCAAGTGACTGCCTGAGGGCGGTACCACCCCGACTTTAGACTAAGCAGATGAACGAAGAATTCAAAGACTCTGAGAATAGGATTATCAAGGTCGACCTGGAGGAGGAGATGAAGACCTCCTACATCGACTATGCGATGTCGGTCATCGTCAGCCGCGCCCTGCCGGACGTGCGCGACGGCTTCAAGCCGGTCCACCGCAGGATCCTCTTCGGGATGAATGAGCTCGGGAATACGCCCGACAAGCCTTACAAGAAGAGCGCCCGTATCGTCGGTGACGTGATGGGTAAGTATCACCCCCACGGCGACAGATCGATCTATATGGCCCTCGTCCGCATGGCTCAGGACTGGAGCATGCGCAATACCCTCGTCGATCCCCACGGCAACTTCGGCTCCGTCGATGGCGACGGTCCCGCAGCGATGCGATACACCGAGGCTCGCCTCGCCCCGATCGCCATGGAGATGCTCGCAGACATCAAGAAGGAGACCGTCGACATGACGCCCAATTACGATGACTCCGAGTATGAGCCGACCGTCCTCCCGACCCGAATACCCAATCTCCTCGTCAATGGTGCCGCCGGTATCGCCGTCGGTATGGCGACGAATATGGCGCCACACAACCTCACTGAGGTGATGAATGGCGTCATCGCTTACATCGAGAAAAGGGGCGACGTCACCACGGAGGATCTGATGGAGTACGTCAAGGCTCCCGACTTCCCCACCGGCGGAGTGATCTACGGCCACAAGGGGGTCCGGGAGGCGTACGAGACCGGACGCGGCAGCATCATCATCCGCGGTAAGGCAGAGATCGAGAGCTCAGGCAATCACGACCAGATCATCATCACCGAGATCCCCTACGGCGTGGTGAAGAAAGACCTCGTCAAGGCGATCGCCGACCTCGCCACCATCAAGCGCATCGAGGGCATCAGCAACATCCAGGACGAGAGCTCGGCGAAGACCGGCATGCGTATCGTCATCGACCTGAAGCGGGACGCCAATGCCGGCGTAGTGCTCAATAAGCTCTACAAGATGACTGCCCTGCAGTCCTCCTTTGCCTGCAATAACATCGCCCTCGTCGACGGTCGCCCGAGACTGCTGTCTTTGAAGGAGCTGATCGGCGAATTTGTCAAGCACCGCCACGAGGTGGTGACACGTCGCACCCGATATGATCTGAAGAAGGCGAAGGAGCGGCTCCACATCCTTGAGGGACGCATCGTCGCCGCCGACAATATCGATGAGGTGGTCCATCTGATCAAGGCGTCGGCCAATCAGACCGCCGCCATGCAGGCGCTCATGGAGCGCTTCAGTCTCTCCGAGATACAGGCACGCTCCATCGTGGAGATGCGTCTCGGTCAGCTCACCGGCCTCGAGCTGGACAAGCTCCACCAGGAGTACGACGAGGTGACGGAGAAGGTGCGGTACTACGAGCGGATCCTCTCCGACGAGGACTTCCTCTACTCGATCCTCATCGACGAGTGCCGCGAGATCATCGACAAGTATGGCGACGACCGCCGATCGGACATCGTCTACGCCACTCCGGATATGAATCCTGAGGACTTCTACCCCGACGATGATATGATCATCACCATCTCGCACTACGGGTACATCAAGCGTACGCCGCTGGCAGAGTATCGCTCGCAGAATCGCGGCGGCACCGGTGCCAAGGGTGCGGGGACTAAGGACGAGGACTTCGTCGAGTTTGTCTACGGTGCCTCCAATCACGCCCACCTCCTCTTCTTCACCGACCGGGGTCGCTGCTACTGGCTCCGCGTCTTCGAGATCCCCGAGGCAGCACGCAACTCCAAGGGTCGTGCGATCCAGAATATCCTCAATATCGAGAGCGACAACCGCATCACCGCCATCCTGAGGATCAAGAACCTCACCTCCGACCAGGAGTTCGTCGACACCCATTACCTCAATTTCGTCACCGAGCAGGGCATGATCCGCAAGGCGCGACTGAGAGACTTCTCCCGTCCGCGCGCCAAGGGGATCATCGCCATCCGTCTCAAGGACGAGACCGACCGCGTCGTCTCCGTCATGCTCACCAACGGCCGGCACGACGTCCTCCTCGCCAGCCGCGAGGGTCGGGCGATCCGCTTCCCAGAGAGTCTCCTCCGCCCCATGGGGCGCACCTCATCCGGTGTGCGCGGCATGCGACTGCAGTCGTCTGAGGACCGCGTCGTAGGCGCCATCAGCATCAAGGACCCGGAGGCAGAGTCGATCCTCGTCGTGTCGGAGAATGGCTACGGCAAGCGCTCTCCGCTCGAGGAGTACCGCATCACCAACCGAGGCGGCAAGGGTATCATCACCCTCAAGGCGACCGAGAAGACCGGCAAGCTCATCGCCGTCCACTCCGTCACCGACGACCACGACATCATGATCATCAATAAGAGCGGTGTCGTGATCCGCGTCCATGTCTCCGACATCTCCATCCTCGGGCGAAATACCCAGGGCATCCGTCTCATCAACCTCAGCAAGAGGGATGACGAGATCGCCGATGTCTGCCGCGTCCCCGCCGATGAGGACCAGGCGGAGCAGGAGGACACCTCCATCGGCGAGCGGGAGGAGGATGCCGACCCCACCGCTCTCGACGAATCGGAGGAAGATACCCCTGAGAGTGAGGAGGATTAAACGATTCGCCCGATTTTGTATCAAAATAGTGTACCAAGGTATAATGGAATATGCCTATGTAGGCAGATTTTGTTACCTTTGACCCGACTCCCCGGGGCAACCGTCGGGGGAGTTTATGGTAAACTTTGAGAATAAATTAATAGCAAAGAATAGACAACCATGAGTAACAAATTACTTATCGGAGCGCTCTCACTCCTCATCGCCGTCCCTGCCGCATTCGGTCAGGAGAAACTGGTCAAGCAGGTAGAGCGCATGGCCAAGAAGGACGATGTCAACGTACAGGAGGCACGTAACTTCCTCAAGCCGGCATTTGAGAACCCTGAGACCGCTAACGACGCCAAGACTTGGTGGGTCGCCGGACTCATCGAGGAGCAGCAGGTGAAGCGTGACTACCTCCAGCTCTCTCTCGGCAAGGAGATCAATCAGGATACCTTCTACAAGGCAGTCGCCGACATGACCGACTACTACATGAAGGCTGACTCCCTCGACCGTCTCCCCAATGAGAAGGGCAAGGTAAAGCAGCACTTCGACAAGAAGATCTCCGAGTCTCTCGCCACCTACTACGGCTTCCTCGTCAATGGAGGTGCCGCCGCCATGGATGGAGGTGATGTCTGCAAGGCTCACGACCTCTTCCAGAAGTTTATGGACGTGAAGAAGATGGAGCTCTTCCAGGGCACTCCCACCGCTGAGCAGGACTCGATGTCGATGCAGATCGGATTCTTCAACGCCTACACGCTCACCCAGTGCAATAAGGACGACAAGCAGGGCGCCATCGCCGCCTATGAGGCGATCAAGGACGTCCCCTTCCGTCAGAATGACGTCTACCAGCTCCTCGCTCAGTCCTACGTCCAGGCAGGCGACACCGCCGGCTTCCTGAGGACGCTCGACGAGGGTATCAAGCTCTTCCCGGAGGAGAATTTCTACCTCTTCAATAAGATCAACATCCTGATCCAGGAGGGCCGTCACGAGGATGCCAAGGCATATCTCGACCAGGCCATCTCCGCCAATCCGGACAACAAGCAGCTCTACTTCGTCCTCGCTAACGTCTACGAGCAGGGCTTCAAGGATATGGCAAAGGCAGAGGAGGCCTTCAATAAGGCTCTCGCCATCGACCCGGAGTACGCAGAGGCCATGTTCGGTCTCGGTCGCGTCTACTTCAACCAGGGTGCCAACATCCAGTCCGAGGCCAACGCCATCACTGACGAGGCTCAGTACAAGGCTAAGGTGGACGAGGCTAAGGTCTTCTTCCAGAAGGCTCTGCCTTACTTCGAGAAGGCTGTGGAGCTCAATCCTGACGACACCCAGTATCTCGTCGCTCTCCGTGGTATCTACTATAACCTCGGTATGAACGATAAGTACAACGAGATCGACCAGAGGATCCAGAATAAGTGATCTCTGATCCCTAACTAACATCCCTCCAAGCGGGACGGCACCTCAGTGTGTCGTCCCGCTTTTTTGTACCCCGATCCCTGCTCTCCGACAGCGGAAAAACTAATACCGGTAATGGAAAACCGCCGGAGGTGTGGGGGCTTTTCGGTACATTTGTAGGTGGCAATCATTTCTCCTCTATAATATAAAATGTAGTATGACACGCAGATCTCTCACCTATATCGTGGCGCTGCTCTCGGCTCTGCTCCTCCTCGCCTCCTGCAATGGGAAGAAGCGGAAGAGCACCACAAGCGCCACCGGCAATGCCCTCAGTCTGGTCGCCGTCCTGCCCGACGGAAGCTTAGACAATCAGGCACTCCGGGACAGCATCACCTTCTACTTCGGTCAGCCGGTGACGATCCTGCCGCAGCCGGAGCCGATGACGGACATCTCCTTCGTAGAGGCATCCAACTTTGTCTCCTTTGTCCGACGGGTCCGCAACATCCTCTACGTCTCCATCGACCCGGAGACCTACAGCGGTCCCTCCGTCGGACTGTCGCGCGATGACTACGCCTCCGGGCAGCTGATCATCCACGCCAAGGGACGCAACCTCGAGGATATCTACACCCTCCTGCAGAGCCGGGGGGATCAGCTGGTCCAGCTGATCTACAGCGAGGAGCTAAAGCGCCGCCAGGACTACCTGGAGCAGACATTCTCCAACCCCATCCGCCAGCTCATCGAGGACTCCGTCGGCGTGACGATGAATCCGCCCACGGGACTCGACTTCACCAAGGCACAGAGGGGACTTGTCTGGGCATCGAATATGGATCAGTCCAAGCGGATCGACCTCGTAGTCTACTCCATTCCCTACCGGAATCCCAATACATTCACAGAGGAGTACTTCACCGAGCTGCGTGACTCGATCCTCGGGAACATCATCACCGGGAAGTACCCCGGCAGCCAGATGACGACAACGAAGCGCGATGCTCCGCCCTTCAACTACTACCACGGCATGACCTACCGCGGTGACTACCGCGGTGAGCTGAGGGGGCTCTGGGAGATGACGAATGACATGATGGGCGGCTCCTTTGTGATGCAGGGGATGCTGGATAAGAGCGGGCGAAATCTGGTGATCGGGGAGGTCTTTATCTACGCTCCCGGCGAGAAGCAGCGGAATATGCTGCTGAATGCTGAGGCGAGTCTCTACACGATTCGCCCGATAGGAGCGGACTTCAGGACACACAAGATGCCCAATACCATGGCCGACCTCGTCGTCACACCCACACCGGACGGCGTCGAGGAAGAGATACCTACAGAATGAGTAAGCCGGAAGATAAGCAAAGGAGAGAGCGAGCGCTCCACGAGACCACCCCGCGCGTCGGACTGACGCATGGGGACTTCAATGGCATAGGCTACGAGGTGATCCTCCGCTGTCTCTCCGACAGCCGGATGCTGCGCCTGATGACCCCGGTGCTGTATGGCTCCGAGGCGATCTACAATTACTACAGGAAGCGCTTTGCCCTCGACCTGCCGGAGAGACTTCGGCGGATCGACCACGCCGATGAGGCGCGCGAGGGGGAGATCAGCATCATCGAGGTCGACGCCTCCGGCATCGACCTGCATGTCAGTCCGGGAGAGCCGACGCGCGCCGCCGGTCTGCTGGCCGCTCGGGCGCTGAGGGATGCGGCAGATGATCTGGTCGCCGGGCGGCTGGATGGGGTGGTGACGGCACCGATACATAAGGATATGACGACGGGGGCGGAGTTTCCCTTCACGGGACACACCGAGTTCTTCGCCTCCTACTTCCCCGAGAGCCACCCGCTGATGCTCTTTACCGATCAGGCCGGGATGCATGTGGCTCTGGCAACGATCCACGAGCCGCTCTCGGCAGTTCCCTCATTGATCACGAGAGAGCACCTCGTCGACTCGATCGTGACGCTGGAGCAGGCACTGAAGCGTGACTTCGGCATCGTCAAGCCCCGCTTAGTCGTGATGGGACTCAATCCTCATGCGGGGGAGAATGGTCTCATCGGGCGTGAGGAGCCAGACGTGATTGCTCCAGCGATAGAGGAGGCGTGGCAGAGAGGGATACTGGTCTTCGGTCCTGTGGCACCGGACGGGCTCTGGGGGAGTGGGACGTACCGCACTTTTGACGGCATACTCGCTATGTACCACGATCAGGGGCTGATCCCCTTCAAGCTCCTGGCAATGGACACGGGCGTCAACGTCACCACCGGTCTCCCGATCGTCCGCACTTCGCCTGACCACGGCACTGCCTACGACATCGCCGGGCGGGGGATAGCCAGTCCGCAGTCCTTCCGCTCCGCGATCTATACCGCCCTGGACATCATCGCCAGCCGGCGCAGGTACGACAGGATCACCTCCGACCCCCTGCCCACCAGCACCATCACCGATGAGAGACGTCCATGAGGTACCTCCTGATCATCAATCCGGTCTCCGGCCCCGACGCCAACGCGATCGAGATGGCATCGAGAGCAGTCTCTCTCCTACTGGAGCGGGGACACGAGGTGACCTGCTTCGTCACCAAGGAGCAGGACGATGCCTACCACCGCGCCCTCGACCCAGGAGACGCTGACGTCGTCGTGGTGATGGGCGGTGACGGGACGGTAAACGAGGTTGGTCGGGCGCTCATCGGCACCGATACGGTGATGGGAATCCTGCCCAATGGGAGCGGAAACGGCCTCGCTCGTGAGCTGCACATCCCGATGGATCTGGAGCCGGCGATCGAGGTGCTTCTGCGCCATGAGGTGCAGCGGATAGACACCGGTCGGGTCAATGGGAAGCCCTTCCTCTGCACCTGCGGCATCGGTCTGGATGCGGCAGTGTCGGAGAAGTTCTCTGCCAGCAAGACGAGAGGCTTTATCAGCTACATCGCTGACACGGTGGACCTCTTCGGTCAGTACCATGCGGAGGACTACAGGCTGACCATCGACGGTGAGGAGAGCGAGGTGCACGCTTACATAGTGTCGGTAGCCAATGCGTCGCAGTATGGCAACAACGCCTTCATCGCCCCGGATGCGTCTATGGTGGACGGCATGCTGGATGTGACGGCGATCGAGGAATTCCCGGCCGGAGAGGCGGGCATGATCGCCTACCAGCTCTTCAGCGGCGATCTGACGGAGAGCAAGTACACCCGACAGCTGCGCGGTCGACAGATCACGATCCGGACCGACAAGTCGGTCCTCTACCATATCGACGGCGATGCGATGAAAGAGACCCGGGAACTGACGATAGAGGCGGTACCGAGGAGCCTGAGCATCTGCTCCGGGAGACCTGATGATCGGGAGAAGACGATCTTTGACTTCCTAAATACTATGCGCGACAATGCTCAGAAGCTCGGCGCCGGTGTGGCAGACCTTTTTTCCCCTAAGCAACGCTAAGCAGACAAAATGGAAATAAAAGAGGCAACATTCATCAAGAGCAGCCGCAAGGTGGCTGAGTGTCCCGATGATGACCGAGTAGAGCTGGCTCTCATCGGGCGATCCAATGTCGGGAAGTCCTCCCTGATCAATATGCTGACTCAGCGTAAGGACCTCGCCAAGACCTCCCAGACGCCCGGCAAGACACAGCTGATCAATCACTTCCTCATCGATGACCGATTCTACATCGTCGATCTGCCTGGCTACGGCTATGCCAAGGTACCGAAGCCCATGCGCCAGCAGCTCGAGCGGATGATCGACGACTACGTGAGCAATCGGTGGCAGATGTCCTGCCTCTTCGTCCTGATCGACATTCGCCACGCGCCACTCCGGATCGACCTCGACTTCATCAATCATCTGGGGGTGAATAATGTCCCCTTTGCCCTCATTTTCACAAAGGCAGATAAGCTCTCCAAGTCCGCCGCCCGCCGCAGCGTCGACGCTTACCTCGACAAGCTGAGCGAGGAGTGGGACGAGCTGCCGCCCTACTTCATCACCTCCTCCCTCAAGGGCGAGGGAAGAGAGGAACTGCTGAACTACTTCGAGTCACTTCTATGAGACTAAGGCGCCACCTCCTACTGATCCTCTCGACGATCCTCTGCCTCACCGTGAGCGCTGAGGAGACCCCACTCAAGCTCCGCTATGACCGTCCGGCCAAGGTCTTCGAGGCAATGCTGCCGATCGGTAACGGTCGACTCGGACTGATGACCGGCGGCGAAGTGCGGAGCGAGCGACTGATCCTCAACGAGATCTCCATGTGGAGCGGCAGCGTCGACAGCACCGCCTATGACATCGACGCGGTGCGCCACCTGCCGGAGATCCGTCAGGCGCTGCTGGATGGGGACAATCTCCGCGCTCAGGATCTGATGTACAAGCACTTCCACTGCGGTGGCAAGGGGAGCGGACTCCCCGACGGTGCCCACTCGCCCTATGGCAGCTTCCAGATGCTCGCCTACATGACCCTTGACCACCACCTGCCTAAGGGAGAGGAGACAGGCTATCGGCGGGAGCTGGACCTGAGGACGGCGGTGGCGCATACCTTCTTTGATCTCAATGGGGTTCGGTACAATCGCTCCTACTTTGCCTCGCGTAAGGACGACGTGCTGGTGATCCACCTCGGCGCGGATCATAAGAAGAAGATCTCCTTCGACCTCTCCCTCACTCGCCCCGAGGGCGGCACTGTCGAGGGAACGGCTGAGGGGCTACGTATGACCGGCAGTCTGCCGGACGGCTTTGGTGGCGAGGGGACCCGCTACGAGGCGGAGGTGCGCTGTATCCCTGTCGGCGGTAAAGTGCGAGTAAAGGGGAGCAAGCTCTCTGTCACCCACGCCGACGATGTGATCCTCGTCGTCGCCGCTCGAACCGACCTCATACCCGCCGGAGGAGCCTCACCGGAGCAACCGACAGACCGGCTGGATAAGGTGGAGGACCTCGACTACGAGACAATCTACAAGCGGCACCTCGAGGAGTACAGTCGGCTCTTCGACCGCGTGAGCCTCCACCTCGGAGCGCCGACGGAGGCAGCCGAGCGGACGACCGACTACCGCATCCGCCGCTATCAGGACAATGAGGACCCCTCCCTCGCGGCACTCTACTTCCAGTTCGGCCGCTACCTGATGATCTCCGGCTGCCGTCCCGACAGTTGGCCGCTCAATCTCCAGGGCATCTGGGGCGAAGGGATCCAACTTCCTTGGAATGCGGACTACCACCTCAATATCAACGTCCAGATGAATTACTGGCCCGCCGAGGTGGCTAATCTCTCCGAGCTTCATCGATCGCTGATCGACTTCACCACCGCCCTACGGGAGAGCGGACGAAAGACGGCCAAGCACTTCTACGACGCCGAGGGATGGGTGGCGCACATGATGACCAACCCCTTCTACTACACCGCCCCCGGCGAGGATGCCTCCTGGGGAGCGACGATGACGGGAGGGGCATGGCTCTGCCGCCACCTGTGGGACCACTACGACTTTACTCGGGACACCACTTACCTGAGAGCGATCTACCCGACACTCCTCGATGCGTCCCGCTTCTTCCTCTCCACGATGATCCGGGAGCCGAGGGACGGACGGCTCGTCACCGCGCCCTCCTCCTCGCCGGAGAATGGATTTTACCTCCCCGGCGACTCCACCCACATCGCCTTCATCTGTATGGGACCGACGATGGACACCCAGCTGGTCGGCGAACTTTACCGCCACACGCTGCGCGCCGCCGAGATCCTCGGCACCTACGATCCCGACCTGACCCGGATGGCCAATGCCCTGCCGCTGCTCCCGCCGATGCAGGTCAGCAAGGAGGGCTACCTCATGGAGTGGCTCGAGGACTACCGCGAGATGGACATCCACCACCGCCACGTCTCCCACCTCTACGGGCTCTATCCCGGTGACGCTATCACCGTGCGCGAGACGCCGGAGCTGGCCGAGGCGGCACGCGTCACGCTCAGGAGACGAGGCGATGCCGGTACTGGATGGAGTCGGGCATGGAAGATCAATTTCTGGGCACGGCTCAAGGACGGCAACCACGCCGCCAAGCTCCTCAGGAGTCTCTTTGTCCCCGCCTTTGATGAAAAGGGGGAACTGGTCAATATAGGTGGCACGCTGCCCAATCTCTTCTGCGCCCACCCGCCCTTCCAGATCGACGGCAACTTCGGCGGTACCGCCGGCATCGCTGAGATGCTACTTCAGAGTCACGAGGGGGTGATCGAGCTCCTCCCCGCCCTGCCGGACCTCTGGCACACCGGCAGCTACTCCGGACTCTGCGCCCGTGGCGGTGTGGAGGTGGACTGCAGCTGGAGCGAGGGGAAGGTGACCGAGGTGACGCTCCACAACCGCCTCGCCTCCCCCACCACGGTGACCCTCCGCGATGCCACCCGCGACCAAGAGCAGCAGGTGACCCTCGCCCCCGGCACGCCCCTCACCCTCCACCTGTAATCCCCCTCTCTTATCGCCCATTTCTTTTACCGATAATAGATTTGTCTAATACCGGTATTAGTGTAGCCTATTATCGGTATTAGATTTCACTATTACCGGTAATAATTTGCGCCCTATTCCTGAGAGGGTTAGCCAGGGGTGACGCATTTGAGCATTGGTGTAATCATATACCCAGGGGGCTCATCCGTGAGGCACCCGAAGGGTGCTCGCTCCATAGGCATCGGTCATCCGCGAAGCGGTGACCGATGTACAGAGACCCGTCCCTACCCCCTCGACCCCTTGCGGGTCGCCGAGCAGAAATCCTCTTTCCCGGTGACCCGCAAGGGGTCGAGGTCTAATGCGTACGCTTATTGCACATTGACGCACGAGGTGACGAAGTCGCAGGAGACGCACTTTTGTTCAGGAAATGACAGGAAGAGACACCTAGAGACTCTGAGAGACAACTCCTCCCGGTGGGGGTGCTATATTTGCACTGTTGGAGCGAACCCAAGGGGCGCTCGCTTTTTAGCTGTAAGTTTGTCACATGATCGTCGAGGGGCGTAGCACCGAAGACCCGTGGATTAGGCGAAGCAAGCGATCGCGACCCTGCCAGGGTGTCGCACTATCAGCCTACTCATCCAGTGCGACGCCCTGGCGGGGTCGTATGTCTTAAATACGTCGTTCTTTCCCGGGGTCTTCGGCACCTCGTGCCTCGACACCCGGTCTAAAAAACGATGATCCCTCCGGGGCTTCGCCCCTGCGGGATCGGCAGGCAGTAGCAGCAGGGCGGGGATCAGTCGACAGGATTGCACTGCGACACAGGGATTATCACTTCTTTGCTTTAAAGCTCAAATGCGTCACCCCTGGAGGGTTAGCTCGTATGGGAGGATATGGCTACATTTGTCATATCCATTCACATTATATCGAGTACTACTATGGACGAGAGAAAAGATCTGCATGTGACCCACCGTAAGGCGGATGGTCAGTGGCAAGTCCTCAGCGAGGGCAACCCTAAGGCACTTCAGCTGTGCGCCACCCAGGAGGAGGCTATCCAGGCTGCGCGTAAGACCGCCATCGATCGAGGCACGTCGGTCGTCATCCACGGCATGGACGGCAAGATCCGCGAGGTCTACTCCTACGACGATAGGAAGAAGAAGTAAAGTCTCCGACAGTTAGGCGGACGGCTCATCAGAGTCGCGCCCTTGTCGCGGGTCATTGGCGCTGTACCCATTTGACCCGGGATGGGGTGTGGACGCAACTGTCGCTCTGAAATATGCCCTTACGACCGGCTGCCTGTAGTGGAGCGGCGGGTCTTGTCGCCCCAGAGGAGGCGACGGAGCGACTGGACCGGGCGACTATTGAGTAGCCGCTCACTTCGCTCTTGTCCGATCAGGCGATAGAGTACCCGCTTGATGCGGAAGATCGTCCCGAGGTGGCGCGCATAGGGGTCGTCGCTCTGCCAGGTGGCGGCGTAGTGGTGGATCGTGCGGCTTCGGGGCGTGAGCGTCACGCGGTGGGTGACGAAGTCCATGGTGTAGAAGTAGTCTGCGGGATAGACCGTCACGTCGCCCACCCGCTGGAGCCGGTTGCGGAGCTGAAGCCCCTTCGCCTGCAGCGTGGTTGTGAGCAGCTGCGGATTGGGCGTGAGGTCGAGCGTCCCATCGGGCAGACGGAAAGGGCGGCTCTCGTAGTGGGAGAGTAGCTCTTGGATAAAGGGATGGTGTGGCTCGGCGGCGATGATCCCCGCCAGCACGTGCAGCCCCACCTCTTCGCCCAATCCGATGAAGGCGGTGTCGTCTAATAGGTCGTCTATGGAGCGAATCACCTCCATATCGGTGTCGAGGTAGATCCCGCCCTCTCGCTCGAGGGCGTAGAGGCGTGCCACGTCGGAGACAAAGGCGTACTTCCCCGCCTCGTAAGCCTCCCGCGTGTAGTCGAGCCGGTCGATGTCGAAGGTCTTCTCCGTCCACGCCCTCAACTCATAGCCGGGTAGCTTTGCCCGCCAGCTCTCCACCATAGGGGGCAGAGGATTGGGGCCAAACCAGCAGTAGTGTATGATTTTGGGTATCATCGTGGGGCGTATCTCCGCTGATCTTTTTTCCTAAAGTATCGACCGATGGGACGGAGCAGCGTCCAGAGGCGGGGCATCCTCGGTCGCTCTGCCGTCGGGATCAGGTCGTAGTAGCGCCAGACGCTGATGATCGACCGCAGGCGGGTCCTCAGGGGCAGCTCCCGATCCTGAGCCAGCTCGAGGTGGTAGGTGAGGGCGGATCGGGGCGAGTGGTAGAGGAGGCTCATATACTTCGCACTGAGGCCATCGTCGCGGTACTCGCAGAGGTAGATGACGCGATTGAGGAAGCGAAAGCGGTACTGCCGGTCGAGGCGGTTCCAGACCAGCGCCTCGGTGCAGAAGCGCTCGCCCTCCGGCTCGGGGAAGGGGTACCTCCGCAGGTAGTCGGTCCGGAAAACCTCCGCCATATCCTGCATCATCCCCCGCCGGTGACGGATCGTCCTCAGGTGGTCGTCGAAGATTTCTTCTCCGAGGTCTCCCGAGGGGGTGCCGTCGAGGGCTCCCCGCAGCCCCACCAGCCCGGCAAAGGTGGGGTCATCGCTGATCCGCTCCGTCTCTCTCAGGATCGTCTCCACCGCATCCGACGGCAGCCGATCATCGCTGTCGACGATGAAGAAGAAGTCTCCGCTTGCCTCCTTTACCCCTCTATTGATCGCCCGATGCTTGCCGCCATTTGGCTGACGGTGGTAGTAGATGGGGAAGGGGTTGGATGCACGTATCCAGCCCTCGACGAGCGACTTTGTGTCGTCTGTGGAGCCGTCATCGATGATGATCCACTCGAGGTCGTGGCAGCTCTGCTTCCTCAGGCTCTCGTAGAGCTTGGGGAGGATGTAGGCGCGGTTGTAGGTGGGGGTAAAAATCGTCAGCATATGCGTCAGCGGATTTTTCGCTTGATGCTCCAGAGCAGATCGGAGAGCCGGTAGGAGCTGCGGGCATAGTCCATCAGCCGGAAGGCGATGCGCCGCGCTCCCTGCTCGGACGGGTAGCGGTACCGGAAGCGGCTCATGATCTCCGCAAAAGCCTTTTCTTCCCCCGCACGGGCGATCTTATTCATCGCCATGTCGGCGAGGATGTCATCGTACCACGGAGCCAGCAGGGCGGCGTAGTTTTCTCCTTTGCCACCATAGGGATAAGTCTCGTCAATCCAGCTGAGCAGCCGTCGTGCCGCCTCCAGCTCCTTGGAAGCCTTAGGCCCCTGCGTGATCGCTCCGGGTCGCTCCCGCCGGTAGTTGTACACCACGGCACCACCGTAGTAGCCGATGCGTCTGCAGTGGGGCATGGCGGAGATGAAGAAGGCGACGTCCTCCCCGGGCTGTATCGGGATGAAAGTGAGCTGTCCCCGCTCCACCACCGACCGATGCATGATGAAGGACCAGGAGGTGGCGTAGCTGCGGTGCCGGTGGATCAGTTCGCGCCCGGAGACAATCCGCTCCCCGAGGGCGGAGAAGTCGATATTGGGTCTGGTGGTGCCGTCGGGGTAGCGGTCTGCCCAGTCGAGGAGGCAGAGATCGAGCCGCCGAGCCTCCGCATCGGCGATTAACCCCGGCAGCACGCCCTCTTCGAGCCAGTCGTCCGAGTCTACATGGAGGAGATACTCCCCGGAGGCGAGGGCGAGGGCAGCGTTGCGGGCAGAGCTTAGTCCGCCATTCTCCTTATAGTGATAGATGAAGTGTGGCTCCCGCTCCGCATACGCCCGAGCGATCTCTCCCGACTCGTCCGTGCTCCCGTCGTCGATGAGGATCACCTCGTAGCTCCCGACCTCCAGTCCCTGAGCGAGGAGCGAGTCGAGGCACTGCCGCAGGTAGGGCGCGACGTTATAGATCGGGACCAGTATGGAGAGCTTTTTCGTCATCGCTGCACCACCTCTGCCAGATAGTCGAGGGAGAGGTACCTCTGCTCCTCAAGCCGCTGCCGGACCGCCTCGTAGTCGGGGCTGAAGGAGAGGAGCGGAGCCCCCTCGCCGAGACAGCCGGTGAGCCCGAAGTCCTCCAGTAGACCGGTCACCTTGATCCGATTGAAGTCTGTCGGGAAGACCGTCATCGGTACTCCCGCCAGCAGTCCCAGCACCGTGCCGTGGAAGGTATTCGTCACCACTCCGGCGGCGTGGGCGAAGTAGCCGATGAGCGTCTCCGGCTCCAGTGCGAGGTTGCGATTGGCCCAGGGGTGGTAAAAGCCGACGGAGACGATCTCGAGCCCCTCGTGGGCGGCGTAGGTCTCGATCCGCCGGACGACGACGGGGTCCTCACGCCGATAGTCGTAGCCGTAGACGAGGAGGTAAGGGCGTGCCGGCGATGGCGGGGCGATCTGTCGCTCGTCATCAAAGCCGTCCAGCAGCACCGGGTCAAGCGTCCGGATGGGTCGCTTCCCCGTCAGCTCCTCCACGATGTCGGCAGAGTTGGCATCCCGCACGGAGATGTGATCCATGGCTGAGAGTGCCGCCCGGACCATTGGGAGGCAGTGCCGATCAGCGATCTCGCTCAGGGTGGTGGATCCAAAGGAAGCGGCGTAGGTCGACACCCGGTCGGAAGGGACACCGAAGCCCCATCTCGCAGGAGTGATCCCCGCATTAAGGGTAAAGACTTCATCGCTGCCGATCAGCACCCCCTTGAGGTCGTGGTAGTCGGCGATCCGCCCCCCGCGCAGCCCTTTGTCCCGGACAAATCGGCGGAGGACCGTACGCTTGCGCTGGGCAAAGAGGAAGCGGTCACCCCTCCAGAGCCACTCCTCGGGGCGGTCTATTGATATCCCGCCGCCGTTGGACCCGTTCTGAGGGGCGAAGTCGTGATTTTCCTCATACCCCAGAGCCCTTGCCTCGATGCCAAAGTGGCGGCGGAGGACCCGCGTGATTCCGTAGAGCTGGAGCACGGTGCCGTAATTAGTGACGTCGTCAAAGGTGATGATCCCGTACATAAGCGTTATGATAAAAGTGTCTCCTCCGACGGTCGACGCCGTGAGGGGGTGGTGAGGATCGGCGTGGCGGGGAAGCCGATCGGGACGATGGCGATGAGCGTCTCCGACTCCCGACAGCCGGCGAGGCTGAGGATCCGCGCTTCGTCCCGAGGGAGGAGCGAGGCATTGCCAGCGCAGGCGCCCACGCCGTGGTAGTGGAGGGCGTAGAGGAGGTTCATCAGGTAGATCCCCCCGTCGATGTAGGGCTGCTGCCGATCCATCCCCTCCATGTAGGTAAAGGTGAGATCAGCAGTGACGAGCAGCAGCTGCCTGATCCCCGCACTCTCGCTGCGGAAGCCGCCCTGCAGGTCGAGGATCTCACGGACTGTAGCAAGGTCGGAGACCGAGTGGACCCGCACCTCCTGCCGATTGCAGGCGGAGGGGGCGGTATTGGCAAGCCGAACCACCTCCTGCAACAGTTCGTCCGGTACCGGGCGGTCGCTGAAGCGGCGGATGCTGTGGCGGGAGGGGGCAAAGGTGGCAAAGTCTCTATGCCGTGCCTCCTCCGGTAGTACCTCCACCGCCGTCCGGGTCGAGTGGTGGGCAAGAGCACTATAGGCTGAGTCGGGAAAGAAATCCGAGATGTCCGCCTCCCGCTCCCGGTGGTAGCTGTAATAGGCGCTCAGGATCTCCTCGGCGGCGATGATCTGTGAGCTCTCCGGGAGACCCTCCTTGCGCCACGCCTGAAGCAGCTGCAGCAGGCGCGCCACCTTTGCCCGCCCGAAGCGCAACCTCAGGTCGCCCCCCTCGTGGAGGAAGCCCTTCTCGAGTGAGTGGTAGAGCACGGTGATCTCCAGCTCGCGAGCCGAGGGCATCTCTCGGTGGAAGTAGGAGGAGTGACGGCGGTAGCGGCGATAGTCGGCGAGGAAGATCCGGGGCACCTGCAGGCGGAGGCGCACCCGATTGTACCACGACATCAGCCGCGGTCCCAGCAGTCTCTTTAGTCTCTCCTTTGGTGTCACCTTCTCCATGATCCTACTCGCTCCCGCATCACACGGCGGAGATAGCTCCGCTCGCCGGTCGTGAGCCCGATCCAGAGGATCAGCCCCCCGGATACCACAAAGCTACACAGAGTTACCGTAACGAGCCGCCCCCACGACGGCTCCAGCGCATCCCGCATCATCAGCGTCACGCCCGCCGAGAGGGCGATGATGAGGAGCGGCTTGGCGACCACCTCCCGCACATAGGTGGCTATGCCGAGCGCCGGGATCTTCTCCCGCACGAGGAGCAGCCTCAGGGCGAGTGCCGCCACGTCGATCCCGATGTGGATGTAGAAGGCAGTCTCCACCGCCATCCCCACCTTGTACGCCACATAGGTGAGCGGGAGATTGAGCATGATCAGCGTACCGACGAGTGCCTGGTACTTGGCGATGCGCCCCGTCGCCTGCATCGCTATGGCAAGGGAACCGGAAGCGCACTCCACCATACAGTCGATGAGGGCGAGAGAGGCAAAGAGCACCGCCCCCCTCGGCGGCGTCACGAGCCAGACCATCTGGAGGAAGTCCATCTCCAGTATCGCCGGCACGCAGACGAGAGTCAGGAGGTAGAGGGAGAACTTCCCCGTGCGGGTCACCAGCCGCAGCATCTCCTCCGTCTCCCCGATGGCGTACCGCTTAATGATCTGAGGATTGGAGGCGACCTGAAAATTGGTGTAAAAGGTCTGCACCGACGACATCACCTGCATGGCTATAGCGCGGGCGGCATTGGCGGTGGGACCGAAGAAGAGGTTCATCAGCACATTGGTCCCCTGCCCCTTCATCACCCCGGCGAGGTTGCCAAAGACATTCCACCCCATATAGCCGAGCAGCGTCCGGAAGTAGCCTTTATCCTCTATCCGGGTTAGCTGCGCGCCGGGGAAGTGCTGCCGGACGTAGAGCCTGTAGATCAGTGCGATGACGAAGCTCACCCCGAGGAGCATCCCCCCGTAGGCGACGAGCCGGTCGACCTCGAGGGCAGCGTAGACCAGCACTAGGACGACGCCCAGCTTGAGGAGCGTCTCAAGGATACTGATCCGGGCAAAGACCCCCATCCGCTCATCCGCCACGATGAGGGCATTAAAGGGCACCTGCACGATCGTCACCATAAAGGAGAGCACGGCGAAGTGGTAGACCCAGAGCGCCGCCGTCATACGCTCCGACGGGATGATCAGGTAGCGGTGGACAAACCACAGCCCCACCGTCTCCGCCAGCAGCCCGATCACGAGAGCCAGCGCCATGTGGAGGTACCGGGTGGCGCTGAAGGTGATCCTCAGGTGCGCCTCATCCCGTCGCCCCAGGTCGACAGCGAGGAAGCGCTGCGTCGCCCCGATCATTGCTCCATTGAGGAAGCCGAGCATCGTCACCACGCCCCCGACTACGTTGTAGAGACCATAGTCGGTCACCCCGAGGGCGGCGAGGAGCGCACGGGAGGTATAGAGCCCGATCAGCAGCACGACCAGCTGCCGGACGTAGAGCATCAGCGTATTGCGTGCGATACGACTGTTGCTCCTTCGGCTCTCCTCCTCCGGCAGGATTGGTTTCATACGACAAAGATACCTCCTTTCTCCTGCTTTAGGATCCCAACCCTCAGATGAGCCATCCGAGAGGGCTTTATCTATGATCGGGTTTAGTGAAATCTTTTACCGGTATCAGTGTTCACTAAACCCGGTAAAAGGTTTCACTAAACCCGATAAAAGATTTCCTCAGTCGCGGAGGGTCTTGGCGGAGATGTACATGACGATCGCCAGGATGACGAAGAGGACTAAGCTCCCGATGAGGAGGGCGTAGCTCTCCAGCTGCATCAGCACGTAGATGATCAGGTAGAGGAGCGTCATGATGCCCCCGAGGAGGAGTGCCTTCCTCGTCTCCGGGAGGATCATGCGGAAGTAGATGGTATTGAGCCCTATCGTCATCACGGCGGAGATCAGGTAGGCAAGACCGAAGCCGATCACCTCACTCATGGAGAGGAGCAGGGTGTAGAAGAGTACCAGCGAGAGCCCTGTGAGGACGTAGTGGAGGAGATTGATGCTCCCGCCGCGGCGGCGCAGTGTCAGCTCCACGAGGTAGACCGAGAGGAGCGTGAGGGCGATGACGAGGATGCCGTACTTCACGCTCCGCTCCGTCTGAGCGTAGTTGTCTACGGGGCGGAGGAGGCTGACGAAGTGGCTGTTGCGGAGGAGGGTGGACTGTCCCTCGCTGGCGATCAGATTGTCCTCGGCGAAGGTGCTCCAGCGAGCCTCAAAGTCCCCTTCGGTGATGCTGTAGTCGTCCGGCAGCTTCTTGCCCCGGAAGGAGGGGTCGGGCCAATTCCCCTTGATCGAGCTCTTGGCCGATACACCGACGGCGAGGAGACCGAAGTGCTCACTCCCGGCGATGTCCGTCTGGAGGCTGAAGGAGAGGTCTCTCAGTGCCCCATCCTCGTCATCGGAGAGGGGCAGGTCGGCAGAGAGCGTGGCACCGGTCACCTCCTTGTCACTCATGTAGGGGAAGTTCACCTCCATAAGATCACCGTAATTGTCGTCGATGCAGGTGGTGAGCGTGGAGAGGGAGGGGTCGTTCTTCATCTTATACTCCTTCCCGTTGACCTTGATCCTGACGATGTCTCGGTAGCCGGTGGCATCACTCGTGGAGAGGGCGACCTTAGCCCGGCTGAGGTCGTATGTCCCCTTCACCTCGGAGAGGGCGCGACGTATCTCCTCCGCCCGCCAGGTTCCGGATAGGTCCACGTGCGCCGTATAGACGGCAACCTCGTAGATGCTGCGGTGGCGGTTCTCAATGTCGAGCACGGCATTGGCGGAGACCTCCTCGGGGATCAGGTAGAGGGCACTCTCTTGGGCGTCCTTCACATCGGGTGTGTAAGGGACGACCAGCACGGGGGTGAGGATGTTTTGGCTCTCGCCCCAGCGCGAGGTGATCTCCTGTGTGGCCTTGTGCCCCTCGTACTGTCGCGAGGAGACCAGCCCCTCCACCATAAGGAGGGGGATCAGGAGTAGTAGGGCGACCAGCCCGAGGATAAGCGTCTTGGCGACAAAGGGTAGGGAGTGCTTAGGCTCCCTCTGCGGCGGTGTTACTTCCATAATGATACTATGCTGTTAATAGGTGATGCGAAAATAGTCGAGGATCGCTCTGTACCGATCCTGTGCGGTGAGACAGGTGTCGAGGAGATACCCCCGCACCTCTTCCCACCGATCAAGACCCCGATAGTAGTACATCTTGAGCTCCTCGGTGATGATAAAGGGGACGATATGGTGTGCTAAGCACTCCTTAAAGATGATCAACCTGCCTACGCGGCCATTGCCGTCCTGGAAGGGGTGGATCATCTCCAGTCTGTAGTGGAAGTCGAGGATCTCCTCGAGCGAGACCCGTCTCTTGCCGGTATACTCCTGCAGTAGCGCCCTCATGGCTGCCGGCACATCCTCAGGGGCTGCGGTCTCCTTTCCCCCCACTTCGTTGGGCAACCGCTTGTACTCGCCGACGGCAAACCATGGTCTGTCCGCATCGGAGGTGCCCGCCTTCAGGAGTGCGTGCAGTCTCTTGATCATCTCCTCCGTCAGTGGCTCCTCCGCATGCTCTATGACGAAGTCGATGCAGCGGAAGTGGTTGGTCGTCTCGATGATGTCGTCGACGCTGACCGCCTCATCGGTGACACCGATGGTATTGGTCTCGTAGATGTAGCGCGTCTGCTCCTTAGAGAGACGACTTCCCTCAATGTGGTTGGAATTATAGGTAAGGTCTATCTGCGTCCGATGGTAGATACCTCCTCTCATCTTGCTCTCCATCTGCTCTCGCAGAGCAAGCAGCAGAGGCGAGTGCTTCACCTCGTCGGGCAAGGGCGTATCTGCGGGGATACGCCACATCTCCCCCTCTTGCACAGCGCCGGGCAGCTTCCCCTCGGCACAATAATCTCTCACGGTCTGTACTGTCAGACTATGATTGGCAGCATACTCTTCCTCCGGAATTAGTCTCATATCCATACACTTCTATTCCTATGCAAATATATCCTTTTCGCCCCGATAGTAAAGCTACTCTCTCCAGGGGTGGTGCCTCGGGGTGGCTGTCTTTGCAGGTGGGTCCGGCGGGAGAGGTGAGACCTGCTGCCCAAGCTTATCCGAAGGAACTATTATGAGGGGATGGGAAAAAGAGGCTACGAGGTAGCGAATTATCTTTACATTTGAGGAGTCAAAAGGTTGGTTTGACCATACCCCCGCGACTGAAAGTTTTTCATTTACCTCCGTAATATACTATTGCCATGTTGTTTGTCAACTTAATTCCTCGGAATTATGACCTCCCCTATGCTCTGAGGAAGTTTCTCACGCCTGAGTTTCGAGCTGATATACAGAAGGCTCTGGATCACAGGCGTTCTTGGATGTTGTTTGATCGTGTATGGCACTTTTATCATAGCCCTTACTGCTTTAAATTAGATGACCCTGACCTTCAGTCCTTGCTGTGTCAGATTCCCATTCTCTTTGTGACTACTGATCAGGTCGGAGAGAGGCATTGGATCCCGTTAGTGGGTAGGGAGATGAAGGTAACCATCCCCGACCATCAGATGCCCTACGAGGAGATGACCCTTAAGGGCCTAAAGGAGATTCCGGAGCTACCTCCTGAGCGGGAGGAAGATTTTGATCAAAGACAAATCAAGGAGGCAGAGGAGGATCGCCGACTGCATGAGGAGAGGCTGCGTGACCGTGGCAGAGCGGCTCGCGAGAGAAATAGGATCGTATGTGTCCACCCGATATTGGATCTATTGGGAGTCTATGTGAGTGCCTACTCCCATGGATCAGGTGACCTCGCTGATTACGAACCGCGTATCTTCATTTGGGTCGACAAAATCTGGAGCTACACTCATAAGGAGGAGCCAAATGAACGTTTGGCTGTGGAGAAGTTTCACGCCCTTCTGGATCAAGTCGTCCTCCATGAGTTGATGCATGCCCTTATGGATACACGTCCGTACCTGGACCCGTACTATTGGCAGTGTCACGCACATTCACCATTTAGCTACGACACCTCACAGCTCTACAGGCTGAGAGAGGAGTCGCTGGCGGAGGCGCTCTCTCTGGTGCTGGTGCGGGAGGTTGTCACCGAGCCTATGTGGGATTACCTACTAAGCAATACCCGGGGAAACAGCTTGCCCTATCGACTTGGGGCTGACTATGCAGACGAGAGGCTCTTGTCGGAGGCTGTCTTCAACTGGATGGATGCTAAGAAGAAAGCCGATATTTTCGGATGTAATAGCCTGTGTAAGCCACTGTATGATGACTGGTGCGACTATGTGTTCTCGGGTACCCGACTGGATCGTTCTCAGCTGAGACTTTACGAGGAGGGCTTCTGGTTTGGTAAAGCCTATCGCTACAGAGAGAGTCTTGACTCTACCGAGACGATCCTATACACTGAGGAGGGACTTGTCCTGCAAGTGATCAAGGACTATATGGAGGAGCATCAGGGGATCACACGGAGTGAGCTGAAGGAGGCTTTTCCCTCAGGCCTCAACACTCACTTTAAAACTATGATTGACTATCCGGAGACTAATGGGTTTCAGGATAAGAAGGATGATAAATACATAAGATCTATTTACGATGATCGTATATTACAATGCTCCGATGGACAGGTGGCAGTAAGCGATTACTGGCACCCTTGTTCAATGCCTAACTTCGTGGAGAATGCGAGAAAGCTTGGCTTCAAAATCAAGACCTACTCTAGGCCCTAATGACTGCTTTATCCGGCTGTCAGGAGACTCATCGCAATGGCGGTGATGATGTGCATCCGCTAATTGCGTACTTTTGTGGAAAGGATGGTAGATGATGAAGCAGGAACAAAGCGATGACGACGCTGGAGATCATACTGCTTGTGGTGGTCGGTGGGCTGCTGCTCCTCGTCCTGGTCC
>ERZ1673749.854-NODE-854-length-27243-cov-8.691996_pt1 | contig 27243 bp, 25 predicted proteins | sample MGYA00580204_ERZ1673749 | MGnify/ENA primary metagenome ERZ1673749 (study PRJEB41218, sample SAMN15661745) | gut metagenome | host: Homo sapiens | place: Canada: London | collected 2015-08-20/2019-03-30 | study: EMG produced TPA metagenomics assembly of...
GACACACCTCAATCATGCTCGAGCACAGGCCCACAATTAGGAGACACGCCCTAGTTTGCACCCTTTGGCCAATCCATTCGACGACTCTGCGATTACCGGCTCCGGCTCCACCCCCGTCATCCCCGCCACCGCGTACTCCTCTGCGGAGATCTCGGTGCAGGGGTCGAAGAGGTCGTCGCCAAGCGTGGCCGGGTCGAAGTCCCCGAGCTCCAACGTGCCGCTGACGAAGTGAAACGCCGGTACTTCTGCGACTTCCGCAGCCGACTCAGCCGACTCAATCGGGTCGCTCGCGCACCCCGACAGCGCCACTGTGGCGATGCCGAGGCAGATCGGCAACGCTCTCTTCTTCCCCATACCTTCCCCCATTCGCTGCAAACTATTTCAAGTAGTGACCATTATGGCGGTCCGGCCCAGACAGCGCCATCGGAAAGCAACCGAGTTACATCCCGCCGGTCGCAGAAGCTGCACTAGCCGACTGTCCAAGGCTGGTGCTACATTCAGCAGGTGATACTCCTGTTACGGATGTGACAGCCTCCTCTTTCTGAAAGGTCCGACAGTGCTCAACCGTCGTCGTTTTCTCCAGGCCGCCGCTCTTTCTGCTGCGGCCACCGCCACTACCGGCGCTTTCGCTCCGGCGTACGCGCAGCGCCGCATCCTCGGCACCGTCATTGACTACTCGGCCGGGGTGCCCTCCGCCGCTGCCGTAAAGGCCGCCGGCCACATGGGCGCAGTGCGCTACGTCTCGCTGCGCCGACCGGGAGCGAACTGGATGGTGGGCAAACCAGTCACCATTGAAGAGACGCGAGACTTTGCAGCCAACGGTCTGGCCACCGCATCGGTCTACCAGTTCGGGCGCGCCGAGACCTCCGACTGGCACGCCGGTGCCGCGGGTGCGGCGAAGCACGCCCCGCAGGCGATCCAGCTGCACCGTGCAGCAGGCGGGCCGAACGGTCGCCCAATCTACGTGGCGATTGACGACAACCCCACCCGCGACCAGTACGTCAACCAGATCCGCCCGTACCTGCAGGCATTCCAGTTAGCGCTCAGCGCAGTGGGACTGAAGACCGGTGTGTACGGCAACTACAACGTGATTCAGTGGTGCGTCGAGGACCGCATTGGCACGTTCTTCTGGCAGCACGACTGGGGTTCGCAAGGCCGACTCCACCCACGCGCCAATATCCACCAGAAGGCGAAGTACGTGGGCAACGTGCAGGGCGTGCAGGTCGACATCAACAATGTGTACACCGCGGACTGGGGGCAGTGGACCCCAGGGCGACCGGGCGGGCTGCCGCTTCCCGACGTCAACGCACTCGTCCAAAGCTCAAGCCAGCTGTCGTCGTCTGTTGATTGGCGTCGTTACTTGCCGTAGGGGCGGCGTCGAGAAGCGAAAAAGCGCTAGGGTGATTCCTTAGAAACAGCCGCAACCCCCGGGAGAATCATGACGGTGCTCAAAGAAGGACAAATTCAGCGCTCCTACATCATGGCGGACCGCGGCGAGCGCCCGCTGATTCGCGGGTGGTTCCACTTCTTCGCGGCGGCGCTGTCCGCACTCTCGTCGGCGGTGCTGATCACCTTCGCGTGGATGACGATCTCTTGGTACGAGGCGCTCGGAGTCACGCTCTACGGCGCGGGCGTCGTGCTGCTTTTCGGGGTCTCCGCTGCTTACCACCTCTGGCCCTGGCAGCGAGCCGAAACCGTGCAGTGGTGGCGGCGCGCGGATCACGCGACCATCTCCATTTTCATCGCGGCAACCTATACCCCACTATGCCTGATTGTGTTTGCACCGACGACCGCGGCGCTCATGCTTGCCGTGGCGTGGGCGGGCGGCATCGGCGGGGCGATCTTGAACCTGGTATGGATTAACCATCCGCGCTGGCTGGACGTGGTGGTGTACGTGGGGCTCGGCTGGATTATCGTGCCGCTGATCCCCACGTTGTGGCACGAGGCAGGCCCCGCCGTAGTCTGGCTCCTGCTGGCCGGCGGCATCATTTACACGCTCGGCGCGCTCGTCTACGGGTTCAAGTGGCCCGGGCGCAGCGCTCGCTACTACGGCTACCACGAGCACTTCCACACCGCGACCGTCGCTGCGGCAATCTGCCACCTGGTGGCTATCTGGTTCGTCGTTGTGCAGGCCGGGTAGGCCTTTCGACGCGCCGGGGCTGTCTTGGGGGGCCTGCTTTGGGGGCCTAAACGGTCTGGTCTAAACGGAGCTAGCTCCATTTGCGGTTGCGGCCGGCATAAAATCCCAGTTCGGCTCTGCACTGTTGGCCTAAATGGAGCTAGCTCCTTTTAGCACCACGTCGCCGGGAAACCCCAGGTCGCGAATCATTGCCCGCGCCAAACGGAGCTAGCTCCATTTACAGACCAAGCCACGCATGCCCAGCCACGCAGACCAAGCCACGCAAAAGCACCGCCCCAAAACCAGAAGGCCGGGGCGGCGCTTACAACAGTGCGTACGCAGGAACCGGATTAGTGGTCGACGGGGGCCTCCACGCCAACACCGGTGAGCGAGCGGACTTCCATTTCCGCCTGCTTCTCCTCGAAGTTGTCCGGCTTACCCAGGAAGGTGCCGATGATGCCGCCGAGGAAGCCGAGCGGGATGGACACGATGCCCGGGCTGGTCAGCGGGAAGATGGACCAGTCAGCGTTCGGGAACATGGCGGTCTCTGCGCCGGAGACTGCCGGCGACAGGAAGATCAGCAGCAGCGCCGAGATCAGGCCGGTGTAGATGGACACGACCGCGCCGGTGGTGTTGAAGCGCTTCCAGTACAGGGAGTACAGGATGGTCGGGAGGTTGGCGGATGCCGCGATGGCGAATGCGAGGGACACCAGGAAGGCCACGTTCTGGGACATCGCCAGGATGCCCAGAATGATCGAGACGATGCCCAGGATCACCACGGTGATGCGGGAGACGCGGACCTGCTCGTCCTCAGAAGCCTCACCGTCGCGGATGACAGACGCGTACACGTCGTGGGCGATGGAGGCGGAGGCAGTAATGGCCAGGCCGGAGACCACCGCAAGCACCGTCGCGAAGGCGACAGCGGAAATCAGCGCCATGAAGAGGGAGCCGCCGAGCTCGAAGGCAAGCAGCGGTGCCGCGGCGTTCGCACCACCGGGCGCCGCGAGGATACGGTCCGGGCCAACCAGGGCTGCGGCAGCGTAGCCGAGCACCAGGGTGAACAGGTAGAAGACACCGATGAGCACGATCGCCCAGGTCACAGACTTACGGGCTTCCTTCGCCGTCGGCACGGTGTAAAAGCGCATGAGCACGTGCGGCAGGCCCGCGGTACCCAGAACGAGGGTCACACCCAGAGAGATGAAGTCGATCTGGCTGGTCAGCGTCGCGCCGTACTTCAGGCCGGGCTTCATAATTTCAGAGGCCTCGTAGCCCTGTGCGGCGATGTAGTCGGATGCGGCGTGGGCGCCGATCGCACCGTCGAAAAGCGTGCCCATGCCGCCGCGGATTTTGATGAACACCAGGACGGTCATGATGGCAACGCCAGCGACAAGGAGCACCGCCTTGATCATCTGCACGTAAGTGGTGCCCTTCATGCCGCCGACCAGGACGTAAATGATCATGACTACGCCGACGACCGCGACACAGATGGCCTGCGCGGTAAAGCCGTGCAGGTCCAACAGCACGGAGACGAGCGAGCCGGCACCCGCCATCTGCGCGATGAGGTAGAACAGCGACACGAACAGTGTGCCGAAAGCAGCGGCGACGCGCACTGGCTTCTGGCGCAGGCGGAAGGACAGCACATCCGCCATGGTGAAGCGCCCAACATTACGCAGCGGCTCCGCCACCAACAGGAGGGCGACCAGCCACGCCACGAAGAAGCCGATGGAGTACAGGAAGCCGTCGTAGCCATTGAGTGCAATCGAGCCCACAATGCCCAAGAAGGACGCGGCGGAGAGGTAGTCACCAGCAATAGCGAGACCGTTTTGGGTACCACTGAAGGAGGAACCACCGGTGTAGAAGTCAGCCGATTCGCTCGTAGTCTTACCAGCGCGGGTCACCACGTAGAGGGTGACGACGATGAAGATCGCGAACACCGCGATGTTCAGGATCGGGTTGCCGGCGCCTGCTGCTTCTGGCGCTGCGAGGATAAGGTCCTGCATCGTTTAGCCCTCCATCTCTTCTCGGATGCGAGCCGCACGCGGCTCAAGGTTCTTATTCGCCCACTTCACGTAGATCCAGGTGATCAGGAACGTGGTGAAGAACTGGGCCAGCCCCAGCCAGAGCCCGACGTTGAGGCCCAAAAACGGGGTTGCCATCGCCTCCGGCATCAGCGTGGCGACGACCACGAAGACCAGGAACCACAGGAAAAACGCGACCGACACGGGGAAGGTAAATCCGCGGAAGGTTTTACGGAGGTCCTGAAACTCCGGGCTGCGCTGCATCGCCACAAATTCTTCCGGAGTTGGTTCCCGGCGTTGTGGGATAGAAGTCGATCCAGTCACGGCTTCGATCCTTTCTTGTCGTGTACAAGTTCTCGAATGCTTCGCTGCACACGCACACCCAAAATCCTGTGTGCTGCCTGCAACTCGACACCACGCATGTTACCTACCCCACACCCGGGGCGTGAATGATTGTTTTAGGCACATCGCACCAAAGAGTGACGCCCACCCCCAAAACATGTGATTAGCAGGAAGAACTAATGATCATACGACCACCCCCGCTCGGGAGAGCTGCACGGAAACTCGCAGCAAAAAGGGCCTACCTCCAAGAGATAGGCCCTCGCGTGCACCAGGCGCACGCCCGAGACTTAGTGCACGTCGCCGGGGAAAGTGAGCGGATCGCCCGACATCCGCTCGCCCTGCACGCCGTCGAGCGCGGCGATATCCTCCGCATCGAGCGACACCTCGAGCGCGCCGAGGTTTTCCTCAAGGCGCTTCGGGTTCGCCGTCTTCGGCACCACCGACACACCCATCTGCAGCAGGTAGGCCAGCACCACCTGCGCAGGCGTGGCGTCGTGCTTAGCGGCTACGCCGGCGATCGCCGGGTCGTCGAAATTCTTGCCGCGCGCCAGCGGCGCCCACGCCTCGGTGACAATGCCATGTTTCGCGTGGTAGTCGCGCAGCTCCTGCTGTGTGAAGCCGGCGTGCAATTCGACCTGATTCAGTACCGGGGTGACTCCGGTGGCCTGGATAATCTCATCCAGCACCTCCGGGTAGAAGTTCGCCACGCCAACCGACTGCAGCTGCCCCATCCCCTGCAGGTGGACGAGCTCCTCAAATGCAGAGACGTACAAGCCACGCTGCGGCCACGGCCAGTGCACCAGGTACAGGTCAATGAACTCCAGGTTCAGACGCTTCAGCGAATCCCGGTACGCAGCAGCCGGCCGGTCCTGATCGTCGTTCCACAACTTCGTGGTCACGAACAGGTCCTCGCGGGTCACGTCGCCGGCCGCGATAGCGTCGCCAATCGCCTTGCCGACGGCCTCCTCATTGCCGTAGAGCGCCGCCGTGTCGATGTGGCGATACCCCAGCTCAATTGCACGGCGCAGGACAACCTCGACGTCTTCCGGGCCAAGCTTGTAGGTGCCCAGGCCGAGCAGCGGGAAATCGTACCCATCGTTGAGTGTGGTGACAGGGATGCGCATCGCAGCCTCCTTAATTTGCGTCAAGCAAGTCGATGACAAAAACGAGCGTGCGCCCGGAGAGCGCGCTCACGCCACCAGCCGGCCCGTAGGCCTTTTCCGGCGGCACGATGAGCTCACGACGCCCGCCCACCTTCATACCGGGGATCCCCTCCTGCCAGCCCTCAATCAGGCCAGCGAGCGGAAACTCCGCAACCTCGCCGCGATCCCAGGAGGAGTCGAATTCTTCGCCGGTTGCGTAATCCACGCCGAGGTAGTGCACCTTGATGTAGCCGCCTGCCACCGCTTCAGCGCCTTCGCCGACAACCAGATCTTTCACAACCAAGTCGGTCGGCGCAGGCGCATCGGGGATGGTGATGGTGGGCTTTTCCATGGGTGTTAATACTCCTTAAGTACAAACTTCTTCAGTACAAACTCGCGTGAAAATGCGAAACGGCCAAGCACGGTTTCCCCAAAGTATAAGGGAAATCCCGTCCTTGGCGGGTATTCGGCGCAGCTACCTGGGGGTTACCCTAGCGCTGGTCGCGCGGAACGAACTCGCGCTTCTGGTAGCCGGTGTAGATCTGACGCGGGCGGTTGATCTTGGTGTTCATCTCCAGCTGCTCGCGGTACTGGGCGATCCAGCCCGGCAGACGGCCGATGGCGAACAGGACCGTGAAGAAGTCGGTCGGGAAGCCCATGGCGCGGTAGATCAGGCCCGTGTAGAAGTCCACGTTCGGGTACAGCTTGCGGGACACGAAGTAGTCGTCCTTCAGCGCGATCTCCTCGAGCTCCATCGCCAGGTCGAGCAGCTCGTCGCCGCCCAGGTGCTCGAGCACGTCGTGTGCGGTCTCCTTCACGATGGCGGCGCGCGGGTCGTAGTTCTTGTACACGCGGTGGCCGAAGCCCATGAGGCGGACGCCCTTTTCCTTGTTCTTCACGCGGTTCATGAAGTCGGTGGCGTCGCCGTCGTGGTTGTTCTTGATGTCCTCGAGCATCTCGAGCACAGCCTGGTTTGCGCCGCCGTGGAGCGGACCAGCCAGGGCGTTGATGCCGCCCGCGATGGAGACGAACATGTTCGCCTGCGCGGAACCGATCATGCGCACGGTGGAGGTGGAGCAGTTCTGCTCGTGGTCTGCGTGCAGGATCAGCAGCTTGTCCAGCGCATCGACCAGGACCGGATCAACCTCGTACGGCTCGGTCGGGTAACCGAACATCATGCGCAGGAAGTTCTCGCGCGCGTTCAGCGCGTTGTCCGGGTACATGTACGGCTTACCCTGGGACGCGCGGTAGGCGTACGCCGCCAGCATCGGCACCTTGGCCATGAGGCGCACGGTGGCCTTGTCCAGCTGCTCTTCGTCGAGCGGGTCGAGCTGGTCCTGGTAGTACGCGGAGAGAATGTTCACCGAGGAAGCCAGCACGGCCATCGGGTGCGCGTTGCGCGGGAAGACGTTGAATGCCGCCTTAAAGTCCTCGTCCAGCAGCGTGTGGTGACGGATCTCGGTGTTGAACTTCTCCAGCTCATCGGTGGTGGGCAGCTCGCCACGGATCAGCAGGTAAGAAACCTCGTTGAAGGACGCGTTTTCTGCCAGGTCAGCGATATCGTAGCCGCGGTAGCGCAGGATGCCCGCGTCACCGTCAATGTAGGTGATCTTCGACTCAGTCGAGCCGGTAGAGACGTACCCCGGGTCAAAGGTCACCAGGCCGGTCTCACCCAGCATCTTGCCGAGGACTACGCCATCGTTGCCCTCGGAAGCCTGCATGATGTCCATCTCGTACTCGCCACCCGGGTAGTGGAGTACCGCCTTCTCTTTGTTCTCAGAAGCCACAATGTGCCTTTCCACGATTGCTCACTTTGTATCCGGCCATCGCCGAAGAATTACCTAAGCCATCGTAGCAAAGTTTGTGACGCGCATGACAAGCCCCAGGCACGGCCCAGAACACCACATCTGAGGGAAAGTGGCCACACAACACTCATGCAGAGGGCATAATATTATGCACTGCACAAGCGAACGCAGTTTCTTTCTAAATCTGAGGATGTAGGTTTTCATGAGCTCTTTCCCCACTCTCCCCTCCGACCTCCTGCCGGCAGACAGCCGTTTCGGCTGCGGCCCCTCCAAGGTCCGCCCGGCACAGCTCGACGCCATCGCTCGCGGCGCCAACATCATCGGCACGTCGCACCGCCAACCGGCCGTAAAGAACCTCGTCGGCGAGGTCAGTGAGGGTCTCTCCTCACTCTTCAACCTCCCAGAGGGCTACGAGATCGTACTGTCGCTGGGCGGGGCAACCGCGTTTTGGGATGCGGCGACGTTCGGTGTCGTCGAAAAGCAATCGGCTCACCTTACCTTCGGTGAGTTCTCCTCGAAGTTTGCCAAGGCTTCTGAAAAGGCCCCGTGGCTCGATGCACCGCAGCGCGTTGAGGCGGAGCCGGGTACCGCCCCCTCCCCCGCCGAGCTCGACGGCACCCAGGCCGATGTCGTGGCGTGGGCCCACAATGAGACGTCCACGGGCGCGATGGTGCCGGTCAAGCGCCCGGACACCGACGCACTCGTGCTTGTCGACGCCACCTCCGGCGCCGGTGGGCTGCCCGTGGATATGAAGGAAGCTGACATCTACTACTTCTCCCCGCAGAAGTGCTTTGCTTCCGACGGCGGCCTGTGGTTGGCTGCAATGAGCCCGGCCGCAATCGAGCGCATTGCCAAGGTCAAGGACTCCGGCCGCTTCATCCCCGCCTTCCTGGACCTGCAGACGGCCGTGGACAACTCCCGCAAGAACCAGACCTACAACACCCCTGCCGTGGCGACGCTGCTCATGCTCGCCGACCAGGTCAAGTGGATGAACGAGAACGGCGGCCTGGAGGGCATGGTGGCACGCACGTCGGCGAACGCCGAGGCCCTGTACGGCTGGGCAGACGCACACGAACTGGCAACGCCTTTTGTGAAGGAGCCGGCGCAGCGCTCCCTGGTGGTCGGCACCATCGATTTTGACGAGCGCGTCGACGCAGCGCAGCTGGCCAAAGCCCTGCGCGAGAACGGCATCCTCGACACCGAGCCATACCGTAAGCTGGGCCGCAACCAGCTGCGCATCGGCATGTTCCCGGCTATCGATGCCCAGGACGTCGCCACGCTGACCAAGGCGATCGATTGGCTGCTTGCCCAGGGCGTGGGCCAACAGTAACGACGCGCGGTGCGATAGGCTGGGGTGAACTTTGAGGTCGAAGGGAGATTCATGCGCGAGCTGTATTTGATGGCAGACGAGTCAACGGAGAAGTTTTTCGTTCTCCGCGACTCCGAAGGCGTGAGCTTCCAGATTGCCCGTTCGGAGTTTGCCCCTGTCTTCTCCCCTGCCGCTGCGCAGGACGAGTCCCAGGACGCTATACAGAACGCGGCCCAGGTGCAACGCGGCGAGGAGCAGCCAGCGCCACTTTCCGCGGTCGAAGAGGAAGCGCCTACAGCGGAGACCGAAGAAGCGCCGCAGGAAGACGCCGTCGCAGAACACGACGACACTCCCGAATTCAGCGCGCTGAGCAAGCAGCGCGGGCTGCCGGAACCGGACCCGCTGCTGACCAACCCGCTGACAATGACGCCGCGCGAGATCCAGGCGCGGATCCGCGCGGGCGCGACCTCCCAGGACCTGGCCGATGAGATGGGCGTGGCGGTGAGCCGCATCGACGCGTATTCCCACCCCGTCGTGCTCGAGCGCATGCAGATCGCGGAGGCAGCGAAGCAGTCGCACCCGGTGCGCGAGGACGGCCCGGCGAAACTCACCCTCTTCGAAATCTTGGCCACCGCGTTCGCAGCTCGTGGGCATTCGCTCAGCGACGCGGAGTGGGACGCCACCCGCGAGACCGGCGAGCCCTGGGTGGTGCACCTGCGCTGGCGGGCCGGGCTGACAGAAAACGAGGCGCAGTGGACGCTGCAGCGCTCCATGGGCTCGCCCGCTTCCACGGAGGCCCGCAATTCCGTCGCCGCAGACTTAACCGACCCGGACTTCGTGCAGCCGGTACGCAGCCTGACTGCCGTCGACGCTCGCGGGGCGGATGAGTGGGACGGCAGCGCAAGTAGCGGCCGAGACACTCGAGACACAGCGGACTCACCGGAGGCGGCAGGCAGGGATGCAGGCACTGCTGAGGGCGCTGAAGGTGCTGAAGGCGCTGAAGGCACAGTCACTGAGGGCGATTTTTTGCGCCACCCCGACGGCGAGCAGCCACAGAAGCGTCGCCGCAAGGCCGTCACGCCGCACTGGGAAGACGTGCTGCTCGGCGTACGCACGAATACGAAGCGTCCCCGCAAATAGGTCACGGAAGGATTCCTTGTCATGCCTTATCCCGCCATTGTGACCGTGTGGTTTGTCAGTACCCCTGACCCCGCCGAGGTGTTGAACTCTGCCCCGAAGGCCGACCGTGGTTTCGGCCGCAAGCTACTGTCGCAGATCAACCCGGCCTGGCCGATCACGCCGATCGGCGAGTTTCCGCTCAATCGCTCCTCGACCCCCGGTGCCGATGAATTCTACATCGCTGGCTACCCCGGCGTCGCCGTCGTGCAGACCTTCGTGGAAAAGATGGACAAGATTTCTGAGGTCACGGCCTATCTGCGCGAGGCTCTCCCCGCGACTGATACGTACGTCTTCGCCCACGGCACCGACTCGGACTTTGCGGGCTTTGCCCATTATTCAGACCAGACGGTGCGCCGCGCGCTCGCGGCCACGCGCGAGGTCGTGCTGGAAGATATCGGCCTGCCCGATCCCTTTGAGGCCCCGTACTGGGCGGGCGAGAAGGCTGAGCAGCTCGGCGGCATTTCGCTGCCTTTTGAGCCGTCCGATCTCGCTCAGGCCGCTCAGGAAGCCTGGCTCGGCGTGCCGGTCAGCCCGCAGGGGCCTGACGTGCACGTGGTCGGCTACGCCATCGACGGGCGCCCGGAGCCGAAGATTCACGCGGCAAAACCGCGGACGAAGACGGTCAATGAGGTCGCCGCTCGCTTCGCCGATTCGGAGAAGGACTACGACGACTACGAGCTTCCGAACCCCGACGAGGGTGGTCACGAGTTCGCCGATCTTGCCGACGCCTCCGTCGCCGCAACCAAGCGGGTCGGGCGGGGTGTGGCGCGCCGCGTGCGCAACCTCGCCGCCACGGTGCGCGAGAAGATCCGGCACTCGGACCGCTAGTCTAGTTGCCGGACCGGCTGCGCTGCGCTTCGTAGAACGCAATCGCGGCCGAAGTCGCCACGTTGAGCGAGTCGGTGCCAGGTGCCATCGGGATTTTCGCGCGGACGTCGGTAGCCGCCATCGCATGCCGAGTCAGCCCCGGCCCCTCCCCGCCTACGAGGAAGGCAATCTTTTCGTGCCCCGCCACGGCCTGATGCAACAGGACGGCGTCGTCGGCCGGGGTCAGTGAGACAAGCCACCAACCGGCGTCTTTGAGCTCATCGAGGGAGCGCTGCCAGGTGGTTGTGGTGCCCTCGAGGTGCGCGAAGGGAGTGCGCAGCACGTGCCCCATGGACACACGCACGCTGCGGCGGTACAGCGGATCGGCGGTCGCCGCCCCGAACAGCACGCCGTCAACGCCCATGCCGGCAGCGTTTCTGAAGATGGAGCCGATGTTCTCATGGTCGCCGACACCCTCGAGAATGACCAGGGTGCGTGCGCCGTCGATTACCTCGGCGACAGTGCGCTCCGGTGCCTTGTCCGCGGAGGCGAGCAGGCCGCGGTGCATGTCATAGCCGGCGACCTCCCCCATCAGCTGGCGGGAAATCTCGTACACCGGGATGCCGCGGTGTGCGAGTACTTCCCCGTAGTCGCCCAGGAAGGTTTCCAGCCTGCCGCCGAAGCCGTAGATGGCGCGCACGGGGAAACGCGACTCCACGAGCCTGCCGGCCACCAGCGGGCCCTCGGCAAAAACCAGCCCCTTTTCCTTGTCCGAGTGCTTCAGGTCGCGGATGTCGTCTAGGCGCGGGTCCTGCGCGTCGTCGATACGCGTGCGCATTAGCTCAGTGCCGCCAGCAGCGGGCCTTGGGCGAAGTAGACCACGAACAGCAGGGAGATCAGCCACATGATCCAGTGGATATTCTTCGCTTTGCCGGTAAACAGTGCCATGACGGTGAACGCGATGAAGCCGACGCCGATGCCGTTGGCAATCGAGTAGGTCAGCGGCATCACCACGATGGTGAGGAAGGCGGGGAACGCAACGTCGAAACGCGACCATTCAATGCTGCCAACCTGCATCATCATGAGCGCACCCACGACCACCAGCACGGGGGCGGCCGCCTCGATGGGCACCATCTCGTAGAGCGGGGTGAAGAACATGGCGAGGAGGAAGAGGACGCCGGTGACGACGTTTGCCAGGCCGGTGCGCGCGCCGTCGGCAATGCCGGCGGAGGAGTCAACGAAGACGGTGTTTGAGGACGAGGAGGCCGCACCGCCGAGCACCGCGCCGAAGCCTTCGACGATCAGGGCGCGCTTCATGTCCGGCAGGTTGCCGTGTTCGTCGGTCACTCCTGCCTGGCGGCCGAGCGCGGTCATGGTGCCCATCGCGTCGAAGAAGTTCGCCAACACCAGGGTGAAGACAAGCAGGGAGGCGGCGACGACACCGAGGTGCGTAAACGCACCGAGCAGGTCCACGCTGCCAACCAGGGACAGGTCCGGCACACCACCGAAGGAGCTCGGCAGCTCCGGCACGGCCAACGACCAGCCGTGCGGGTCATCCGCCGACGAGCCAGCGCCGGCAAAGTGCTCGACGATCAGCGAGATGATGGTGGTGACCACGATGCCGATGAACAGTCCGCCGGGGATGTTGCGGGCGACCATGAAACCGCAGATGATCAGGCCGATGATGAAGACGAAGGTGGGCCAGGACGCGATCGAGCCGCCAAAACCCAGCTGCACCGGCACAGTGGTCATCGCTTCGTCCGGGACGCGACGGACGAAGCCGGCGTCGACTAGGCCGATCATGGCGATGAACATGCCGATGCCCACGCTCATGGCGACCTTCATCGAGTCTGGGATTGCGTTGAAGACCGCGGTGCGGAACCCGGAGATGGCAAGGATCACGATGATGATGCCGTCGATGACCACCAGCCCCATGGCCTCAGGCCAAGTCAGTCCCTGCTGGCCTACAAGGGTGACGGCCACGAGCGTATTCAGGCCCAGGCCGGTTGCGATGCCGAAGGGGTACTTGGCAATAATGCCGAACAAGATCGACATCACACCGGCGGCCAGGGCGGTCACGGCCGCAACCTGCGGGATGCCCAGTTCGATACCGTTGCGGTCCGGGCTGGTGCCCAGGATCAGCGGGTTGAGCAAGACGATGTAGGCCATCGCGAAGAAGGTGACCACGCCGCCGCGGATCTCCGCGCCGACGGTGGAGCCCCGTTCGCTGATATGAAAGAATCGGTCAAGCCCGCCTTGCGGCGCGGTGTGAGAGGTGACGGTACTCACGTCAGTTCTTCTCCTCTACCCTGTGTCCGGGTAATTGAATTAGGCGAGTGGCGCAGCGCGTTGCCGCTGCCATTTTACGTGTCATAGCCTGTCACTTCTCTGCCAGTTTTTACAAATACGTCTTTGCGCCGAAAGGAACCGCGTGCACGCTTTTAGCTTCGTCGTGGAAGAGGGCCGGGTTATCGACGCCGCGCGCTACGCCGCAGCAGCCCGTGAGTTGGGCGTCTCCACGGCGGCACTCAACCGCCTGCGCGTGCGTCTGAGCATGGTCGCCGGCACGCGCCGCGCCAAGTTGGAAATCCACGGTGGGACCGCCTCGCTCGAGCTGCGGCCACTGCCGCCCGCTCCGGCAGAGATCACGGTCGCGGCGCGCCCCATCCGCGATGAGCGCACCCTCCCTGCCTACTCTGGGCCGGACTTGGGCTGGCAGCGATTCACGCTCGCGCAGACTCCGGCGCATGAGGGCCTGCTTGTCGACGCCACGGGGAGGGTCGTCTCTGCCATCATGGCTCCGCTTGTGATGCTGCAGCACGGACGCGCCTACACCTCCAGCCACGAACGTACCTCCAGCTCGATCGCACTCGACGGCGTGGCTGAAATCCTCGCCGGGCAAGGCGTCGAGCTCGCCCACCTGCCCGGCGGGTTCATCCGCTCCGACCTACTTTCCAGCGAGGTCTGGGTGATCGACCCGGTCTACGGTGCACGCCTCGTCACCACTTGGCTCGAGTACGGAACCTCTCGCCCGGCGCGGCAGTGGGTGGAACGCGGCGCGTTGCCGACGCACCGTGAGGTCAACGAGCTGCGTGCGCAGCGCGCGGTCGCCGTCTAGATCAGATCGACGGTGGTATCGGCGTGCGCGCCGCAGCCGTAGGAGGAGGCCACCACGCGCCCGTCGGCGGAGTACTCATTAGTGCACACGCCAAAGTTCTCCCCGATCGGCTCACCCATGGGGACGTAGAAGGCGCAAGTGCGGCAGTGCAGGGTAGCTTTCTCGGCGAACTCACTGTTGGGCCCGAAGTCGCCGGTGCGCCAGCGCTTCTCCGCCTCCGCCAGGCCTTGTTCGGTGAGGTAGTGCTTGGTCTCTCGCCCCGGAATGACGATGGCATGGCGGGAGAAAGAATCCGCAGTGATGCGGGTGTCGTCCGGGGCTGGTTCGAGGATGTCGCCGGGGCCGAGATCGCCGGGGCGCAGGCGCTCCGAGTAGGGCACCCAATCGGGGGCCTCGAGGGCGCCCGCCGCAGGCATCAGCGCGACTTCGTTGATGGTCACCCAGGTCGATCCGGTAGCGCAGGCAACCACGGCGTTCCACTCCCAGCCGTCGTAGCCGGGGACGTTGGCCTCGAAGCGGTGGGTGGCCACGTTTTGGCTCAGTCCGCCAACGCCAATGTGCTCCCCGATCTCTTCGGGGGCGGCAATTTCCTCGAGCGCGGCGCGCGCGGTGCTGATGGCGACGTCGCTCAGCAGCGGGGAACGCTTCTTGGATCGGTTGCGGGATCGTTTTCTGGATTGAGACACGCCCCTATTATGCGCGAGAGGTCTGCAGCCGCGCGATGGTGGGGCATCATGGATGCCATGCATCTGTTCCGTTTCCCCCTTCCTTTCGTCGGTGTCGTAGGTGCGCTTGTTGTCGGCGGGCTTGCGCTTGGCGGCTGTGCGAGTGACGCGCCAGCTGGTGGCGTCGAAAAGCTGCATGCCGTGGTACACGAGCGCTACCCCTTCGACCAGGGCAGCTTTACGCAGGGGCTCGAGGTGGCCCCGGATGGCACGCTGTTGGTGGGCACGGGCCAGGAGGGGCAGTCGCGGCTCTATCGACGCACGCTCGGCGCTGCGGGTAGTGCGCGAGACGCCGAGCTCGCCTCCGCTGACTTGGACCCGCAGTATTTCGGCGAGGGCATCACCCAGGTCGGCGACAGCGTGTGGCAGCTGACCTGGCAGGATGGCGTCGCGTTGCGGCGCGACGCGGACACGCTGAAAGCAACTGGCCGCGCGACCTACGACGGCGAGGGGTGGGGGCTGTGCGCGCGCGATGATGAGCTCATCTTCTCCGACGGCTCGGCGACCTTACGCAGCCTTGACCCGGACACCTTCGCGGAGCGCGAACGCTTCGAGGTCACCGCAGACGGCGAGCCAGTGCCGGGCTTAAACGAGCTTGAGTGCGTGGGCGACGCTGTCTACGCCAATGTCTTTACCACCACCGATATCCTCCGCATCGATGCTGAAAGCGGCGAGGTCACCGCGCTTATCGACGCCTCCGCGCTGCCCAACAACGCCGAGGACGACCCCAACAACGTACTCAACGGCATCGCGCACCTGCCTGGCACCGAAGCATTCCTCCTGACCGGCAAACGCTGGCCGGATATGTACCGCGTCACCTTCGAACCCGTCGACTAACTGCACTGGTTAGACTGTCCAGTATGGCTAAACCGGGTGCGACATCATGGGGCAAGCAGATCGCCGTCATTGCCGTGGGGGTGATCGTGCTGGTCGCTGGCATCTACGCCTTTTTGGAGTGGCAGCGCTCGGCCCCTTCCACCCCGGTGCGGGACATCCGCGTGCAGGTCGCCGCGGACGGCACTACACAGGAGCTGGCCCCGTACACGGTCTGCCCACTGGACGAGCAGTGCGATGGCGGCGATCCGCCCACGCTTGATGCAGGCGAGGCGAAGGAAATGACCATTACGGTGCCGGAAGAGATCTCCAGCTCCGGGTGGCGGCTGCTCACGATTTACGACGACCCAGCTGCCAACGACGAGCGGGTCTTTCAGTCCCACGAGGCCAACGAGCACACCGTTGACGTGGCAAAGGATTCGGGGGCGCGCCTGGTTGTCGCCGAGGTCTCCGCCCTCGAGATAGACGAAGGCGAGGACGGGGAAGAGATCCCTGTCCTCGCCACGTGGTCGGTTGCGCTCAACGGCAGCGACGCCTCAGGAAATTAGGCGTCGAGCTCGCGGGCGACTGCGCGCAGAATTTCTGCGACCTGGCGCGCGTCCTTACGGTCCGGGTAGCGGCCCTGCGTGAGGGCGGGCTGCACCTGCGTTTCGATCATCGTCATCACGTCAGCGAGCATGCTGCCCAGCTGCTCAGGCTTGTGCCGGTGCACGGGGCGGCGCTTCGGGCTGTCAAGCACCTTCACGCGCAGCGCCTGCGGGCCTTTCCGGCCTGCCGCAAAGTCGAATTCGACGCGCTGGCCAGGAACAAGCTCCTCTACGCCGTCGGGGAGGACGGACTTACCGATGAAGACGTCCTCTTCACCCGGGTTGGATGCGAAGCCGAAGCCCTTGTCGGCGTCGAACCACTTCACCTTTCCGATAGGCATATTGCATCTTCCTTTACATCTCTCAAGCCCACGTCGGGGCGTTACCTTCACAATAACGAAAGAGGTGATGCTACCCGTTTTCCTCCCCTGCACCACGCCCGGGGCGATCGTGACGTATATCACCTAAGTTTTTTGCAGCTCGCTGACCTGGGAAGTTGACAGATCATCCACCTGCCACCCCGTCCCTACAGTCACAAACCGTGCCCATAACGTGACTCAATCGTTATAAACCGCTAGGCTGACTCGCAATGTAAACCGGCAGCACTGCAAAGGCAGTACCGAGAGAGGATTTTTCGATCATGGGACGCCACTCCAAGCAGACCACTTCCCCGGCCAAGAAGGCCCTCGCGGGCACCGCAGCAGCGGCCGCCCTCGCCGGCGCCGGCGCGCTGGCCCCGCAGGCATCCGCCGCCCCGGACTCCGACTGGGACCGGCTCGCAGGTTGCGAGGCCGGCGGCGACTGGCACATCAACACCGGCAACGGCTACTACGGTGGCCTGCAGTTTAGCTACGGCACCTGGCAGGCATTCGGTGGCGGCGAGTTCGCCCCGACCGCCGACCAGGCCACCCGCGAGCAGCAGATCATCGTGGCAGAGCGCACCCTGGCACAGCAGGGCTGGGGCGCATGGCCGGCCTGCTCCGCAAGCCTCGGCCTGAACTCCGCGCCGACCAACCGCGACGCACAGGCTGCGCAGGCAGCCCCGGCGCCGGCCCCCGCACCGGCACCGGAAGCGGCTCAGGCTGCTGCCCCGGCAGCGCAGCAGGACACCACGCTCGCCGTGGACCAGCTGTACAAGCAGATCGTGTCGAACCTGAACAACGCCGGTATCGGCGTTCCGGCACAGGTCCACACCACCTACGCCGCGAACCGCCACGACTACAACGCTTTCTACAAGGCGAACCAGCCGCTGATCGACGCCGTCCTCAACGGCAACATCAACGGAATCATCGCCCAGGTGCAGGCACAGGCACTGCGCTAAGGTCGGACGCCTGAAAAGGCGACAACGCTGCGGCCCACGCTTTCGCGCGTGGGCCGCAGCGTTTTTCTATGCGCATGAAAAAGCGCCTCCCCAACGTTTGGAAGGCGCTTGAAAGGAATGCGAAATACGCCTGCCAGCGCAGACGCGCCGCAGGCGGCACAACCCTACTTAGCGGTTAATGCGAGTGGTCGTGTGCACGTAGCCGGTTTCCTCAGCCGGCATCGGCAGGACCAGCTCGTCGCCGAAGGGGCTGGAAGCGCCCGCCAGCTTCGAAGAAATCTCCGTCACAGGGTGACCATTACCGTGGGTGTGCTCGGGCCACGCCGGGTTCGCGCGGCCGATATTCTGTACATCTTTAGCCATGACACTCATTCTTTCATGTCCGCGCAGAAAACGCACGTAGACTTGAAAACTCCTACTATGTCTGATTTCGCCAACGCACTTACCAACCTCAGCCCCGACGCGCTGCGTCGCATCATCGCCACGCGCCCTGACGCGTTTGTCCCGCCTCCGCCCTCGTTAGCGTCGCTCGCGACCCGCCTCACACAATCCGCCTCCACAGCGCGCGCATTGCGTAGGCTCAACGCTTCCGACCTCGCCACGCTGCAATCGCTTGTCGACGCCGGCGCCGAGCTCACCCCCACCACCCCCACCGCAGATGTCACCGCTTTGCGCGACGCCGCGCTCGTCTACAGCGCCGGCCCAGACGGTGCCGTGCGCGTCGCCCCGGGTGCGGTCGCACCACTGCCGCCAGCGTGGCGCGTGGCCGACCGCATCCCCGATAACCTGGCGGAAAAGCTCGCCGACCTCGACGATCGTCAGCGCAAAGTCCTCGATTCGCTGGCCGCAGGAGGCGGCATCGGCGTCTCCAAGGCGGCGGCACCGGACGCGGATCCGACTACCCCGGCCGCGCGCCTGCTCGCCGCGGGCCTCATCGAACGGCTTAATGAACGCTCGGTGCGGCTGCCCGAACCAGTACTTTTAGCCTTCCGCGGCCGCACACCGCGCGAGCATCCACTCACCCCTCCCCCCGCGCCGGAGGTAGACCAGGAAAAGGTAGACGCGGATGCCACCGCGGCCGGGCTTGAGGCGGTGCGCCAGATGCGCCAGCTGCTCACCGCCCTTATGCGCTCCCCGGTTCCGCTGAACAAGGACGGCTCCGTCGGGGTTCGCGCAATCGCCGCGCTGGAAAAGACACTCGGCTTCGAGGTGCGCCTGCCTATCACGGTGGGGCACGCCGCGGGGCTCATCGGCTGCGGCCCAGTCGACGAGCAGGACTGCCTCGCCGCAACCAAAGATGCGCTCGCGTGGTTAGACGCCACGATCGCCGACCAGTGGGCAATCCTGCTCGCCGGCTGGCTCGCCTCCCCCTGGCGCTCCGATGCCACCAAACTGCTGCACTCCGAATCGCGCGAGCCCGAGCTGCGCCGCACAAAAGCGATGGTGGCCCGCTCCGGCGGGGACCCGCAGCACCTCCTCTTTTACGCCCCGCTCGACGCCGCAGGTTTGCGCCCGGAGCGCCTCAACGCGTTGTCTGCAGAAGCCCGTACCCTCGGTGCACTTGCCCCCACCCCGTCGACGCCGCTGCGCGCCCTGCTGGCCCGCGAGGACGTCGCCGCCGCGACCCGTGCGCTTGTGCCCACCGAAATCGATGCGGTGATCGCCCAGGCGGATCTGACCATCCTCGCGCCCGGCCCACTACCACCCGCGATGGCGGCGGTGCTCGAGTCCTTTGCCGAGCTTGAGTCCCCTGGCCTGGCCAGCGTGTGGCGCGTGAGCGACGCTTCCGTGCGCCGCGCACTCGACGCCGGCCACACAGCCGCGGAGCTCAAGAGCTGGCTCGATGCGCACACTGTGGGTGAAGTCCCTCAGTCACTGGGCTTTTTGCTTGACGACGTCGCGCGCACCCACGGTGCCATCCGCGCCGGACATGCCCTGAGCTACCTGCGCAGCGCCGACCCGGCACTCATCGCCACGGCTGCTCAGCACACCCCGCTGCGGGTGCTTGCGCCCACCGTGGCCATCTCCGAGTTGCCCTTGCCCAAACTGCTCAAGGCGCTGCGTGAGGCGGGGCTCCAGCCGGCGGCCGAGGACGCCGACGGCGCTACGCTCGACCTCGCGCCCGAACCCGCCTTGGTCCGCCCCACCCCGGCGGCGCTGCCAAAGACGCAGCGCGTGGACGAGGCGCTCGCTGAGCAGCTGGTCAACACGCTGCTCGCAGAAGAAAAGGACGCGTCTTCCACTACTGCGGCGCAGTCCCCTGCTGAGGCGCTCCAGGCGGCGGCGCGAGCCCGCCGGCACGTGCGCGTGACCTACTTCAACAGCGCGGGCGAGCGGCAAACCTTGCTTGCGCTCCCCCTCTCGGTACGGGCGGGCCGCGCCGACCTGCTCAACGAGTCAACGGATGCGGTCGTGCGCCTGCCCATCCCCCGCGTGGCAGAGGTCGAGCTGACCTAACTTAAGGGAGCAGCTTTTCCAGGTCAACGCCCGGGATCATGCCCTGCTGCGCTGCCCAGAAACCACCGCCGAGCACCGCCGCGAGCGCTGCAATTACGCCGAGGACGATTGCGAGCGTGTTGTCCTTCTCACCCGCGTCCGTGGAGCTGCCGTTGTCCTTGCCCGGATTTTCGTCCTGCGCTGCAGCGCGGGTGAGCGTGAACTCGTCGACCAGGTCGCCGGTGGTGTACTCGAAGGTAGACACCTTCAGGCCCTGCGGGGTGACCTCAACGTTGGTGTAGTTGGGAACCTCCTTCTGGTTCCACAGCGCGGTGTAGTCGCGGATGGTCTTCTCCTTGACCGTCTGCTCGAAGGTCTCCTTGGTTTCCTCGTCGCGCTCACCGGTCTTGAAGTCGAAGAACTGGTAGTACTTCGAGCCCGACCCAGAATTGGTGGTGAGGTACTGGACCTCGCCCGGCTTCTTGGCCAGCGTCTCGCCGATCTTCGCCTCACGGCCCGAGTCGACCGGGGTGTAGCCGTTCATCAGGTGGGAACGCGCGTAGATGTGGTCGTGCCCGCCGAGCACCAGGTCGACGTCCAGCTCGGACAGGACCGGGGTCATGCGCTCGCGCCAGTACATCACGCCGCGGTCCTCCTGGTGGTAGGCCTGGGAGAAGGTGGAGTGGTGGTAGGTCACGATCACCCAATCCTTGCCCTCGCCCTGCTCCTTGACCGTGCGGCGCAGGAAGTCCACGTCATCGTCCAGGTCTTCCCAGTCGTTCGAGTCCAGGGAGATAATCAGCGCATTGTTGTGGGTGAACCAGTAGTTCTCGTCCTCCTGGTTCGGCAGGTTGTACATCGCCGCATAGCTCGGGGCGTGGTAGTTGTCGTGGTTGCCCATGTTGACGGCGGTGCGGTAGGAGCGCAGCTCGTCTGGCGAGATGAACGCCTCGTGCTCGTGGAGCGCGGAGTGGTTGGCCTGGTCGCCTGCCGAGAGGATGAAGGAGGTGTCCGGGAACTGCTCCGTAGCCTTGGACACATTGTCGTCCCAGCCCTTGGTCTGCGCCTTCATGTCCTTGGTGGAGTACAGCTGCACGTCACCGAAGAGGAGGAAGTTCCACTTCTCGGCGTCAGCCTTATCTGTAGTGAAGGTGTAGGTCTCGGACCAGCCGTCCGCCTCGCTGCCCACGCGGTAGGAGTAGGTGGTGCCCGGCTCAAGACCGGTAATGGTGGCCTTGTGCTCCGCGATCGTGTTGAAGACCGGCTCAACCTCGGGGTCCTTCAGCTTGCCCTCGGTCAGAGAGACGACCGAGTCCTTCGACGCGGCGTCGACAAGCTGCCCCTTCGCCACATCCGTGCCTTCCGGCGCGAACTGCACGGACTGGCCGGTGATCCCCTTCTGGGTTACCCAGTTGAGCATGGCTTCGCTCTCGTTGCCGCCTACCTGCAAGATGACACCGCGCGGCTTCTTGCCCGGCAGCGTGAATGGGGAATTGAAGTGCTCGGCGATGTACTCGTTGCTCACCTCACGCTGTTCAGCGGAGGCGGCGGGGACGAAGATGCCGGTAGTCGCAATCGCGGCGGCGGTGGCGATGCTCAGGGCGCGGGAACGCAACACGGTGAGGCTCCTTTGGCTATTAAAGGTTTTTAAAGGGGGGTGACAGCCGCCTTTCCAGGCGAACGCACCTCAACCTAAGCCAGCTCACAACCACCGGCAAATGGAGGAAAGTGAATTATGTCACTTTCCTCCCGCGCTTTAGCGGCTGACCTGCTCCAACAGTTCGAGCACATGCTGGTAGGGTTCGCCTGTCGCGCTCGTCAGTCCGAGCTCGCACGTGCGGTTGGACGAGGCGTGGTACTTTGCGCCGAGCGATTGAGCTTCCGCCGCCTCCCGCTTCGTCGCCGACGCCGTGAGCTCCGGGTGCAACATGCCGCGATCGCCAGCGTATCCGCAGCAGTTCCAGTCCGCCGGGACGTTGACCTGCTCGACCGCGGCCTCCGCGACCCTGACCACCTGCGGGAAGATCCCCAGGTGCGTCGAAGAGCACGTCGGGTGCAGGGTCACCGACTCCAGCTTGCGGGGCACATTCAACTTGTCCAAGACGTGTTCCTCCACAAAGGCGATCGCGTCAATGACCGTGATGCCAACCTTTTGCGCCATCTCCGCAAAACCCTGGGTGCACGAGGAGGCGTCCACGATGACGGGGAGGCGGCCGCCGTCGGTGGCCTCCATGAGCAGCGCCTGTGCACGCTGTTCCATCACCTCGTGGCCCTGCGTCATGCCTTTCGACGTCCACGGCGTGCCGCAGCACAGCGAGTCGATCCCCTCCGGCACGAGCAGCGCCAGCCCGGCGCGCTCAACCAGGCGCGCGAACGCCTCGGAGGCACCGACCCCATCCGCCTGCGGGCCGAACATCGAGTTCACGCACGCCGGGACGAATACGCCGACCGGGGCGGCGAACTTGCTGCCGACCCGCTCGCCGAAGGCCTTCGAGCGGGTGCGCCCGCCCTTAGACAATTCGGGGCGGTACTGCGGCACCGTGTCCTCCCCCACGAGCGCACGCGCGACGTCGGTCACCTTCTGTACAAGTCCGGTGGGCAGGTAGTGCGCGCCAGTGAGCGCGACAGACGCGACCTTGTTTGCGGGTGCCCACGCCTTCGCGGCTGCCGCCCAGCCCGCGTTTTCGACCTTCGTGGCCTCCTCGCGGCGCAGCGATTTCACAAACTTGCCGGTATCGATCCCGACCGGGCACGCGGTCACGCACATCGAGTCCGCAGCACACGTGTCGATGCCCTGGTACTCGTAGGCTTCGTCCAGTTCGCGGACGGTGTCCATGTCGCCGTCGAGAAGCGCTTGGGCGCGGGCGCGGCGCACCACGATGCGCTGGCGCGGCGTCATGGTCAAGTCGCGCGAGGGGCAGACCGGCTCACAGTAGCCGCACTCGACGCAGCTGTCGATCGCGTCCTCTACCGTGGCCGACAGCTTCATGTTGTGCAGGTGCTCTTCCGGGTCATCCGTGATGATCACGCCTGGGTTCATCGTGTTGTGCGGGTCGCACGCGCGCTTGAGCTGCACCATCACGTCGTAGAGCTCGTCACCGTATTGGCGGCGCACAAACGGGGCCATCACGCGGCCCGTGCCGTGCTCCGCCTTCAGGTTGCCCTCGGCGCCCAAGATCAGGTCCACCAGCGCGTCGTTGAAGCCGTTGTAACGGGTGAGGTTCTCCTTGCCTTCGAAGCGGTCGGTGATAAGGAAGTGGATGTTGCCGTCCTTTGCGTGACCGAAGATCACCGCGTCGTCGTAGCCGTACTCCGCGAACATCCCCTGCAAGCCGGAGCAGGTATCCGCCAAGTCGCCGACGGGGACCACCACGTCTTCCAGCAGCGCGGTCGTGCCGGAGGGGCGGGCCTCCGCTACCTGGGCGTAGAGGCCCTTGCGGAAGGCCCAGGCCTTCGCTGCTGCAGCGGCGTCGGTGGAAAACTGCGCCGGGTTCTGCAGGTCAAGGCTGCGCAGGATCTCCGCGCCCGCCTGCTCGCGAGCGTAGAGCTCCTCTTCGTCGTCTGCGTGGTACTCGATCAGCAGCGCGGCCTGACCGTCCACGTCAAAGCCGGTAATCTCCTCCGGCACGGAGGCGAAGCTGCGGCCAACCTCGATGGAGTGCGAGTCCATCAACTCCAGCGTCGCCGCCTTGGAGGCAAACAGGTCTGGCAGGCTACGCGTCGCCGCGTCGATGCTCTTAAACACGGCGACCGAGGTGGTCTTCACCTTCGGCACCGGCACCGTGCGCAGCACCGCCTCGGCGATAAAGGCGAGCGTGCCCTCCGAGCCGATGAGCAGGTGCTCGAACACCTTGACCGGATCCTCGAAGTCCAAGAACGCGTTGACGCCGTAGCCCATCGTGTTCTTCAGCGCGAAGTGGCGCTCGATCTTGGCCACCGATTCCGGATTCTCCCGCACGCGCTTCTGCAGCTTCACAACGGTGTCGAACAGCTCCGGCTCCTGCGCCTTGAACTGCTGGTTCGCGTCCGCGTCAGCGGTGTTGATCACGGTGCCGCTCGGCAGTACGAAGGTCATCGACTCCAGCGTTTGGTAGGTGTTGAACTCGGTACCGCAGGCCATACCAGCCGAGTTGTTTGCAATCACGCCGCCCATCGTCGCCGCGCCCTCCGACGCCGGATCCGGCCCCAGCTTCTTGCCGTAGAGCGCGAGGCGCGCGTTGACGGAGCGCACCGTCGCACCGGGCTGCACCCGCACCCGGTTGCCGCGGTCGAGGACTTCGACGTCGCGGAAGTGCTTGCGCACGTCGACAAGCAGGCCCTTGCCCCCGCCCTGACCAGACAGTGAGGTGCCACCTGAACGCAGCACCACCGGCGTACCGGAGGCGCGACCCGCGCGGAAGACGGCGGCGACATCATGCGCGTTGCGTGCCTCGATCACCGCATCCGGGGTGTAGAGGAAGTGCGAGGCGTCGTGGGCGTACTTGATGCGGTCGACCATCGAGGTGTGGACGGTCAAATCGGTGCCGAGCTCGCGGTGCAGGGTGTCGTGGAAGCGCGCGTCGGGCGCGGAGATCGTGGCAGTCATAGGTACCACTTTAGAGGCTAAACTACTTGCAGCACAGCAGTTCCGGCGAAGAAAGGACCCCCATGCCAATCGGAGACGGCCCCTTAATCGTCCAATCGGACAACACCGTTCTTTTGGAGGTCGCACACCCGGACGCAGCGAAAGCCCGCGCCGCGCTCGCCCCCTTTGCGGAGCTCGAGCGCGCGCCCGAGCACATCCACACCTACCGCATCACCCCGCTCGCGCTGTGGAACGCGCGCGCCGCGGGCTTCGACGCCGAGCAGGCCGTGGACACGCTCGAGCGCTACTCCCGCTTCCCCGTCCCGCAGCCGCTGCTCATCAGCGTCGCGGAAACGATGGCGCGCTACGGTCGCCTCACACTCGTACAGCACCCCGCGCACGGCCTCATCTTGGAGGCGGATGAGCCCGCGCTGCTCACCGAGGTCACCCGCAGTAAAAAGATTCGCCCGCTCATCGGCTCGCTTATCGACGCCACCTCCGTCCCCGTCCATCCCTCCGCCCGTGGCCAGATCAAACAGGAACTGACAAAGCTCGGGTGGCCAGTCGAGGACCTCGCCGGCTACGTCGACGGCGAGCACCACCCGATCCAGCTCAACCAGGACGGCTGGCATCTTCGCGACTACCAGCAGTACGCCACCGAATCCTTCTGGGAGGGCGGCTCCGGCGTGGTCGTGCTGCCCTGCGGTGCCGGCAAGACGATCGTGGGCGCAGCCTCCATGGCGCAGGCGCAGACCACCACGCTCATCTTGGTGACCAACACCGTGGCCGGCCGCCAGTGGCGCGACGAGCTGCTGCGCCGCACCACCCTCACCCCAAACGAGATCGGGGAGTACTCCGGCGAGAAGAAAGAGATCCGCCCCGTCACCATCGCGACTTACCAGGTCGTCACCCGCAAGACGAAGGGCGAGTACCGCGCCCTCGAGCTCTTCGACTCCCGCGACTGGGGCCTCATCATCTACGACGAAGTCCACCTCCTCCCCGCCCCCGTCTTCCGCATGGCCGCCGACCTGCAATCCCGCCGCCGCCTGGGGCTGACCGCCACCCTCGTTCGCGAGGATGGCCGCGAGGACGACGTCTTCTCGCTTATTGGGCCGAAGCGTTACGACGCCCCGTGGAAGGAACTCGAGATGGCCGGCTATATCGCCACCGCCGAATGCGTCGAGGTACGCACCACCTTGAGCGAGGAGGAACGCCTCACCTACGCCACCGCCGAGACCCGCGAGCGCTACCGCCTCGCCGCCTGCTCACGCGGCAAGCTCCGCGCGGTCGACACGCTGCTTGCGCAGCACGCAGGCCAGCAGACGCTCATCATCGGCGCCTACGTCGACCAGCTCGAGGAGATCGCCGCGCACATCGATGCGCCACTTGTCGACGGCAAAACCACCACGAGAAAACGCGAGCAAGCATTCCAGGCCTTCCGCGACGGGGACATTTCCACGCTCGTGGTGTCAAAGGTGGCCAACTTCTCCATCGACCTGCCCGAAGCTGCCGTGGCAATCCAGGTCTCGGGCACCTTCGGATCCCGCCAGGAAGAGGCGCAGCGCTTGGGCCGTCTGCTGCGCCCGAAGCAGGACGGGGCCGAGGCAGTCTTCTACACCATCGTCGCGCGCGACACGCTTGATGCGGAGTACGCCGTGCATCGCCAGCGCTTCCTCGCCGAGCAGGGTTATGCCTACCGGCTTATCGACGCCGCAGACCTATAAACTGACCAACCATGAACACCTTTCATTTCGAGGTCGATGAAGAATACGCCAAGCAGCACAATGAACTGCTTCGCGATACCAAGAGCATGGTGCTTTCCGGCATCGCCATCTTTATCCTGTGCGTGCTGGGCGGGATCGCATCGTGGTTTTTCATCAGCCCTACCTCGCCCTGGCGCGTCCTCGCATCTGTGGGCCTCATTCTCTTCGGGGTGATCATGCTCATCGTTGCGCTCATCTTGCCTAAGTCTGTGGGCAAGACCCAAGCGCTTTACGACGCCCACCCCCTCGCACCCGCCATTATCACCGAAAACGTGGGCACCACCCTAACGCTCACCGCGCTGGTGAACATGAACGCGGTCGAGCACGCTCCTGCCCGATGGGCGATCACTTCCCGCGTGGTCAAGCGCATCCCGAACACCCACGACACGGTCGGCACTAAGGTCCCCGTCGTCGCCGTTGGCGGGCAGCGTTCCTCCCGCGACAAAAACACCTGGCAGGTAATTACGCCAATGCCCATTGCCTGGTCAACCCCGGACACCCAGGTGATCTCCCGCGCACGTGCCGAGATCCCCCAGGACCAGTGGATGCGCCTCGAGAAGGCACGCAAGAATACCGAGCTTGTCGAATCCGCGAAGAACTCGTTGGTTCCTCTGCCCTAGCGTTTCTGCTTCGTGCCCGGCTCCTTCCTTTGCGAGGGGGCCGGGCTTTTTTGTGTCTGCGTACGTGAGTTGGTGGTCGCGTTGTGTCGGTTGGTTGCCCGGTCGGTGAATTTGTTTACGCGTTTGTTTTGGTGACCTGGGTGTTTCCTTCACTGCGGGGTTGGTCGCACGCGTGTTGCATGGGCTGTGGTTGTGGTGTGGCTGGAATGATGTTGTATCGGGTTTTCCGCGACCAGGGATAACACTGGTGCAGTGCTGTCTCGTTACATGATGATTCCAGTACCCCGGGGCGGGGTGCCGGCCACGCCCACATACTCCGGTATGACAACGCATCCCGTGCGCGATGATCCTGCGGTGTGGTGGCAATGTTGTTGTATCGGGTTTGCAGCGGCCAGGCATAACACTGGTGTGATGCGGGCTGGTTGCACAATGATTCCAGTACCCCCGGGGGGTCTGTACGCACATGACGAAAACACCCCGTACACCGGTGTGTGGTGTACGGGGTGCTTGTCTGTTTTGAAGTTGTTGGGTCGGCGGTAACCTACTCTCCCACA
>ERZ1673749.859-NODE-859-length-27057-cov-9.993334_pt1 | contig 27057 bp, 24 predicted proteins | sample MGYA00580204_ERZ1673749 | MGnify/ENA primary metagenome ERZ1673749 (study PRJEB41218, sample SAMN15661745) | gut metagenome | host: Homo sapiens | place: Canada: London | collected 2015-08-20/2019-03-30 | study: EMG produced TPA metagenomics assembly of...
GGGAACCAGGAGTCCAGGCCGAAGGTGCGGGCCTCGTCCGGGATGATCGGCACGACGCGCTTGCCCAGCTCCTTGTCGCGCATCATGGCCTTGAAGGTGCGCACGAGCGCCATGGTGGTGGCGACTTCCTGCTTGCCCGAGTCCTTGAACAGCGCCTTGTAGGTCTTCTCAAAGTCCGGCTGCGCAAGCGCCGTGTAGGTTTCGCGGCGCTCCGGCAGGTAGCCGCCGAGCTCCTCGCGGCGTGCCTTGAGGTACTTGATCTCTTCTGCGTCTTCGCCCGGGTGGTAGTAGGGCGGCATGTAGGGATCCTTCTCCAGCTCCTCGTCGGAGATCGGGATTTCCTGCTTGTCGCGGAAGCGCTTGAGGTCCTCCAGGGTGAGGTTCTTCATCTGGTGGGTGGCGTTGCGGCCCTCGAAGTTGTGGCCGAGCCCGTAGCCCTTGATGGTGTGCGCGAGGATGACGGTCGGCTTGCCCTTGGTCTCGAGCGCGCGCTTGTAGGCGGCGTAGACCTTGCGGTAGTCGTGGCCGCCGCGGCGCAGCGCCCAGATCTCCTCGTCGCTCATGTCCTCGACGAGCTTCTTGGTGCGCTCGTCGCGGCCGAAGAAGTGCTCGCGGACGTAGGCACCGTCGTTGGCCTTGAAGGTCTGGTAGTCGCCGTCCTTGGTCGTATTCATGATGTTGACCAGTGCGCCGTCTTCGTCCTTCTCAAGCAGCTCGTCCCACTCGCGGCCCCAGACCACCTTGATCACGTTCCAGCCGGCACCGATGAAGAAGGTCTCCAGCTCCTGGATGATCTGGCCGTTGCCGCGCACCGGACCGTCGAGGCGCTGCAGGTTGCAGTTGATCACGAAGGTGAGGTTGTCCAGCTCGTAGAGCGAGGCCATCTGGAGCAGGCCGCGGGATTCCGGCTCGTCCATCTCGCCGTCGCCAAGGAATGCCCAGACGTGCTGGTTCTCCGTGTCCTTGATGCCGCGGTCCTGCAGGTACTTGTTAAAGCGGGCCTGGTAGATCGCGTTCATCGGGCCCAGGCCCATGGAGACGGTGGGGAACTCCCAGAAGTCGCGCATGCCGTGCGGGTGCGGGTAGGAGGGGATGCCGCCTTGCGGGCGGGAGTGTTCCTGGCGGAAGCCGTCGAGGTCGTCTTCGCTCAGGCGGCCTTCGAGGAAGGCGCGGGCGTACATGCCGGGGGAGGCGTGGCCCTGGAAGAAGATCTGGTCGCCGCCGTGCTCGGCGTCTTTGCCGTGGAAGAAGTGGTTGAAGCCGACCTCGTAGAGTGCGGCCGCAGACGCGTAGGTGGAGATGTGGCCGCCGACTTTCACGCCCGGGCGCTGCGCGCGGTGCACCATGATGGCTGCGTTCCAGCGCATCCAGCGGCGGTAGCGCTTCTCAATCTGCTCATCGCCCGGGAACTCCGGCTCCAGGGAGGTAGGGATGGAGTTGACGAAGTCGGTGGAGGACAGCGCCGGCAGCGGGACGCGCTTCGCGTTGGCGCGCTCGAGCAGGCGCAGCATCAGGTAGCGAGCGCGCTCCGGATCCGACTCTTCGAGCAGCCCGTCGAAGGAATCCATCCATTCCTGGGTTTCCTCCGGATCGCTGTCGTGCAGGTAGGACGCTACACCGTCGCGGATGAGCTCGATGTTCGACTCTTTGGCCTGGTCTTTCTCTGCCACGAGAAAACCTCCCTTTGTGTTTGGGCAATCGTTCCCCACCACCCTACTTCGTTTCGGGTTTTCCGTCATTAATCGCCCAATGCTTATCGACGCCACATTTACCACTTTCCCGCCACAATTCTCACAACAGATGTAAGCTCTATTGCACTGTCTTTGAATCATCTACATGGAGGAAGCAAAACTTTGGGCGCCGCAGGTGTCGACACGTATGCAGACCGGTTGAACATTCAACCCGACGATGTTGTGCAGGAGATCGGCTGGGACGAAGACGCCGACTCTTCCATCTCGGAAGCGATCGAGGATGCAATCGGTGAGCAGCTCCTGGACGAGATGACCGACGAACTCTGTGACGTCGTCTTGCTGTGGTACCGCTCCGACGACGGCGACCTGGTCGACGCGCTCATGGACGCGATCCGCAACCTCGGCGACAACGGCCGCGTCTGGCTGATGACGCCGGGTGCGTCGAAGCCCGGCGGCGTCCACCCCGGCGAGATCTCCGAATCCGCCCAGCTGGCGGGCCTGATGCAGACCAAAGCGGATCGCTTCGGCCAGTGGCAGGGTTCCTGCCTGACCGCGGCTGGCACCAAGAAGTAGTTTCCGCCCTGACCTGCGAGTTAGGTAGCCAAGCGGTGGTTCTGCTACTGTGTAGCGCTAGCGCGCCGTTAGCTCAGCTGGAAGAGCAACTGGTTTACACCCAGTAGGTCGGCGGTTCGAGCCCGTCATGGCGCACCAGGTCAAAGCCCCTTTCCGAGAAATCGGGAAGGGGCCTTGCGTATGCGAGGGGGCGTGACGAATCCCGCACCCCAATTTTCCCCACTTGGGGGAATGCGCATCGAGACGTTGAATTTTTCACGCTTGATGCTGAATCAATGGTGCGCAGATAGCTGGCTGTAAAATGCAAGGTTCTGCAAGCTTTACGCGGTACCTAGGAGAATGTGGCAGTGGATCAGCGCAACGGTTATGCGGTCATTGACCTCGAGACCACCGGCTTTGGCAAGTACGACCGCATCGTGGAGATTGGCGTGGTGCTGCTGGACCCGGACCTGAATGAGGAGCGCCGGTGGCGCACGCTGGTCCAGCCGATGCGCGACATCCCGAATTCCGAGATCCACGGCATTACCGCGACCGATCTGGTGGACGCGCCCACGTTCGACCAGGTCGCGGAGGAATTTTGTGCGGTCGTGGGCAGCCGCACGCCGGTTGCCCACAACGCGCCGTTTGAGAAGCGCTTCCTTGCCGCTGAGTTCGACCGGGCGGAGATGCCCGATACGCTGCCGGAGCAGTGGGTGGACACGATGAAGCTGGCGCGGGAGTATGTGGGCGTCGGCAAGCTGAGCGAAGCGTGTAAGTTCGCGGGCATCCGCAACGAGCGGGCGCACTCCGCGCTTGGCGACGCCGCCGCCACCGCCGAGCTTTTGCGCTACTTCCACCGCCAGCACGGGTGGCACTCCAGGATCAGCCAGCTGACACACCACCTGCCGGCGAGCGGGGCGCGCGCCGAGGACGCCTACCGCGACCGGCTTGCGAACGCGCTGCGCGACAAGCAGATCACGCGCGAGGAGGCCCACGAGCTCGAGGCCGCCGCGACTGGGCTGGCGCACGAGGACGTCGAGGCGATCAACGAGGAGTTCATCCGCCAGCTCGTCGTGCAGGCCTGGGCCGACGGCGTGGTCACGGATGCCGAGCGCGCCGAACTCCTCGCCATCGCCGACGCACTCGGGGTGGACCAAGCACTGGTCGTCCGCCTCATCAGGCCTCTGCCTACCTACGTCACGCTCTCGCCAGGCGACCGAGTGGCGCTGACCGGCACGCTCGCCATGCCGCGCGAGGAGTGGACCGCCCGCGCCACCGCCGCGGGCCTTGACGTCGGCGGCGTAACGAAGAAGTGCGCGGTGCTTGTCGCTGCCAACCCCGACACTATGAGCGGCAAGGCGCGCAAAGCCCGCGAGTACGGGGTACCGATCATCGGAGAGACGCAGTTCGCGCACCTCATCGCGACCATGGGAACCTCCGCCTCGCTTATCGACGCCCCCGCAGCCGAGACCTCACCCGTACGCGTCGCCGCAGCGTGGATCGCCGAGCATCCGGACCGCCCGCTGCACGAGCTGGCACCGCAGTTGCGTCCCGGGGATGCGCCGGAGGCGACGGGGACCGGGATTGATAAGTATCTCGAGCTGTGGGGCGAGCACTTCCCGCGGATGCTTGAGGCTAGCGCCGCCGACCTGCGTAAACTCCACGGGGTCGGGGAGAAGCGGCAGCTGAAGCTCGTGGAACTCGTGCTAGAGCTCGCCGCCGATGGTGCCGCTGATACGCCCGCCCCGGAAGCGCCGGAACCCGCGCAGCCGAAGACCTCCCCGTACGAGGAGCCCGCGCCAACGAAGCCGAAGGACACCACAGACTGGGCCTACCCGACGCCGGAAGAGCTCATGCAGGAGGCAAACAAGCCGCTGACCTCGCCGCCTGTGCCGCAGTACGAGGACCCATTCGCTGTGCTTGCGCCGGAGGAGCCGAAGAAGAACCGCGCGGCGCAGGTGTGTAAGTGGTCGGCGATCACGGTGGTGGCGTCCTTTGTGTTCATGATGATCCTGGTCGGCGCCTTTGATGCGGAGGGCGAGGATCCGCTGGCCATCCTCACCGCGTTGGTCTTCCTCGGTGCGGGTCTGAGCACGGCGGTCTCCGGCATCGTGGCGATTATCGCCTGGTTCCGCCGTCGCTAGTGCCCCGCGAAGGTGGAGGTGTCGATGACGAAGCGGAACTTCACGTCGCCGGCCACGACCCGCTCGTAGGCGGCGTCGACGTCGTCGACGCCGATCTTTTCAATGACCGCGCCGATGCCGTGTTCGGCGCAGAAGTCGAGCATCTCCTGGGTCTCATTGATGCCGCCGATGTTGTTGCCGGTCAGGATCTTGCCGCCGCCGACCAGGCTGCCCATGTACACGCCGAGCTGCTCCGGCGGCAGGCCGACGACGGACATGATGCCGCGCGGTTTCAGCAGCTTGAGGTAGTCGTCGAGCGAGTAGTGCGCGGAGATGGTGGACAAGATGACGTCGAATTCGCCGCGGTGGTTGGCAAAGAACTCCTCATCCTCGCCGGTGGCCAGCACGTGGTGGGCGCCGAGCTCGTACGCCTCGTGCTCCTTGCGCAGTGAGCGCGAAATCACGGTGACCTCGGCGCCCTTCGCCGCGGCGATCTGTACGCCCATGTGGCCGAGCCCGCCCAGCCCGACGACGGCGACCTTGTCGCCTTCCTGCACGTTCCAGCGGGCGAGTGGTGAGTAGGTGGTAATGCCTGCGCAGAGCAGGGGAGCGGCGACGTCGAAATCCAGCCCCTCGGGGATCGTGCACACGAAGTTCTCGTTGACGACGACCTTTTCCGCGTAGCCGCCCTGCGTGATCGTGCCGTCGACGTCCTTCGAGTTGTACGTGCCTACGTTGCCGTTGAGGCAATTCTGTTCCTGCCCGTTTCGGCACTGCTCGCATTCGCCGCACGAGTTGACCAGGCAGCCGACGCCGACGCGGTCGCCGACCTTGAACTTGGTGACCTTGCTGCCGACCGCCTCGACTACGCCAGCGATCTCGTGGCCGACGGTGAGCGGGAAGTGCGCCTCGCCCCACTCGTTGCGGATCGTGTGAATATCGGAGTGGCAGATACCCGCGGCCCTAATGTCAATGACCACGTCGTCCTCGCGCGGGTCGCGCCGTGCAATCTCCACGACCTTAAACGGTGCGTCGGGGCTTTCCTTTTGCAGAACTTTGCTCGTGATTGGCATACGACCAATGCTACGCATCCCGCAGCTAGTCTTCCGCCTCGGAAAACAGGACGGTAAACAGGTTGTCAATCGCCGCGTTGCGCTCGGCGGCGCGCGCGGCGGCGGCCGTGACCGGCTTCTTCGCATCGGGGGCGGTGTGCGGGGCGGGCCGGCCGTGAACCGCCACCGCGCCGGGCACATCGGCGTCGGCGTCGCGGAGGTCGACCACCGCGGTCTCGCCGTTGGAGGTGGTGAAGATGCCGGCCTCGCCGCCGTTGGGAATCGCTGCCGAGATGAGGTCGGGGACAAGCCCGTGCGACCCGTTGACGCGGTCCGGGGCCCATCCGCCCGCGGCCAGGTCGTAGGAGACGTCCACCACGTCCCACTCGCCGAATTGCAGTCGCGCGGTGCCGGCGGTGGCAGAGCCCGGGTCGGGCACGATCGTCACATCGCGCAGGTCGGTGCCGGCCGGTGCGCACACGTCGCGGATGTAGGCGGGCAGCTGCGCGTGCGTGGCGGGGAAAGCACCTGCGTCGTCGGGGAAGGCGATGTTGGTGAAGAAGGGGTGCGCGTCGGCGTCGATAAGCGAGAGCACCGTGGTGGCAGGCGCCACGCGGAAGCTTTCCAGGTCGTCGCACACGCCGTCTTCCACATCGGCCGGCTCGATGCCGGGGCACAACCGCAGTCCGGCGCGGTCGAAAAGGTCGAGGTGGGCGGCCAGGATGTCGCGGTCGGTGACGGTCAGTTGCGGTGGCATCGGGCGGGTCCTTCCTTCGCCGGGGGTTAGCGTTCCTCCTGCCTATCGTAGGCCCGTTGCCACGGGTTGCGCCTGCTTTGCCCGTAGCGATCGCGCGGGGGCGCGGCGGCGGCCTCCTCGGCGGGCTCGGCGACGCCCAGTTGCTCCTGCTCCTCGCGGTAGCGGCGGCGCTCGCGGGCCTCGGCGAAGAGGAAGTAGATCAGCCCGGCCGGGGCCATGACGCCGAACGCGATCCACTGCAGGCCGTAGGACAGGTGGTTGCCGGTCTCCAGCATCGGCAGCGGGATGGCGGAAAGCTCGCCGGGCTGGTCGGAAAGCAGCTGCAGGTAGGGCTCGGCAGGCTCGGTGCCGGTCAGCTCGCCGACCTGTGCGGGGTTGATGGAGTAGACCATGTCGTAGCCCTGGTCCTGCATCGGGGCCTTGGGATGCTCCGGCTCGCCGGCGAGCAGCATCGCGGTGATGGTGACGCTTTCCGTGGGAGCAGGGGCAATCTCGGGGACCTCCGTGGAGTCCTGCGCGGGCACCCAGCCGCGGTTGACCAGGATGGTCTCGCCCGCATCGAGCTGGAAGGGGCGCAGCACCTGGAAGGCGGGGTTGCGGTCGACCGGCCGCAGTCGCAGCAGCACGTCCTTGTCGAGGTAGCGGCCGGTGGCGACCACGCGCGACCACTCGTCGTCCGGGCCAAACCCGTCGAGCGCCTCGGCGAGCGGGACCGGCTCGTGGTCGAAGGCCTCGGCGATGTGCTCGTTGCGCTGCTCGAGGGCCTCGTTCTTGCCCAGCTGCCAGGGCGCGAGGAAGGTAAAAGCGTAGTAGGAAAACAGGGCGATCAGGATGGCGGCGATGACCCAGCCGGGGTTGAGAAACGTCTTCCACCAGCGCGTGGTGCCGCCTGCCTGTGTTGTTTCGCCCTTCACGCCTGCCTAGTCTAGCTGGTCGTTCACCCAGGCAATAATGCCATCGGCGGCCGCTTCGATCTGCTCGCGGGTGGTGGCAAACCCGCGCGAGCCTCCGTAGTAGGGGTCGGCCACCCCGGCGCCCTCGGGTGCGTCCGGGTCGAAGGAGCGGATGAGCCGCACGCGGTGTTCGTCCACGCCGCGGGCGATGAGTTCGGAGACGTGGTTGGTGTCGAGGGCAACGATGAGGTCGGCATCGAAGCGCTCGCCGCCGAACTGCGCGGCGACGTGGCGCGAGCCGTCGTAGCCGTGCGCGGCAAGCTCCGCCAGGGCCCGGGAATCGGCCGGCCCGCCGACGTGCCAGCCGCCGATACCCGAGGACGTCACGCGCACGCGCTCGCCCAGGCCAGCCTCGGTCAGCTTCTCGCGGATGATGACCTCGGCCATCGGCGAGCGGCAGATGTTGCCGGTGCAGACAAAATCGATGTGGAGCGGTTTAGCGGTACTCATTGATAATCTCCTCCAATTCGCGCGCGGTGTGCGCGGTGTGCGTGGCCTGCGCCCATTCCTCTTCTGTGCCGTAGCCCCAGGTCACGGCCACCGACGGCAGACCGAACTCGGCGGCACCGCGAAAATCGTGGGTGCGATCGCCCACCATCACCGCCTTGGCCGGCGCGCGCTGCGTCATCACAAAGTCGAGCACCTCGACCTTGGTGGTGCGCCCGAGTTCGTGGTTCGCCGCCCCCAGAAAGTCGATGTGGCTGAAGATCCCGGCGCGCTCGAGGGCGAGTCGCGCAAAGCGCTCGCTTTTCGACGTCGCCGTGCACACCGAAATCCCTTCGCCTTTCCACCGGGCGATCAGCTCGGCCATGCCGTCAAAGACGTCGAAGCGCTGCCAGCCCTCGCCGGACATGTAGTCCGAGTACGCCTCCATCGCGGCATCCACCTGTACCGGGGAAAGCCCTGCGGCGGCCATGGAGTCGCGCATGGGCGGGCCGGGGATGCGGCGGATGAATTCCTCACTCGGCCGCTCGGCGCCCACGGCGTCGATGCCGCGGAGAAAGCCTTCGCGGATGCCGGGGTAGGAGTCGATGATGGTCCCGTCGACGTCGAGAAGCACTGTTACTTGCGTATCCTTCACGGCCCCCAGCATGGCAAATTTGTAGGCTGGTTGCCATGACTGTCGTAGCTGATGTTGTACGCGCACTGGAGACTGCCTACCCGCCGCAGCTGGCCGAGAGCTGGGACGCGGTGGGGCTGATCTGCGGCGACCCGGACGCCGAGGTGCAAAAGGTCGCCTTCGCCCTCGACTGCACCCAGGCGGTCGCCGAGGCCGCGGTTGCCGCCGGCGCGCAGATGCTGGTCGTGCACCACCCGCTGCTCATGCGTGGGGTGACCTCGGTGGCAGCGAACACGCCGAAGGGCAAGGTCGTCCACACCCTCATCGCCGGCGGCTGCGCCCTGTTCGCCGCGCACACGAACGCCGACTCCGCGCGCCCGGGGGTGTCCGATGCGCTCGCCGAGCTCATCGGCGTGCGCCCCGGCCGCCCGATCAAGCCGATCTTCCTTTCCGGCACCGACAAGTGGGGCGTGCACGTCCCGCCGAAGGATGCGGACGGGCTCAAGCGCGAGCTCTTCCACGCGGGTGCCGGCGCGATCGGCAACTACCGCGAGTGCGCCTTTAGCCACGAGGGCACCGGCGAGTTCACCCCCGTCGAGGGCGCCGACCCCACCGATGGGCAGGTGGGCAAGCACTACACCGCGCGCGAGGTCCGCGTCGAGTTCGTTGCCCCCACCACGCTGCGTGCAACGCTTATCGACGCCCTGCGCACCGCCCACCCCTACGAGGAACCCGCCTTCGACGTCGTCCAGGTCGCCGAGCCGGCTGGCTCCCGCGACCTGGAGCAGGCGTGCGGTCTGGGGCGCGTCGGCGAGTTAGATGCACCGATGACGCTGCGGGAATTTACCCAGCAGGTCGCCGACGCTTTGCCCGAGACAGTGTGGGGCGTGCGCGCCGCCGGCGACCCGGAGCAGGTGGTGAAGAAGGTGGCGGTCTCCTCCGGCTCGGGCGATAGCTTCTTGGCGGATGCGGCGAAGCTCGGGGTGGATGTCTATGTCACCTCGGATTTGCGCCACCACCCGGTCGACGAGCACCTGCGAGCCGGCGGGCCCGCGGTGATTGATACGGCGCACTGGGCGAGCGAGTTTCCGTGGACGCAGCAGGCGGCGAGTATCGTTGAGCCGCTAGGGGTTGAAACGCAGGTGCTGGATATCCGCACCGACCCATGGACGGTGTCCGCGCACCCCGCGGCAACAAACGAGAAAGAGGGATGAGCAACCGTGAAGCTAACTGCGAATGAGCAGCCGATTCTGCTGAAGCTGGCGCAGGCTGACCGCGTGGCCGCGCACCCGGAATCCGCGCGGCCCGAGGAACAGGAGCTGGAGAAGCTTCTGTCGCAACGCAAGGAGCTGCAGGCCGCCGCTGCGGCAGCGCAGATGGCCGTGGACGACATGGAGCTGGAAATCCTGCGCATCCAGGAGGACGAGCGCAAGCTGAAGAAGCGCGAGCTCGACGACAAGCGTCAGCTCGGCGCCGAAACCAATCCCGAGCGCCGCAAGGATTTGGAGCACGACCGCTACGCTGCGAAGTCGCGCATCGCCGACTTGCTCTCCGAGCTCAAGGAGGCGCACAACGAGATTGCCGCGCTGCGCAACAACCGCGACAACCACGGGGCGCGCTTGGACGAGATCGACCGCAAGGTCGAGACCGCCCGCCGCGCTGTCGAGGCGCTGCCGGTGCGCGAGGACGTCGACACGGCGGCCCTGCGCGGCAAGCTTCCCGACGACGTGCTCGAGGCCTACGACTCGGTCGGCGCCGCCGCGTTTAACGGCCGGACCTGCAACGGCTGCTTCATCCAGCTGCCCGCCAGCGAGCGCGCCGAGGTGATGAGCGCGGACCCGGACACCCTGCCGCACTGCCCGAACTGCGACACCCTGCTCGTGCGCGTGCTGCCCAACCCGGAGGCGTAGATGAAGGTCGCAGTCTTTACCGACGGCGGCTCGCGCGGCAACCCAGGTGTGGCCGGCTCCGGCGCGGTGGTCTACGGCGACGCCGGCGAAACACTGGCCGAGATCGTCTACGTGGTGGGGGCGAAGTCCTCCAACAACGTCGCCGAGTACCACGGCCTGCTGCGTGGGCTCGAGGCCGCCGCCGAGCTCGGCGCGACCGAGGTCGCCGTGTCCATGGACTCGAAGCTCGTCGTCGAGCAGATGAACGGGCGCTGGAAGATCAAGCACCCCGACATGCAAAAGCTCGCGGTCCAGGCGCGCAAGCTCGCCGGCTCCTTCGAGCGCGTCACCTACACCTGGGTGCCTCGCGCGAAGAACAAAAAAGCCGACGAGCTGTCGAACCTCGCGATGGACGCCGCCGAAAAGGACGGCACACCCCGCATCGTGGGCGGCGCGGAGGGAGCCTCCGCGAAGAAAACAGACGCGAAGAGAACGGACGCGGCGAGGAAGGCCGCGACGCACACGGACGCCCCGCACGCCGCCGCGCTCGTCCACGGCGCGACTGACACCCCGCGCACCCGCTTTATCCTGCTGCGCCACGGCCAGACCGCGCACTCCGCCGAGCACCGCCTCTCCGGCACCTCCAACCCGGAGCTGACCGAGCTGGGGAAGGAGCAGGCGCGCCGGGCCGCCGAGGCGCTCCGCAGCCTCGGCCCGATCGACGCGATCGTGGCCTCGCCACAAACCCGCGCCCAGCAGACGGCGCAGGCCGCGGCCGACGCGCTCGGCTTCGATACCTTCGAGACCATCGACGGCTTCCGCGAGATCGACTTCGGCGACTTCGAGGGGCTGACCCGCGAGGAGGCGCGGAAGAAGGATGGGGAGGCGTGTGCGGCCTGGGAGTCGTCGATAAGCAAAGCCCCGCCGAACGGCGAATCGATCACCGCGCTGCACCGGAGGGTGACGCGTGCGCGGCTGAAGCTGCAGGAGCAGCGCGAGGGGCAGACGATCCTGGTGGTGACCCACATGATGCCGATCAAATCCGTGATCCGGCAGGGCCTCGGCGCCGGCGCGGAAGTGTTTACGCACAGCTTCCTCGACCTGGCCAGCATTTCCGTCGTGGATTTTTGGGCAGATTTTGGCGTCGTGCGCTGCATAAACGATGTTGCGCACCACCGGTAGGGTATAGTGACGCCTTGCGAATGAGCCGGCCGGGTGACCGCGGCCGTCCGTACCGCCGCGCATGCGGGCTGGCGGGTGGCCGAGGAAAGTCCGGACTCCACAGGGCACGGTGGTTGCTAACGGCAACCCGGAGCGATCCGCGGGAAAGTGCAACAGAAAGTAGACCGCCCGGCGCTTTGCCGGGTCAGGGTGAAAGGGTGCGGTAAGAGCGCACCGGCGCTGATGGTGACATCGGCGGCCAGGTAAACCCCACCGGGAGCAAGGCAAGAATCCCCGCTCGACACAAGCGGGGGTCGTCGGACGCGATGAGGCTGCCCGCCCAAGTCCGAAGGTAGCTGCTTGAGGCACCCAGCGATGGGTGGCCCAGATGGATGGTCACCGCCCTTTCGGGTACAGAATCCGGCTCATAGGCTGGCTCATTCGCCCATTCACACAGCACGGGGCGAAAGTCTCTGGCACGATGGCGGGATATGAAACTCTATGCCGCGCCGCTGAACTTTCGCGCCATCGCGCGCGAATTTTCCGTCCCCACCGACTTCGCGCCACAGGTGCTTGCAGAAGCGGCGCAGCTTGAAGACCGCTTCGCCGCCACGCGTATCGACGCCCGCTCGCTGCCCCTTGTCACCATCGACCCGGCGGGCTCGCGCGACCTTGACCAGGCCGTCCACATCGCTTCGCGCGAGGGGTCAGGCTACACCGTCAGCTACGCGATCGCGGATGCCGCCGCCTTCGTCGAGCCGGGCGGTGCGGTCAAAGACGAGTCGCTGCACCGCGGGCAGACGATTTACCTGCCCGACGAGCCGGCGCGGCTGCACCCGCCAGCCTTAAGCGAGGACGCCGCCTCGCTGCTTCCCGACGTCGACCGCCCCGCCGTACTGTGGACCTTCGAGCTCGACCACGACGGCGAGGTCGAGCACGCCCACGTCGAGCGCGCCCTGGTCCGTTCGGTGGCGCGCCTGGACTACGAGGGCGTGCACGCGGATTTCGCGGCCGGTGATGTGCACCCTTCGATTGCGCTGTTGCCGGAGGTAGGAAGGCTGCGGCAGCGCAGCTCGTTGCGTCGCAAGGCGATCAACCTGCGGCTGCCGAGCGTGCGCGTGGTCGGCGAGGAGGACACCTTTGAGCTGTTCATCGAGCCGCGCCACCCGGTGATGGACTACAACTCGGAAATCTCGCTGATGACCGGAATGGTCGCCGGACGCATGATGGTCGACGCCGGTGTCGGCTTTTTGCGCACACTGGGGCCCGCGACGGCCGCAGCGGAGGCGGAGTTTCGGCGCGAGGCTGCCAACTTGGGCTACGCGGTGCGAGGCGAGATCGGCGAGTTCCTCGCGGGCATCGACGCGGACACCCCGCGCGGCATGGCCATGATGCGCGAGGCCCAAAAGCTGCTGCGCGGGGCGGGCTACGCCGACCTCGGGGAAAAGGACCCGGAGGTCCACGCTGGCATCGGCGGCTACTACAGCCACGTCACCGCGCCGCTGCGCAGGCTCATCGACCGTTACGCCACCGAAGTCTGCCTAGCCATTTGCGCAGGCGAAGAGATCCCGGAGTGGGTGCACGAGGACGCACCGCGCGTACTGAAAACGATGGGGCGGACCTCCCAGCTCGCCCACACCGTGGACCGCGCCTGCCTCAACCTCACCGAGGCGACCGTGCTCGCCCCCTGGGTCGGCCACAACTTTCACGGCGTGACGCTGCAGGTCAACGACGCCGACGAGGCCCGCATCTTCGTCGCGGACCCGCCGGTGCTTGCGCCCTCGCACGGCGCGCCGGGGGAGGGCACGGAGACGCAGTTCTCGCTCGTGCGCGCCGACGTGGCCGCGCGCGAGGTGGGGTTCGCCTGGCCAGCCGACTAGTCCGCGGGGGAGTCCTCCAGGCAGGCGGTGCGCCCCGGCGTGATCTCCACGACGTCGAACTCCTTGGCCATCACGCGGGCGAACTCCTCGGCCTCGCGCAACGGCACCAGCGCGAGGACCGCCTTGGATGAGCCGGTAGCCGCCGGCCGGGCCGCGAGCGCCCCGCGCGTTTTGCACAGCTCGATCAGGGCGTCCGGCAGAACGAGCCCGCGCATCTCGGTCGGCGAGTTGACCAGGGTGAACAGGTCGTTCGTGTGGCGCGAGCGCAGGGCCTTGGCCACGGCCATGCTGCGCAGCGTCTCCGCCTCGCAGAAGTGCACCCAGGCGCGCGCCTTCTCCGGCGTCGGCGCGGTCTCGTCGCCGACGGTGCGCCGCGCCGTGACCCACTCGACGACGCGCTCGATGGCGTCGGGAAGCTTGCGCAGCGAGGTGACGCCGAAGTTGGCGCAGGCGGCGTCGATGAACGCGCGGTGCTCGGCGATGTGGGCGACCTCGCCGTAGTCCGCCTCGCCGAACTTCTCCGCGACCGAAAAGATGCGCACGCCCTCGCGGCCGGGGTGCGGCGCCTCGGTGAGCGAGCCGTCCGCGTAATCGATGACCGCGATGCCTGTCCCGCTCGCGCGCAGGGCCGCCGTGTGCCGCGAGCGCAAGCCCGTGAGCTCGGAGTAGGTCTCCACCGCCTGCGAGGCGATATCGGCCAGGCGGGCGCGGAACGGCGCTTCGTTAAGCTCCGCGTGGCCCGCGGCAAGCGCGAGGCACATCGCCGCATCCGCCGCCCACAGCGCGCCAAGGCCCGCGCCCAGCGGAATGTCGGACACCACTGTCATGTCCAACCCCGTCGTGTCGCGGGAAAGCACCTGGCGCTGGATGAGTTGGTGGACCAGCCCGCCCCAGCGCTTGGCCAGCGGGTGGTCCGCGCCCGCGGGGTCGCCGAGCGGCGCGCTCGCCACCACCGGCTCGGAGGCCGGCGCGGAAGCGGAAAAGACGAGCTGGTGGTCATCGCGGGGGCTGACCGCCACCCCGGCGCGAAGGCTGGACAGGCCGATCAGCGTGGCACCGCCGAAGTGATCCACGTTCTCGCCTGCCAGAATCCACGTCGCCGGCGCGCTCGCGGCGTGCGCGGGCGCGTGGCCGGTGCGCGTTTCGTGCGCGGCGCGTGCGCGCTCTGCAACCGGGGCGGCGTGCTGGTCGGTCGGGTCAGTCCACAAAGACATTGAGTGTTCTTTCTCCACGGTGTGTGCAGTTGGCGTGAAACCCTAGACTACCAACCGCGCAAGCCGGGTAGGGTGGGCGAAAACATCTCAGTGAAAAGGAGCAGACCAATGGCTGACGACAAGTTCTACTTCAACCCCACCACCGGCGAGGTCTCCCAGGGCAAGGTCGCCTCGTGGGACAACCGCATGGGCCCGTACGACACCCGCGAGGAGGCCGCGCACGCGCTCGAGATCGCCGCGCAGCGCAACAAGGCTGCCGACGAGGCGGATGAGGCCTGGGAAGACTAGAGCTTCTTGAAGGCCTTCTTCACCTTCTTCATCGCCTTCGGGTAGCCGGCAAGCGCGGCCTGGCCGAGTTCCAGCTCGCGCTGGTAGAGCACCCCGTAGGCGAAGGTGTCCTCGCCGCGAGCGTGCGCCTCCTGCGCGAGCTGGACGAGGTGCTCGCGCGCGGTGACCGAGTCCTGAAAGTCCCCGAGCACCGACTGCAGGCGCGTGCACGCCTTGACCAGCGGACCCGTCTTTAACCCGGAGCCTTCGGCTGCGACCGCGGCGTAGCGCAGCTTCTTCGCCGCCTTGCGCACGGCGTGGATGTAGGCCTCGCGCTCGGCCAGCGGCAGCGCGGCGTCCTCGGCGTATTTCTCCATCTTCGCGTGGCGCTTCCGCAGCTTCGTGTACGCGCCGCACAGCTGCGTGTAGAGCTCCGCGTCGCTGTGCTCGGCGGCACCGTGCAGCTTCTCGACGTCCGCGAGCAGCCCCGCAAAGCGCTCCGAGTCAAGCATCTCGACGATTTCGGCGTGCGCCGCGTCGTACATCCCGCGCAGGTCGCGGTTGATCTGGGCCGCGGTGGCCGCATCGATCGTGCCGGTGGTATCACACGCGATGAGGTCGCGTAAGCGCTGCTCGACGACCTCCGCGTCGCGCGCAGTGCCCAGCACCCCGGCCGCGTACTTGAGCTCGGCCTCCACGTGGGCCGCATTAGCGCTACCGCCTGTAATGCCGTAGGTTGCTAGCAGGGAGCGCATCGTGCGGGTGGCTACGCGCATCTGGTGGACGGAGTCGGCTTCGTCGGCGCGCACGCGCGGAATGTAGTCGACGATCCTTTCGCGCGTGCGCCGCAGCGCCTCATCGACCGGCCCGGCCGGCAGGCTCTCGCCCAGCGCTTTGACCAGTTTCGACGGCGCATCCGCCGGGCGTGCGCCCGCCGCCAGCATGGCCTCGGTGGCGTTGTGCAGCAGTTTTTCGCCGGTCTCGGTCCCGGCGATTGCCTCGCTTAACTCAAGCTCCCACTCGCGCCAGGACTGCGCCTGGCCGCCGGGCAGGTAGGACTCGGAGGAGACGTGGTCGTCGCAAAACTCGGCGTACGCGGTGCCCTCGCGGCCCAGCACGGATTCCACGCGCCTGTTATCTACGCGCGCGATCGGGACAAGTGGTGCATCCCCGATGACCTCCGAGACGGCCTTGCGCAGCTCGGCCGGGACCCCGTCGCCTGGGGCATCCTGCAGCGGCACCTGCAGCTCGCGGCGCGCCCCGCCTTCGCCCGGCAGCTTGACGTGCCAGCCGTCGTCGGTGCCGCCCGTGCGGCGACGCAGCGCCGTCTTCGCGCGCGTGAGCCGCAGGTCTTCGGTGTCGAAATAGGTGGCGGAGAGGTGGTGGGTGGTGGTGGAGGTAATGGACAACGTGGCGTCGACAAGCGAGATGCCCGGCGGCTTGACCCCCTCGTCCACGGCGAGCTTGACCTCAACTTCTAAAAACTCCTGCGGCATGGTTCATCTCCCTCACATCGACTCAACCCCAAGCCTAGCGTCGCTACAGTGGGAGTATGAACACTCAACAGGAAGACGTGCTGCGCAAAGTCGAACAGCAAGACATTGCGTTTTTAAGGCTGTGGTTCACCGACATCTTCGGCTCGCTGAAGACCGTGATGATGTCGCCCGCCGAGCTGGAATCCGCCTTCGACGAGGGCGCGGGCTTCGACGGCTCCTCCATCGAGGGCTTTACCCGCATCTCGGAGTCGGACACCCTGCTCAAGCCCGACCCGTCGACCTACCAGGCGCTGCCTTTCGACGAGGACTCCGGGCTGCAGACCGGGCGCATGTTCTGCGACATCACGATGCCCGACGGCGAGCCGCTCTACAGCGACCCGCGCCAGGTGCTGCGGCGCCAGATCGAAAACGCCCGCGACATGGGCTTCGAATTCATGGCCAGCCCCGAAATTGAGTTCTACGTGGTCAAGCCCTTCGAACCCGGCGAGCGCCCCCAGCCCGCCGACCTGGGCGGCTACTTCGACCAGGCCAAGCGCAACGAGGCGCCGAAGCTGCGCCGCCAGGCGATCGCCGCCTTAGAGTACATGGGCATTGTCACCGAGTTTTCCCACCACGAGGCCAGCGCCGGCCAGCAGGAGATCGACTTACGCCACACCGACGCGCTGACCATGGCGGACAACGTGCTGACCTTCCGCTACATCGTCAAAACGGTCGCCGAGGCCAACGGCGTGCACGCCACGTTTATGCCCAAGCCCTTTCCGCACATGGACGGCTCGGCGATGCACACGCACTTCTCCCTGTTCGAGGGCGACGAGAACGCCTTCCACGACCCGGACGACGAAATCAGCCTGTCCAAGACGGGCCGCCAATTCATCGCCGGCATCATCGAGCACGCCAACGAGATTTCCGCGCTGACCAACCAGTACGTCAACTCGTACAAGCGCTTGCAGTTCGGCTCGGAGGCGCCCACGGCGGCGACCTGGGGCGTGTCGAATCGCTCGGCGATGGTGCGCGTGCCCACCTACCGGCTGCACAAGGCGGAGTCGCGCCGCATCGAGGTTCGCTCGCTCGACTCGGCGGCCAACCCGTACCTGGCCTATGCCGCAGTGTTGGCCGCCGGGCTGCGCGGGATTACCGAGGGCTACGAGCTCGACGAGCCGGCCCGCGACGACGTCTTCGCACTGACCCGCCGCGAGCGCCGCGCGATGGGGTACCGCGACCTGCCCAACTCCCTCGACCAGGCGCTGCGCTACCTCGAACAGTCCGAGTTCATGGCTGAGGTGCTCGGCGAGCAGGTCTTCGAGTACTTTTTGCGCGCCAAGTGGGACGAGTGGCACGAATACACCAGCCAGGTCACGCCCTGGGAGCTCGATAGCGGGATGGACCTGTAATGGCGCTTCCCACCCCGGCCAAACTCGGGCTCACCTCGCCGCGCGCGGCGCAAGACATCGAGGAGCTGTCGCTTGACGACGCGGAGCTGCTCTGGACCCTCGCCGGCGCCGGCGACCCCGACCTCGCCCTCAATACTGCGCACCGCTTCGCCGGCGCGCTGCCCGCGGAATCCGAGTGGCGCGAGGTCCGCGAGGCGCTGGCGGCCGACGCGCAGTTCTGCACCCGCTTTTTCGCCCTGCTCGGCGGCTCGACGGCGCTCGCGGACCACCTGGTAGCCAACCCACACCTGTGGCGCGAGCTCGCCGCCCCGCTGCCGACCGAAGAAGAGATGCGAGAGGCGATGCTTCGTGCCGTCGAGGCGGAGCACATCGAGGAGGCGACCTACCGCGCAGGTGCCAGTTTCGCCGACAAGCACGCGGCCAAGGACGCGCTGCGCGAAACCTACCGCACGCTCATGATGCGCATCGCCGCCGCCGACCTCGCGGGCACGTTCGCCCCGCTCAAGGGCCACGGCGGCGCCGAGCCTTTGGGGTACCAGCGCACCACCGCGCTGCTCACCGCGCTTGCCGACGCCGCCTTAACCGCCGCCCTCGCCGTCGCCATCCGCCAGGTCTACGGAGAGGAGGAACCGGACACCGCGCTCGCCGTGATCGCGATGGGCAAGTGCGGCGCCCGCGAGCTGAACTACATCTCGGACGTCGACGTCATCTTCGTCGCCGAGGAGGCCACCGCCAAGGCCACGCGTACCGCCAGCGACTTCATGCAGCTGGGCACCGCTTGCTTCTTCGAGGTGGACGCCAACCTGCGCCCCGAGGGCAAGGCGGGCGCGCTCGTGCGCACCCTGGACAGCCACGTGACCTACTACAAGCGCTGGGCCGAGACCTGGGAGTTCCAGGCCCTGCTCAAGGCGCGCCCGCTCACCGGTGCGCTTACGTTGGGTGAGCGTTACGTCGAAAAGCTTGCGCCCTTGGTGTGGGAGGCCTCCCAGCGTGACTCCTTCGTCGAGGACGTCCAGGCGATGCGTCGGCGCGTGCTTGCCAACGTGCCGGAGTCGCTGCGCCAGCGCGAGCTCAAACTCGGCGAGGGTGGTTTACGCGACGTGGAGTTCGCCGTGCAGCTGCTGCAGCTCGTCCACGGGCGCATCGACGAGAGCCTGCGCGAGCCGAACACGGTCGCGGCGCTGACCTCGCTCATGGTCGGCGGCTACGTGGGCCGCGAGGACACCGACAAGCTCATCCGCGCCTACGAGTTCCTCCGCCTGCTCGAGCACCGCCTCCAGCTGCAGCGCTTCAAGCGCACGCATCAACTGCCCGCCGCCGACGACGAGAAGCGCCTGCGCTGGCTCGCGCGCACCGCCGGGTTTCAGGCCACGGCGCGCCGCACCGCCGTCGAGGAGATGCAGCGCGCGCTGACCCAGCTGCGCCGGGTGGTGGCCAACCTGCACGAGCGCCTCTTCTACCGCCCGCTGCTCGAGGCCGTCGTCGACCTGTCGATTGGCGAGGCCACCTTTTCCGCCGACGCCGTCAAGGCGCAGCTCGCCGCGCTCGGCTACCGCCATCCGGCACGCGCCTACGACCACCTCAACGCCCTGGTCAAGGGCACCTCGCGCAAGGCGAAACTCCAGGCGATCCTGCTGCCCACCCTCATGCACTGGCTCGCCGGCACCGCCGACCCCGGCGCGGGCCTGCTCAACTACCGCAAACTCTCCGACGCCGCGCTCGATCGGAGCTGGTTTCTGCGCATGCTTCGCGACGAGGGCGTGGTCGGCACCCGGCTCATGCACATCCTCGGCAACTCCCCGTATACCTCCGACCTCATCATCTCCGCGCCCGATGTGGTCAAGCTGCTCGGCGACGGCTCCAGCGGGCCGCGCCTGTTAGAACCGGCGCCCGACCAGGTGCACAAGGCGATCATCAACTCGGCGAACCGTCACCGCGAGAACCCGGACAAGGCGGTCGCGGTGGCGCGTTCGCTGCGCCGCGCGGAGCTGGCGCGCATCGCTTCGGCCGACCTGCTCGGCATGATGGACGTGCGCCAGGTCTGCACCGAGCTGACCATCGTGTGGGAGGCGGTGCTGCAGGCAGCGCTTGAGTCCGAGATCCACGCAGACCTTGTCGCCCAGGGCCTTGCCGAGCAGCCCGCCCGCATCGCGTTTATCGGTATGGGCCGGCTCGGCGGCGCGGAGCTGGGATACGGCTCGGATGCGGACGTGATGGTGGTGGCCGAACCGGTCGGGGAGACCTCGGAATCCGACGCCACCGCCTGGGCCGCGCGCATCGTGGACCAGTTGCGCAAGCGCTTGGCCAAGCCTTCCGACGACCCGCCGCTGGAAGTCGACCTCGGCCTGCGCCCGGAGGGCCGCTCCGGGGCCGTGGCGCGCACGATCGCCTCCTACGAGCGCTACTACAGCCAGTGGGGCGAGGTCTGGGAAAAGCAAGCCTTACAGCGCGCCACCGTGGTCGCGGGGCATGCCGAAACCGGCGAGGCCTTCCTGCGCATGATCGACCAGTTCCGCTACCCCTCGGGCGGGGCGAGCCAGTCAGACATCCGCGAAATCCGCCGCATCAAGGCCCGCGTGGACAACGAGCGCCTCCCGCGCGGTGCCGACCGCGCCACCCACACCAAGCTGGGCCGCGGCGCGCTTGCCGACGTCGAGTGGACCGTCCAGCTGCTCACCATGATGCACGCCCACGAGCATGAGGGCTTGCACACCACCTCCACCCTGGATGCGCTCGACTTCCTCGCCGAGCTCGACGACCCAGACGTGCTGCCCGCCACGCAGGCGAAGATCCTGCGCACCGCGTGGCTGACCGCCACCCGTGCGCGCAGCGCGCTCGTGCTGGTCGCCGGCAAGCGCACCGACCAGCTGCCCGCGCCGGGCCCGCAGCTCGCACAGGTGGCGGGCTCCGCCGGCTACGACCCGGACCAGCAGCAGCAGTTCTTGGAGGACTACCTGCGCATCACCCGCCGCGCGCACCAGGTCATCGAGGAGGTGTTCTGGGGCGAGCGGCCCACCCGCGAGTTCGATTGAGCCTAGAGTGGGGGACATGGCTGTGCATTTTTCAATCGATCTCAACGATGCCACCTACGCTGACCTGGTGGCGCTGGTGGAAGGGGCGCGTGTTGCGGGCGTCGATAAGCAGGCCCGGCTCAACCTCGAAGACACGACGCTTTCGCTCGAAGTCGAGCCCGACACGCGCCGCGGCACCACCCGCACGGAGCATCCCGCGCCCGGCGGGCAGCTGCCGCAGCTGGGCGATGCGGCGATCCGCTCGGTGGTGGACATCCTCACCGGGCGCCAGGAGCCTCCTCGCTGACGATCTTCACGCTCGGGGCGAGGTGGCGCTTCGCCTTGTGGCGCGAAACCACAAGGCCGACGAGCAGGGCCGCGGCGGTGAGGTAGAACGCGATCCAGGCGTGCTGGAAATCGCCCCACTGGTAGGTCTGGCCGTGCGCGGAGTGATCGAGCATCACACCGACGGCCTGCGCGCCGATCATGCATGAGATGAATCCGCCCATATTCGCCAGGCCGGTGCCGGTGGCGACGATGTTGGCGGGCAAGTGCTCGCGCACCGCGTCGAAGCCGAAGTTCGCCGTGGGCACGCACAAGCCCATGAGCACGGCGATGGTGAGGATGGCACCGTAGCCGCGCGGGGTACTGGATGCGAAGAAGAGCATCCAGGAAATCGGGGTGACCGCGCCGAGAGCGAGCGCGGCAAGGTCGCGGCTGGAGCCCATACGGGCAGACAGCGCGCCGATGGCGGGGGCGGCGGCGATATTCACGGCGGTAAAGAGGATGAGCACGGTGCCGGCCTGGCTTTCGCTCAAGCCCATGCCCAGGGTCATCAGCGGCAGGCCCCAGAGGAGGCAGAAGCTGAACATCCAGAAGATGACCCAGCCGTGGATGAAAAACGCCTCCCATGTAACCGGCGAGCGCACGACGGTGCGCAAGATGTGCCCGATCGGCATGGCCGAGGACGACTCCTGCCGCTGTGTCTTGATCTCGCGGCGCTGCCCGCGCGTGAGCTCGGCCCACTCGGGGGTGTCCGCAACGGCAACCGCAGCAAGCAGGGCGATGAGCAAGCCGAGCGCGCCGAGCGAGACAAACGCGACGGTCCAGCCTTGCGCGGAGAGCAGCGCGAGGAAGGGCACGGCGGAGAGGAACTGGCCGAGCTGGCCGACCGCGGCGGTCAGCTGGGTAAACAGCGGCGTCTTCCTTGGTGGGAACCAGTACGGCAAAATGCGCATGGCGGACAGAAACGCGGTGGCGTCGCCCGCGCCGATGAGCACGCGGGCGACGATGGCTACGCCGTAGGAGCTGGTCAGGCCGAGGACGATCTGCCCGACGGCCATGATGATGGCACCGGCGACGAGCATGAAGCGGGGCCCGAGTTTGTCAATGAGCAGTCCCGTGGGGATCTGCGCGAAGGCGTAGACGCCGACCTGGACTGCGGTAAACACTGCGATTCGTGATGCGTCGACGTCGAATCTGTCGATAGCTTCCACGCTTGCCACGCCGAACGACGTGCGTCCAAGGATCGCTACGGCATACACAGCGACTGCGCCGAGCCACACGATGAGGGCTTGGGAGGTGAGCTGTTCGCGTGGGTGATTGTTTGCCATGGCACAGGAGCGTACTCCCGTTGCATACCGTCCGTAATATAGGGAGTATCTTTGCGCGGCGGTTGTCCGGCAACTGCCGCTTTCGCTCCGCCCAGCGTTCGCGTCCCGTAAGCTTAAGTCCCGTGGATTACATTTCGACTCGCGACCAGACCGCCACCCCGCACAAGTTCACCGACATCCTGCTCGGCGGCTTGAGTGCCGACGGCGGCTTGTTCATGCCCGCCACCTACCCGCGGCTTTCGCCCGCGCTTCTCGACGACTGGCGCACGCTCCTGCGCGACAAGGGCTACGCCGCACTTGCCGCCGAGGTCGTCAAACTCTTCGTCGACGACATCCCGGACGCCTCGATCGAGGAACTGACCGCCAAGGCCTACCACACCCCGAAGTTCGCGCACCCGGACATCGTGCCGGTGACCGAGCTGGACGAGAAGCTTTCGCTCGCGCACCTCTCTGAGGGCCCGACCGCCGCGTTCAAGGACATGGCGATGCAGCTACTCGGCGAGCTGTTCGAGTACGAGCTCGCCCGCCGCGGCGAGACGCTGACCATCCTGGGCGCGACCTCGGGCGATACCGGCTCGTCCGCCGAGTACGCGATGCGCGGCCGCGAGGGCATCCGCGTGTTCATGCTTACCCCGGCCGGCCGCATGACGCCCTTCCAGCAGGCGCAGATGTTTGGGCTGGACGACCCGAACATCTTCAACATCGCCCTCGACGGGGTCTTCGACGACTGCCAGGACGTAGTCAAGGAGGTCAACGCGGACGCCGCCTTCAAGGCGAAATACGCCCTCGGCGCGGTCAACTCGATCAACTGGGCGCGCCTGCTCGCGCAGACGGTCTACTACATCTCCACCTACCTGCGCGTGACCGAGTCCAACGACGAGCGGATCTCCTTTGCGGTGCCGACGGGCAACTTTGGTGATGTGTGTGCAGGTCACGTCGTCAAGCAGATGGGTCTTCCCATCGACCGCCTGATCGTGGCGACCAACGAAAACGACGTGCTCGACGAGTTCTTCCGCACCGGCAACTACCGCCCCCGCTCGGCCGCCGAGACCCAGGCGACGTCCTCGCCGTCGATGGACATCTCCAAGGCCTCCAACTTCGAGCGCATGCTTTTCGACGCCCTGTCGCGCGACGCCGCGAAAACCGCCGAACTCTTTGGCACCAAGGTCAAAGACGGCGGTTTCGACCTGGATGACCTGGGCGGCCAGGCGGTGCTGAAGCGCATCCGCGAAGACTTCGGCTTCGCCTCCGGCTCCTCGACCCACGCCGATCGGCTGGCCACGATCAAGCAGACGTTCCAGGAGCGTGGCGTGATGGTCGATCCGCACACCGCCGACGGCATCCACGTCGCCCGCGGCCTGGCGGACGAGGTCGACACGCGCATCGTGGTGCTGGAAACGGCGCTGCCGGTGAAGTTCGCCGACACGATCGTCGAGGCGACCGGGCGTTCCCCCGAGGTGCCGGAGCGTTTCGCCCACATCATGGACGGCGCGCGCCACGTCACCGACCTGCCCAACGACGCGGAGCGCGTCAAGCAGTTCATCGCAGATAACGCCGAGAAGTAAAAGGAGTACGACTCATGGCACAGGAACAATTCGCAGGACCCGACTACTTCACCGAGTTCGACCCGGAGAAGTTCCTGCGCGACATCAAGATCCAGGCCGCGGAAGCCGAAAAGGGCGAGGAGGGCACCGACTCGGAGCAGCGTGACTGACCCCACGCAACCCGGGACGCACTACCCGGCCGGCGGCTACGAACCGGGAGGCAACGAGGCGCGCAAATACCAGCCCGCCCACGGCGAGCAGTGGACCTTTCCCACGCCCGTGCGCGAGCCTGCGCGCGGACGCAAAGCCGCGGGGGCTGCGTGGGCCTCGTGGGTGCTGTGCGTGATCGCGGCTGTGCTGCTCGTTGCCACTGTGGTGTGGATGGGACTGCAGACCCCGCAGGCACCCGCACCGTCGAGCGCAGAGCGAGACGCCCGCGAATCCGTGCAGACCCCGCGCGAGCAGGACGCGGCGGCAAGCGACAACGACATCCGGGTGCCCGCCTTCGCGCTGTGGGCACCCGGCACGCGCATCCAGTCCACCGACCACAAGCCGGCGCCGGGGGAGAGCTTTACCGCCCAGTCGTGCACCACGGCGCTGAGCTTTACGGATACCGCCGGCCAGCACTACGCCGTGACCGCCGGGCACTGCGGCCGCGTCGGCGACTTGGTGTGGCCGACCAATGCCACCCACGCCTACGACTACGCGCGCGAGGTCGGCCACTTCATTTACTCCGGCCTCTACAGCGGTGACGGTTCGGAGGCGGATGGGGTAGACATCGGCATCATCCAGATCACCGACCCGGAGCGCTACATGGAGGTCATCGGCGCGCCGATCCCCACCGGCATCGCCGAGCACATCCCGCCCGTCGAACGCGTCTGCAAGACCGGAGCGACCACCGGCTACACCTGCGGCGAATTCGTGGACACGCAGCGGGTGCAGATCGTCAACGCGGGTGCCGACGAGGACCGCGAAACCTTCGGCGACATCGCCAGCGTGTGCGCCGCCGCCGGGGACTCCGGCGGGCCGGTGTTCACTGAGGTCAACGGCCGCGCCGTGATCATCGGCGTGGTCTCCGGCACCGAGGCCGGCCGCAGCGAGGAGGAATGCTGGGAGGGGATGGACAACCCGAAGCTCATGTCCTACTCAAATGTCGAGCAGCTGATGACGGTGATCAACCACGTCGTACCCGACGCCGTGTGGCAGCACCAGACCTGGTAGGCGCTTACATGCCCCACTTCTCGCGCAGCGCCGCGCCCGTCGGCTCGTGCTTGAACGTGTGCGGGCGCGAGGGGCGCGCCTCCATAATCGTCAGCTCCTCGGGGCCGAAGGCCTCGAAGCTCGCCCTATCCAGGTAGGGCCGCAGCCCGAACTCCTCCCACGCGGGGCGCAGCTGCGCGGCGTCTGCGTCGAGCCACGTCAGCGTCGCGAGCCGCCCGCCGGTTTTTTCCAAGTTGTTGGTCACGGTCACCGAGTCCGCGCCGTGGTCTGCGCCGAAATGGATGAGCTCGTCGATCGTTTGCGGCGGCACGGTGGAAAAACAGAAGCCGAGCATCTCGAAGCGCATGTTGTCAGCCGTGCGCAGCGTGAGCGCGTCCAGGCAGTTTTGCTCAAGTAGGCGGGAGATGTGGCCGGCGGCGTCGGGGTCGGTAAACGCGGCGTCGCTAAGCATGCCCTGGACCGCGACGCCGCTTTCGGTGGTGGCGACGCGCGCATCGGCGATCACCCCGGGCCGGATGCTGGCGGCGACGTTTCCGGCGTCCGCCGGCGCCGGGTTCCACGCCTTGACCGGCGCGGCGGGCGCGTTCGCCTCCGCGGACTGGCGGTAGCTGGCAAGTGCAGCGATCATGACCACGAGCGCGATGAGCAGCGCGCCGTAGCCGGTGATAAACGCTGCTTTGGGTACTCGCTTCAGGGTCTGCATCGCCGCTTATTCTAGTCGACGTAGACTCAAAGCCACACAGACGCGAAAGGATTTCACCGTGCCAATTCCGGAATTTATCGTGGCGATCCGCAAAAAGATCGGCCACGACCCGCTCTGGATCCCGGCGGTGGCCGCGATCGTCCTGCGCGACTCCGCTGACCAGTCCGCCTGGGCCGTCCCCGACGTGCTGCTCGTGCGGCGCGCCGACAACGGCGAGTGGACCCCGATCACGGGGATCGCTGACCCCGGCGAGCAGCCGCACGACGCGGCGGTGCGCGAGGTGCGCGAGGAGACCGGCATCGAGACCACGCCCGCCGCGATTCTGGGTGCCGGCTCGCACGGCCCGGTCGTGCACGCGAACGGCGACAAGGCCAGCTACATGTCGGTGCAGCTGCGCTTGGATCCAATCGACCCGGCCGCGGAACCGGTGGTGGGCGACGACGAGTCGGTCGAGGTCGGCTGGTTCCCCATCTCGCGTATGCCGGTCACCGACCCGAAGTGGCGGCTGGTCATCGCTGATGCGGCGGCGCAGCGCAGGCACCCGGCGTCGTTTCACCCGCGGATGGGCCTTTCCAAGCGGTGAGGCTCGGCGTCGATTGCTCCGAGTATCAGGCCGGGCTCGACTTTTCCGGCTTCGACTTCGCGATCCTGCGCACCACCGACGGCACCTACCAGGACCCGTGTTTTACACAGCTGCTCGCTGATGCTTCGGCGGCTGGCTGCGCGCTTGCCACCTACCACTTCTTGCGCAGCCCCGCCGAGGGCACCACGATCGCCGAGCAGGTCGACGCCGCCCTCGCCGTCCTCGGGTCGCACCGTTTGCCGATGTGGCTCGATGTGGAGTCTCCTGCGGGGCTTTCGCTTGCCGACGTCCGCAACGCCCACTCCACCTTCCGCGCCGCCGGCGTCCCCGTGGCCGGCGTCTACACGACCACGCGCTACTGGCGCCGCCACATGCGCCTGGCCAGCCCGGCCGAGTTCGGGGCGCTGTGGCTCGCGCAGTGGGGCGACAACACGGTGACCGACCCCGCGCAGCTGGGGAAGTGGCCATCTCCGCTAGGCATGCCGCGCCCGCAGCTGTGGCAGTTCACCTCGCGCGGCCGAGTCGGCGGGATTGAGGTCGATTTGAACCTAGCGGTTGCGGGGGTTTGTGGCCTGCGCTAGGTTGTGGGCCTATGGGGGAACAACATGAACTTCGGGCCTTTCTGGCCTTCAAAGCAGGGGGAATCGCCGCACTCCGGCTTGTCTACGAGACAGGCCTCGATGCGGCCGCGTTGGTGAGCATGGGCGCAGCCGACGACTACGCCGAGACACTCGTACACCTCGCACGCCGATTCTTCCGGCCCACCAGCCACTCACGCGCCCAAGCAGAGGCACGCAGTGCGGCAGAAGCCAACCGGCACTGCATCGAAACCTTGGAGCTGATCGAGCGCACCGCCAGGCGCATCACCAACCCCACCAAACGCTGGGAATACACCG
>ERZ1673749.861-NODE-861-length-27018-cov-9.723955_pt1 | contig 27018 bp, 25 predicted proteins | sample MGYA00580204_ERZ1673749 | MGnify/ENA primary metagenome ERZ1673749 (study PRJEB41218, sample SAMN15661745) | gut metagenome | host: Homo sapiens | place: Canada: London | collected 2015-08-20/2019-03-30 | study: EMG produced TPA metagenomics assembly of...
CCAGCTCCCCAGCCCCCCCGTCGAAACTCCCCCCAGAGTTGGAATCTCCCCGTACTAGCTGAGCAATACTAGCTGAGCATGAACTGCTCGGCAGCGTACTGCTCGTCCGGGATAGTGAGGATCTCGTTGCCATCGTCGGTGATGACGATGGTGTGCTCGAACTGGGCGGTGTATTCGCCGTCGCGATTCTGGACGGTCCAGCCGTCGTCCCAGATGTCGTACTCCAAACCACCCAGGTTGATCATGGGCTCGACGGTGAGCGTCATGCCGGGCTCGAGGACGTCGCGGTAGGCGTCAGAGTCGTAGTGCAGCACGACAAGGCCATTGTGGAAGGTCGTGCCGACCCCGTGGCCTGTGAAGTCGGTGACCACGTTGTAGCCGAAGCGCTTGGCGTAGGACTCGATCACGCGGCCAATCACGTTGATCTCGCGGCCAGGCTTTGCGGCCTTGATGCCGCGCATGGTGGCTTTGTAGGTGCGCTCGACAAGGTCACGGTGTTCCTGGGACACCTCGCCAGCGAAGAAGGTGGCATTCGTGTCGCCGTGGACGCCGTTCTTGTAAGCGGTGACGTCGATGTTGACGATGTCGCCTTCCTGGATGACGGTCGTGTCCGGGATGCCGTGGCACACGATCTCGTTGAGCGAGACGCAGCAGGATTTCTCAAACCCGCGGTAGCCGAGCGTGGAAGGGTACGCGCCATGGTCGCACATGAACTCGTGGGCGACGCGGTCGATCTCGTCGGTAGTCACGCCGGGCTTGACTGAAGCGCCAGCGACCGCCAGTGCGTTCGCGGCGATCTTGGAGGCCTCACGCATACGCTCGATGGTCTCCGGCGTCTGAATGAGCGGCTCGCCGACGTTTTCTTGGACGTCGTCTTTCCATGCGTATTCAGGACGCTCGATGGATGCCGGTACCTTGCGGATCGGCGTGGGTTTTCCTGGTGTGAGTTTTCCTCTCTGATTCATGTCTGCCATGGTAGTCCCCCGCCAAAGCGCACCCGGCAGCGCCGGTTAGGGGTTCAAGTTGTGCAGCATCCTGTCGGTAATCGCCACGGCGGCTTCCGAGCCGCCACCCAGGACGACGAGGGTAGCGAAGGCGATGTCGTCGTCGGCGCGGTAGCCGGCGAACCAGGAGTGCGAGCCGCCGTTGATTTCGGCCTCACCGGTCTTGCCGCGGATGTCGCCGCCAGCGCTCATCCCGTTGGCCGTGCCGCCGGGCGCCGTGACCGCTGCCATCATCTGCTGCAGCTGCCCCACGGCCTCCGGGGGCATCGCCCCGGGCTCCTCGCTAAGCTCGGTCTTCTCGCCCTGGATCAAATACGGCACGGGCATCTTTCCGTGTGCTGCGGTGGCCGACACGAGCGCCATGCCGAAGGGGCTCGCCAAATCCAGTCCCTGCCCGTAGCCGGCCTCCGTACGATCGAGGGGCTCCTCGCCCTCCGGGATCGAGCCCGTGATCGTATCGAGGCCCGGGATTTTCATGTCCAGACCAAGGCCGAACTGCTTGCCAATCTGCGCAAGCTCGCCGGGGGCCAACTTCGTAGAGATGTCGGCAAACGTAGTGTTGCACGAGTGCGCGAAGGCAGACTCGAGGCTCACGCTGCCCAGGCTGAACCCCGCATAGTTGGTCACCGTGCGCCCGAAGATGTCCATCGTGCCCGGGCACGGCACGATCGAACCAGTGCCGAGGCCCTGTTTTTCCATGCCTGCGGCGGCAGTGATGATCTTGAACGTGGAGCCCGGCGGGTACTGGCCCATTGTGGCAACGTTGCCGTCCCTATCCGCCGCCGGCGTCTGGGCCACGGCGAGGATGCCGCCCGTCGAAGGTCGGATCGCCACGATCATCGCCTGCTGTCCGGCAACGGGCTCAAGGGCGGCTTCGGCCGCGCGCTGCACACGGTGGTCCAGGCTAATGTGGACCGCGGGCGCAGGGGCGGCGTCTTCGCGCTCGAGCTCCTCGTAGGCCGCACCATTCTCGTTGACGACGCTGACGTTCCACCCCGCTTCCCCCTCCAGGTCGTCGCGGACCAGCGCGCCCACGCGCGCCATGATGTCGGGCGCAAACGACGGGTCGGCATTCACCATCGCCGCCTCTTCGTTCAGGCGCACCCCGGCAAGCCCGCCGAGCTTGTCTTCGACGGCACGCTGAGCCCCCTGAGGCACCATCGCCACCGAGTACGTGCCTTGGGCGTTTTCGAGGTCGGTGGTCAGCTGCGCGGCGTCGCGAAGCGGCACGGCGCGGTCCGCCTCATGGCCGGCGGCAAGTGCCTCCGAGATGCGGAACGCGGTCTCGGGAGCAGTGTCCATGGCGTTGGTGTCCACGAGCAGGCGGTAGGCGATGCCGGGGCGCAGCAACTCGACGCCGTCGGAGGACACCACGCTCGCTTCTTTCGGCGTGATCGAGCGCAACTCGAGATGCTGGTGCGCGCCAAGCCTGGGGTGCAGCACGCTCGGCTGCCAGCGAACGGTCCAGTCATCCCCCGTCTGGGTCAGCGTCATCTGTGCCTCGTACGACAAGTCGCGCTCGCGCGGCAGCTGCCAGTGCATGGAGTAGGTCGCGGTGGCAAGGTTCTCAGACTGGCTGACCCCTGTGAGTTCCGCATCCAGCGAGTCGGCCTGCAGGCCGTCCCAGGTCGCGTTGATGGAGGTGGAGGCTGACGAGGGATCGTCGACAAGCGGGGCAAGGCCCTCGGTATCGCGGGAGACAAGCGCATCGAGCATCGCCTGCGCCGCGGGTTGCGCATCGTTTGGGCGCGGGGTGCATGCAGCGAGCGCGGAGGCGAGCACGACCGCGCCCGTGAGCAGGGCGAGAAGTCGTTGCATGGCACAAAAATAGCAGCGCCGGGACCACTCCCAGCGCTGCCACGCGTAAGGCACGCGACGGTCTAGTTGGTGACCTTGACCTCTGCGCCGCCTTCACCCTTCGCCAGGCCTTCCTCCTCCGCGATGCGGTTCGCGTGGCGGATCAGCGTCTCGACGATGTCGGCCTCGGGCACGGTCTCCACGACCTCGCCCTTTACAAAGATCTGGCCCTTGCCGTTGCCGGAAGCCACGCCCAGGTCCGCGTCTCGCGCCTCGCCCGGACCGTTCACCACGCAGCCCATGACGGCGACGCGCAGCGGGTACTCCAGGTTCTCCAGGCCTGCGGTGACCTCCTCGGCCAGCTTGTACACGTCGACCTGCGCGCGACCGCACGACGGGCAGGACACGATCTCCAGCTTGCGGGGACGCAGGTTCAGTGACTGCAGGATCTGGTCACCCACCTTGATCTCCTCGACCGGATCTGCCGACAGGGACACGCGGATCGTGTCGCCGATGCCCTGCGAGAGCAGCGCGCCGAAGGCCACCGACGACTTAATCGTGCCCATGAACTTCGGACCCGCCTCGGTCACGCCGAGGTGTAGCGGGTAGTCGGTCTTTTCAGCCAGCTGGCGGTAGGCCTCCACCATGAGCACCGGGTCGGAGTGCTTGACCGAAATAGCGATATCGCCGAAGCCGTGCTCCTCGAACAGGCCGGCCTCCCAAATCGCGGACTCAACCAGCGCCTCCGGAGTGGCCTTGCCGTACTTTTCCAGCAGGCGCTTGTCCAGCGAGCCGCCGTTGACGCCGATACGAATCGGGATACCTGCATCGCCCGCGGCCTTCGCGACCTCCTTGACGCGGCCGTCGAACTCCTTAATGTTGCCCGGGTTCACGCGCACCGCGGCACAGCCTGCGTCGATCGCGGCGAAGATGTACTTCGGCTGGAAGTGGATGTCGGCGATCACCGGGATCGGCGACTTCGCCGCAATCGCCGGCAGCGCGTCCGCGTCCACGGTCTTCGGGCATGCTACGCGCACGATGTCGCAGCCGGTGGTGGTCAGCTGCGCGATCTGCTGCAGGGTGGCGTTGATGTCGTGCGTCTTCGTCGTGGTCATCGACTGCACCGAAATCGGGTGCTCCGAGCCAACACCCACGTCCCCCACCATCAGCTGGCGGGTTTTACGTCGCTCCGCCAGCGTGGGCGGCGGGCCTTCAGGAATACCTAATCCGATGGGGAGATTCATAGTGTCCAACTCTAGCACCGCGCGAACGTGCGCTCCTTAGCCGCCAAAGCGGATCGGATTGACCACATCCGCCACCATCACAAACACGCCGACCGCGAGCAGGGCCGCGGCCATGGCGTAGGTCAGTGGCATGAGCTTTTGGTAGTCCGCCGGGCCGCCGGGGCCAAGCCCCCGCAGGCGCCTCAGCGCGTCGCGCAGCTTCTCGTACAGCACGACCGCGATGTGCCCACCGTCCAGCGGCGGCAGGGGCACCAGGTTGAACAGCGCGAGGAAGAAATTCAGGCTGGCCAGCAGCATCCAGAACACCGACCACTGGTCCTGCTGCGCCAATTCGCCGCCGGCGCGTGAGGCACCGATGACGCTTACCGGCCCGGTCACATCGCGCTCCTGGCCAAAGATGGAGGCCACCACGCCCGGGATCTTGCCCGGAAACGCGATCAGGCCATCGACGGTCGCGCCCAGCATCTGGCCGGTAAAGCGCAGGGTGGCAGGCACCGCCTCCACGGGGCCGAACTGCCGCATCGCATCCTTCACCGGCGCGCTGGTTACGCCGATCGCGCCGGCTTCGAAGGCCTGCCCGCTTGTCGGGTCGAGGCGGGTGACACTCGCGACGTGCACGTCCGCGGTGAGCGGCGCGCCATCACGTTCCACGCGCACGGCCACGGTTTCGCCGGGGCGCGCCATGACATAGTCGCGCAGGTCGGTAAACGCCACCACGTCCTGGTCGTCGACCGCGAGCACCTTGTCGCCTGGTCGCAGCCCGGCGTCCGCGGCCGGGCCTTGACCGGTGCACGGAGCGAGGGTCTCAGCGTCGACCTGGTCCGAGGTGCACGCGAGCTCGCCGATGGTGGGCGTGCGATCGGCGTACGGGTTCGGGATCGCAGCGAGTACGGCCACCAGGTAGGTGATCACCACGCCGATGAGCAGGTTCATCACAATCCCACCCGACATCACCGCCACGCGCTGCCACCAGGGTTTCTTGTACATCGCCCGCGGCTCTTCGTCGGGTGTGAGCTCGTCTTGGGCGGTCATGCCCGCGATGTCGCAAAACCCGCCGAAAGGCAGCGCCGCCACACCGTACTCCGTGTGACCGCGCGTCGTCGACCACACCGTCGGGCCGAACCCGATGAAGTAGCGCCGCACCCGCATCCCGCAAGCGCGCGCAACCGCCAGGTGCCCCGCCTCATGCAGCGCAATCGACACCGCAATCCCAAGCGCGAACAGTACGATCCCAAAAATCCCCACCGGTGCCCCCTACGCGCTGCTCAAGCGCGCCGCGGCAGCAGCCGCTTCTCGACGCGCACGTGCATCCACCGCCAAAATCTCCTCCACCGACGAGGGCGCAGACGCGTAGCTCGACGCGCCGTCAAGCACCTCCTTGATCGTGTCCACGATCTGCGGGAAGCGGATCTTGCCGTCGAAGAAGGCGTCGACGGCGACCTCGTTCGCAGCGTTGTAGATCGCCGGGTACGGGTCACCCATTGATGCCACCTGGCGAGCCAGTTCGACCGCCGGGAAAGCGCTGTTGTCCAGCGGCTCGAAAGTCCACTCCGAGGCCGTGGAAAAGTCCAGGCACGGCTGCGCACCGGCGACGCGGCCCGGCCACGCCAGCGCGTGCGCGATCGGCATCTTCATCGACGGCGGGGAGGCCTGCGCGATCGTCGCCCCATCGACGAAGGTGACCATGGAGTGGACGATGGACTGGGGGTGCACGGTGACGTCGATAAGCGAGGGCTCGACGTCAAAGAGCAAGCTGGCCTCGATGAGCTCCAAGCCCTTGTTCACCATGGTCGCCGAGTTGATCGTGTTCATCGTGCCCATCGACCAGGTCGGGTGGGTGACGGCCTGCTTCGGCGTGACGTCCCACATCTGCTCGCGGGTATGGCCGCGGAAGGGGCCGCCGGACGCGGTAAGCACGAAGGAGGCGACATCCTCGCGGCGGCCCGCACGCAGCGCCTGCGCCATGGCGGAGTGCTCCGAGTCCACAGGCACGAGCACGCCTTCTTGGGCCTCGCGAAGCACGACCTGGCCGCCGGCGACGAGCGACTCCTTGTTCGCCAGCGCCAACACCGCCCCCGAGCGAATCGTGGCGAGGGTGGACGAGAGGCCGGCTGCGCCCACCAGTGCGTTGAGTACCACGTCGGCTTCCTGAGACTCCGTCAGCTCGCGGGCGGCCTGCTCGCCGGAGATGACGGTGCCGCCAAGCGCCTCGCGGACCTTTTCAGCGGAGGTTTCGCTCTGCACCGCGACCTGGTCTGGCTTGAGGCCAAACTCTTGCGCTTGCGCGATGACCGCTTCGGGATCGCGACCGCCCGCCGCAATGCCGACGACTTCAAACGTGTCGCGATTTGCGCGGATGACCTCGCACGCCTGGGTGCCAATAGAACCGGTAGAGCCTAAGATGACAATTCTTTTCACCCCGCCATTGTGGCACGCGGGTTTGGATTGGCGAACGGTCGGCGCGGGTAGGTCAAAAGTTTGCACCTATTAGGGGTACGGGATGCCCATTCGGGGGCGAAGTGTGACAATATGTTCACAGTATTGTTTTCCGCTCCGGCTCTGGTCTGCGCGCACGCAGGACGGCCGGGCGCACCAACGCTGACAAAGGAGTATGGCAGTGGCCCACGCGAAGGATAAGGCACCGCAGGTGTACAACGGCGTTTCCGAGGCGGACGTCCCGTCCGCACGCTTCGGTTGGAGCGAGCAGAGCCGCGGCACCATCCAGGCTGCCGGCTGGGTCTCCGTCCTGGTCCTCATCGCTTACAACTTTGGTAACCACAAGGGCCACGTCGAGACGATCTGGCTGATCGCCCTTGCCGTCCTCATCGCGCTTGGCTTGATCCTGTACGCCACCCAGCCGAAGCTGAACCAGGTGCGCACCGTCACCGCCCACAACAAGCCGCAGGGCCACGTGGAGCCGGACTGGACCTACGACCAGAAGACGCTCTCTGGCGCGTACGCCAACCTCAACGAGCGCGAGCTGCGCGCGCTGAACATCGACCCGGCTCGCCTGCAGGGTCTGCAGACCCAGCAGTCCGTCGGCGCTGCGTCGACCGCCGACGATGTCGAGGTCGTCGAGGTCGCTCCGCGCGGCAAGCACGCGGCACGCTAGGTAGACGTAGTTCGAGACCGGTCCCCTGGGTTGGGGGCCGGTCTTTTGTTGTTTGTGGGGGTCTTGTTGGCGTGCGTTGGTGCGCTCGGGGGCTGGCGTTCGCGGTTTTCGCAAGTGACGTCGATTGTTCGTCGTGATTGTAAACGGAGCTAGCTCCATTTAGACGTGCGACAAGACGCCCCAAACCCCCAAACGGCCACCCCCAACGCTCCCGCGGCTAACCCGCCTTTTCGTCGGCGGCGAGCTGGCCGCAGGCCGCCGCGATTTCTTGGCCCTTCGTGTCACGGACCGTGCACGTCACGCCCTGGGCTGCGACGCGGCGCACGAACTCGTCCTGCCGCTCGCGCGGGGACGCATCCCACTTGGACCCCGGGGTCGGGTTCAACGGGATCAGGTTGACGTGGACTCGGGAACCGAGCGCGTTGTGGAGCTTCTTGCCCAGCATGTCGGCGCGGAAGTCCTGATCATTGATGTCGCGGATCAGGGCGTACTCGATGGAGACTCGGCGGCCGGTCTGGTCGGCGTAGTATGCCGCGGCGTCGAGGACTTCGGAGACGGCGAAACGATTGTTGATGGGCACCAGGGAGTCGCGCAGCTCGTCGTCAGGCGTGTGGAGCGAAACCGCAAGGGTGACGGAGAGGCCTTCGTCGGCCAAGCGGCGGATCTGCGGTGCCAGACCGACCGTGGAGATGGTCACGTTGCGCTGGGAGATGCCGAATCCCTCCGGGCTGGGCTGGGTGATTTGGCGCACCGCCGACATGAGCCGGTTGTAGTTGGCCAGCGGCTCCCCCATCCCCATGAACACGATGTTGGAGAGGCGGGAGCCTTCTGACTCCATCATCGCGGCGGCGGCACGCACCTGGTCGACGATCTCCGCGGTCGACAGGTTGCGGTCGAGCCCGCCCTGGCCCGTGGCGCAGAACGGGCACGCCATGCCGCACCCGGCCTGGGAAGAGATGCATAGGGTGGCGCGGTCGGGGTAGCGCATGAGGACGGACTCCAAAAGGATCCCGTCGTGCAGGCGCCACAGCGTCTTGGTGGTGTCGCCCTCGTCGGTCTCGACGGTGCGGACCGGCTTGAGCAGGGTGGGAAACAGCGCGTCTTTGACCAACTGGCGTTGCGCCTCGGGCAGGTCCGTCATGGTCAGCGGGTCGGCCTCGAACTTGCCGTAGTAGTGGCGGGCGATCTGGTCGGCGCGGAACTTCGGCAGCCCCAGTTCCTTCAGCGCGTCAATGCGCTCCTGCTTGGAGAGGTCCGCGAAGTGCTTCGGCGGCATGCCGCGCTTCGGCGACAGCAATTGGATCTTGGGTACATCGCTCATAATGCAGCCATTCTTGCACGTAGAGCGATGCTTTTCTAATCCGCTACAGCGGGTTCATTATCGCCGCGGCGTTCAGCAGCATGTAGGTCGCGCTCGCCGCCGGCAACATGCCGTCGAGCCGGTCCATCAGACCGCCGTGGCCCGGCAGCAGGTTCGACATGTCTTTAATGCCAAGCTCGCGCTTGAACTGGCTTTCCACCAGGTCCCCCAGCGTGGCGCACAGCACCAGCGCGATGCCTAAGATGATGCCCATCCACCACGGCCCGTGGATGAGGAAGTGGACCACGGCAATGCCGGTGATCACGCCGAAGCAGACCGAGCCCGCGAAGCCCTCCCAAGACTTGTTCGGGCTGATGGCCGGGGCCATCGGGTGCGAACCAAACATCACACCGGCGGCGTAGCCACCGACGTCGCTCGCCACGACGCACAGCATAAAGGCGGCGATGAAGCGGCTGGCGGGGAGCGAGCCCTCGTCGATAAGCGAGATCATGGCAGCGAAGCTGCCGAACAACGGGATCCACACGAGCACGAAAATGCCGACCGCCGTATCCCGCAAGTAGTTTTCCGGAGTGTGGTGGCGGCCATTGTGGAAGAGCCGGTAGAACATGAGGAAGAGCGCCGTGAACGCGAAACCGATGACCAGGCCTGCGGTTTCATACGGCGCAGAGGCCCAAAGCATGATCTGCCCCAGGATGATCAGCAGGGTGCGAGGTTGCTGGTAGCCCACCTCGCGCAGGCGGGTGAGCACCTCCCACATGGCCAGTGCGACGGCGAGCGCGACCAGCGGGTACCAGGCGAAAGGGCCAATCAACAGCGCGGCGACCACCACCGCCCCCAGCACGAACGCCGTGGCGATCGCGACCGGGAGGTTACGCCCCGCGTCATTCTTCGGAGTCGGAGCCTTCAAGCGGATCTGCGGCCACCTGGAGACCTCGGAAGGATGGGGATCGGGAGTTGGTGCTTGCACTTTCGCCTCGCTGTGTTGGAAAACGACTGGACTCGGCGGGAGGGACTAGACCTCCATCAGCTCGTCTTCCTTGCGCTGCACCAGCTCATCAATCTGAGCGACGTAGGTCTGGGTCGTCTTATCCAGCGACTGCTCCGCGGTCTTGACCTCGTCCTCGCCCGCGTCGCCGTCCTTCTGGATCTTCTTCAGCGACTCCATGCCGTGGCGGCGCACGTTACGGATGGCGATCTTGCCCTCCTCGCCCTTCTGCTTCGCGTGCTTGACCAGGTCGCGGCGGCGCTCCTCGGTCAGCTGCGGCACGGTCACGCGGATGACCTGGCCGTCATCGGTGGGATTGACGCCCAGATCGGAGTTGCGAATCGCGTTCTCGATCTGCGGCAGGGTGGACATGTCGTACGGCTTGATCAGCAGCATGCGCGGCTCCGGGACGGAGATGGTTGCCATCTGGTTGATCGGGGTGGGCGCGCCGTAGAAGTCCGCGATGACGCCGTTGAACATCGCCGGGTTTGCGCGGCCGGTACGGATGGTCACCAGCTCGTCGCGGGTGTGCTCGACCGAAGCGGTCATGCGCTCTTCGGCGCCCAACAGAACATCATCAATCATGGTTTTCCTCACCTGTAGTTGTAAACGTTCCCCACTAACCTACCAGCGACACCGGCCCCCTACACTTATGCCATGCAGCATTCGGCGTTTACTCACCGCGCGCAGCTCACCGTGGCCCACCACGGCCCCCAAACGCGCTCACGCACCCGCCTTTCCGGGTGGGAGGTGCCGGTGAAAGACTCGGTCGATGTCGCCGGCTGGCCCACCACCAACGGCAACCCGGCCCGCGCGTACACCGCCACCGAGACCGACCCGATCGTGCACATGATCCTCGGGGCCGGCGCGACGATCCCTGGCAAGACGCTGACCTCCGAGCTTGGCGCGACCTGCTACGCCGAGCGCCCGGGCGTGCCCGTCCTCGAATCCCCCGCGCACCCGGGCTGCACCCCCGGCGGCTCCTCGACCGGGGCCGCCGTCGCGGTAGCGGAGGGTCAGGTGCGCGCCGCCCACGGCACCGATGCGGGCGGCTCCCTGCGCGTGCCCGCCGCGGCCTGCGGGATCGTCGGCTTCAAGCCGGCCTCGCCACACGTCGCGGCCCACGGGTTCCTCACCCGCACGGTCGCCGACCAATGCGCGCTCTACGGTATGCAGCCATCTGCTCCTCGCCGGCTGCGCATTGGATTGCTTCTCGACGCCCTCCTCGTCCCCGCCGAAACCTCCCCCACCATCGCCGACGCTGTTGAGCGGGTTGCGTCGCGGTTGTCGCGGCACCACGACGTCGTGCGCATTCGCCCCTACCGCGAGGCGGGCGAGACCTTCGAGCACTTCTCCAACCGCATCCGCCACTCGTTTACCAGCATCGATCCGCTGGATAACGAGTATCTGCAGTGGCTCAATGTGGAAGGCTCCCGCATCACTCCGGCTGATATGCGGGCCGCGCGCGAGCACATCGAGGTACTGCCACACCTCTTGGCGCAGCAGTGGGACGTGGACGTGGTGTTAAGTCCCACGCTCAGCGCGAACCCGCCCAAGCTGGGGTATTTCCCCTCGCTTACGCCCGAAGAAAGCTTCTACCAGCAGACCGTGTGGTCGCCCTGGTGCTCGGTGTTTAACGTCACCGGCAGCATGGCCATTTCCGTTGGCGGGGTCCACCTAGGCGCGCTCGGTGGGGCGAGCGCGCCTTCCGTCACCGCAACGGAGCTGTTGGATCTGGCGTGGCAGGTGGAGGGGTTGGGCATTTAGCTTCGGCGTGGGGTTTGGTTCCGTTACGGGTGGGTTTTGGTTCCGTTGCGGGTGGCGTGCATGGGAATTTGGCCTCGTTTGACGAAGGCGTGACAAATTCTACATACATAGCTCGCCTATCAATCGGCGAGCTGGGAGGATGGCGATCCTGCCAATTTGCTGTGCAGAAAAATTCACAGCACCCGCAACACCCTCGAAAAACGCCTAAGCCACCAGCGTACCGATCTGCTCGCCGGACACCGCGCGAGCGATATTGCCCTGCTTAAGCAGGTTGAACACCAAGATCGGCATGTTGTTGTCCATGCACAGCGAGAAGGCGGTGGCGTCTGCGACCTTCAGGCCCTGTTCGATGACCTCGCGCGGCGAGACCTCAGTGAGCAACTTGGCATCAGGGTTGGTGCGCGGGTCGTCGTCGTACACGCCGTCGACGCCCTTGGCCATGAGCAGCACCTCGCAGCCGATCTCCAGCGCGCGCTGTGCGGCCGTGGTGTCGGTGGAGAAGTACGGCATGCCCATGCCTGCGCCGAAGATGACCACGCGGCCCTTCTCCAGGTGGCGGGCGGCGCGCAGCGGCAGGTACGGCTCGGCGATCTGCGCCATGTTGATTGAGGTCTGCACGCGGCAGTCCACGCCCTTCTGCTGCAGGAAGTCCTGCAGGGCCAGGCAGTTCATCACGGTGCCGAGCATGCCCATGTAGTCGGAACGGGCGCGGTCCAGCCCGCGCTTTTGCAGCTCCGCCCCGCGGAAGAAGTTGCCGCCACCGATCACCACGGCAACCTCGGTGCCGGACTTGGCCACCTCGGCGATTTGCGACGCCACGCTTTCCACCACGTCTGGGTCGATGCCAACCTTGCCGCCGCCAAACATTTCACCACCCAGCTTGAGCATGACGCGTTTGAAGCCGTTGCGGTCGGGGGCGAATTCAGTCACAGTGTGACACTCCTTTTCACGAAAAGCCGGGTGTGCGTGGAATATCCGCTCACAATTCTAGCCAGAGTCGCGCACGAGGCGATAAATGCACGCAAAGAGCGCCCAACCTCCTGGTCAGGGAGTTGGGCGCTCAGCAGCAAGCACAGCGAGGCTTATGCCTGGCCGACCTCGAAGCGGACGAAGTCGGTGATCTCGATGTTGTGCTCCTCGGTGAACTGCTTCACCGTCTTCTTGGAGTCACCCAGGGACGGCTGGTCGAGCAGGACGACGTCCTTGTAGAAGCCACCCATGCGACCCTCGACGATCTTGGCGATGGCAGCTTCCGGCTTGCCCTCGTTGCGGGTGATCTCCTCCTGGACGGCGCGCTCCTTCTCCACGACGTCGGCCGGGATGTCCTCCTGCTTGAGGAAGCGAGCCTTCATCGCAGCGATCTGCAGCGCGACCTGGTGCGCAGCCTCAGCGTCGTCGCCGTTGTAGGCAACGAGCACGCCGACAGCCGGCGGCAGGTCAGCGGAGCGCTGGTGCAGGTACTTGGCGACGTTTGCGCCCTCGACGGTAGCGGCGCGACGCAGCTCGAGCTTCTCACCGATCTTCGCGGACAGGACTTGGAGCGCCTCCTGAGCGGTCTGGCCGTCGACGTCAGCGTTAGCCAGCTCTTCTGCGGAGTTTGCCTTCACTGCTGCAGCGCCGTCAGCGATCTTGGCCGCGAGGTCCTTGAACTCCTGGTTCTTCGCCACGAAGTCGGTCTCGGCGTTGACCTCGACGATGGTGTTACCGGAGACAGCAACCAGGCCCTCGAGGGCGTTGCGCTCAGCGCGCTTGCCCACGTCCTTTGCACCCTTGATGCGCAGGTTCTCCACGGCCTTGTCAAAGTCACCCTCGGTCTCCTCGAGCGCCTTCTTGCAGGCCATCATGCCGGAGCCGGTGATCTCACGGAGCTTCTTCACGTCTGCTGCGGTGTAGTTCGCCATAGTTGGGCGATCCTCCTCGTTAAGATTTGTGCAACTTCCGTCCCCACCTCGCGCGGATTAACGCGAGACGGACACGCAAGTTAGCTGTGATAAGTAATCGTGTAAAGGGTAGCCGACTTTTGCCTCGTCGGCATGCTAGACGCGGCTAGCAGTCCCCTTCACGCAGTTCACCCCGCGCTTCGCTCGCGTCCCGGCCCAAGTACAACGCAAGTACAACTGGGGCGGACGTGAACCGAAGACGCGGGGTGAGTGTACGGCAAAAGGTGAAGCCGAAATGGCTACGACTTAGGCCTCCTTATCGGAGCCTTCCTCCTGCTTTGCCTGCTCGGCGGCGCGCACTGCGTGCGGCTGCTCGACCGGTGCGACCTCCTGCGGTGCTGCAGCCTCGGCTGCGGCAGCGGCCTTCGCTGCGTCAGCAGCGGAGACGTCGTCGGAGGATGCGGCCTGCGCAGCGGCCTCGGTGGCCTCTGCCTGGAGCTTGGCGTCGTTGTCGCCGGCGGCGTCGCGAGCTGCGGCGAGCTGACGCTCTTCGCGCTGCTGCTTACCAGCGATGACTGCCTCGCCCACGACGTGGGTGAGCAGCTTGACTGCGCCGATGGCGTCGTCGTTGCCCGGGATCGGGAAGTCGACGAAGTCCGGGTCGCAGTTGGTGTCCAGCACAGCAACAACGGGGATGCGCAGCTTCTGCGCCTCGTTGACGGCGATGTGCTCCTTGTTGGTGTCCACGATCCACAGTGCGGACGGGGTCTTGGTCATGTCGGCGATGCCGCCGAGCACGCGCTCAAGCTTGACACGCTCGCGGGTGAGCATGAGGACTTCCTTCTTACCGCGGCCGGCGTAGCCGTCCTCGGCTGCGTCCATTGCCTGCAGTTCCTTCATGCGGGCGATTCGCTTGGACACGGTCTGGAAGTTGGTGAGCATGCCACCGAGCCAACGGTGGGTGACGTAGGGCATGCCGACGCGCTCTGCCTCTTCCTGGATGGACTCCTGCGCCTGCTTCTTGGTGCCGACGAACAGGATGGTGCCGCCGTGTGCAACGGTCTCCTTGACAAACTCGAAGGCCTCGTCGATGTAGGTCAGGGTCTGCTGCAGGTCGATGACGTAGATGCCGTTGCGGTCGGTGAAGATGAAGCGACGCATCTTCGGGTTCCAACGACGCGTCTGGTGGCCGAAGTGGACACCGGCGTCGAGGAGTTCGCGCATGGTTACAACTGCCATGGGAATGTCTCCTTTGGAGAAAGTAGTTCGGTTATGTACTGGTTGTGTGCGGGTTTTTATCCCGCACCCTGGCACCGTGCGTGCCGTGCACCCCTGCTCAAGGGGACCTTTGCCCGGCTCGCGCGTATCGGCGCGCGGAGTCAGCAGCGCGCAAAGCGTGCATACTGCCGGGACAACTATACGCGCAACATGCTGCAACACCTAATTGTGGATAACCCACCCGCGATATCCACAGATTTTTCGTTTAGACTTCCAACCAAGCGAAGCATCTGCTTTACATAGATGTATGCACCGCTTATCGACGCCCACCTATTCCCCAATCACCGCCATCCTCACCACCCTCCTACTCCTACTCATTACCGCCACCCCGGCACTCGCCTGGGTCGACCCAACCACGACCGCGCCCCACGCCACACAGGTGCTCCGCCCGGCCGAGATCCCCTTACGCAACTGGCAGCCCGGACACCGCGGCGTGGACCTCGCCGCCGAACCCGGCGCGAGAATCTTCGCTGCGGGTGGAGGCACCGTCCACTTCGCCGGCACCATCGCCGGCATACCAGTGCTCTCCATCCACCACCCGGAGGGGTTTCGCACCACATATCAGCCGGTTCGCACCACGCTGAAGAAGGGCGACGTGGTGGCCGAGGGCGACGCCGTCGGCACGCTCGCCTATACCCCGCCGAACGCCCCGAACGCACACCTTGGGCTGCACTGGGGCGCGCTGCGCGGCAAGGACGGTTACTTCGACCCGCTCACGCTCCTTGATCCCCCGCGTATCCGGCTGAAACCGCTCAACGCAGGCTAGGCTCGCGGGTGCGCCTGCTCGTAGACGCGGCGCAGGCGTTGCGCAGAGACGTGCGTGTAGATCTGCGTGGTCTGCAGGCTCGAGTGCCCGAGCATCTCCTGGACCACGCGCAGGTCCGCGCCACCCTCGAGGGTGTGCGTCGCCGCGGTGTGGCGCAGCGTGTGCGGCGTGATGTCGGTCAAGCCGGCGCGCTGCCCGGCACGCTCGACGATCCTGCGCACCTGCCGCTGGTCAATGCGCGCTCCCCTGCTGCCGACGAACAGGGCGCGGGTCTCGCCCGCAAGCTCATCGCGGCCCTGCTCGAGCCAGTCCTGCATAGCCAGGCTCGCCTGCTTGCCGAAAGGAACGGTGCGTTGCTTGTTGCCCTTACCGGTCACGCGCGCGGTCTGGCGGGCAAAGTCGACGTCGCCGATGTCGAGGCCAGTGAGTTCGCCGACGCGGATGCCGGTGGCGTAAAGCAGCTCGAGTATGGCGCGGTCGCGCAAGCCTTCGGCGGGGTGGGCGTCGTCGGCGGTCTCGGCCTCGACGAGCTCGCCGGCGCGCTCGGGGGTAACCACCGTGGGCAGGGGGCGTGAAACCTGGGCGGTGACGAGGCGGGCGGCGACGTCTGCGTCGAGCAGGCCCTGCTTGTACGCCCAGGTTGAAAAGCCGCGAGCGGTGGCGGTGCGCCGGGCGATGGTGGTGCGTGCTTTGCCGGCGCGTGTGGCGTCGGCAAGCCAAGTGCGCAGCGTCTCCAGCGTGAACTCGTCGAGCGTTCTTACGTAGTCGCCGAGCGAGCGCAGATCTGCCGCATACGCCTTGACCGTGTTCTCGGAACGGGCCTGCACGGTGCGCGCGTAATCGGCGTAGTCTGCTGCGGCCGCAAGGAACTGCGTGCCGCCCCCGTAGTCACTCATGCCACATGAGTCTACTCACTGCCCACATGTGAGGTCTGGGTGCGGGACCACTGTCGCCGGTTGCGCAGGACCATCCCGCGGCGTTCGAGTTCCATGAGCAGGTGGACGGTCAGCCCCGTGCTCATGCCGGCGCTCGCGGCGATGTCTTCGGCTTCGTGCCCCTGGGTGTCGTGCGGCGGCGTGGCGTCGTACACGCGCAGCTCGTTGTGGCTGAGCTGCTGGATGGGGTCGGCCGCGTAGGCGAGTTCGAGCTGCTCCTCCCCCTCCGCGGTGCCGAATGCGCCGAGCTGCGCGTGGATCTGGTCTCCGTTGAGCACCATGGTGGCGCTCCCGTTGCGGATAGCCAGGTTCGCGCCCAGCGAACCTGCGCCCAGGATCGAGCCGGGCACCGCCATCGCCTGGCGGTTAAAGTAGCGCGCCCACTTCAGGGTGTTCAGTGCCCCGGAGCGGAACGCCGCCTCCACCACCACGCTGCCGAGGCTTAGGCCTGCGACCAGGCGGTTGCGGGTGAGGAAGCGGTGGCGATCCGGGGTGACACCCGGTGGATATTCCGACACCACAGACCCACCCGCGGCCACGATGCGCTCGAAGAGGCGCTCGTTTCTCCGCGGATACGTCACGCCCGGCCCACACGCAGCAACCACCACCGTCGGCGTGCGCGCGGCCAACGCCGCCTCGTGCGCGACCGTGTCGATCCCGATCGCTCCGCCCGAGATCACGGTGTAGCGGTGTGTGGCAATCGAGGTGACCAGGTCCTGGGTTGCCTGGTGCCCATAGGCGGTAGCGGCGCGGGTGCCTACGAAAGCCACGGACTGCTCGCACAGCTCGCGCACGTTGTGCGCGCCGCGGACCCACAACGCGTGCGGGGCAGCAGCGTCCGCGATCGGGTTGTCCATGTTTTCCCGACTGGCAAAGGCACCACGGACGAAGGATTCCTCGATGCGTGCGCCGGGCCAACCGGGTGCGTCCGGGGTGAGCAGCGCGTAGCCGAGTGAATGCGCCTGCTCCAGGTCTTCTTCTGGCCTGTCCCAGTCGTAGCGGCGCTCGGTGCTCGCGAGCAGCGGGCCGAGCCAGGAGGCGCGGTGGCGGATGCCGCGGGCGATCTCGTCGGCGTCGCGCCCGGCGCGCAACAGTTCCTGCAAGTGGGTGGACGGGCCTTCGATCACGCGCGAGAGGTAGGCCCATGAGGTGAGGTTGCTCATGCTGCACGCTCCTCTAAGCGCGGGGCGTGCAGCTCGCAGGCGCGCGCGACGTGGTCGATATCCGGGACGGCAGCGGCCTCCAAGTCTGCGAGCGTCCAGGCGAGCTTGAGCACCTTGTCCACGCCGCGCTGGGTCAGCTCCCCGTGCCCGAGGCGGTGCTCGAGGAAGATCATGCCGGCCTCGTCGGCCGGGTGCTCCCGGCGCAAGAGCGTGGAGGCGACCTGCGCGTTGGTCAACAGCGCGCCCCACCTCGCGGCGGCGCGTTCGCGGGCACAGGCCACGCGCTCGGCGATCACCGCGCTGGATTCCGCGCCCTCGGGGCTTAAGACTGCGGCGGCCTGGGTGGTGCGGCAGAACACGTCCAACCGATCGCGTAGTGGTCCGGAAATGTTCGCGAGGTGGCGGGCCCGCTCACTGGGGCGACAGCGGCACTTTTCCGGTTCCTGCCCGCAGGGGCAGGGGTTGGCGGCCATGATGAGTTGGAAGCTGGCCGGGAAGACGACGGTACGCTTGCCTCGGCTCAGGCGGACTTCTTGCTGTTCGAGGGGGATGCGCAGGGCGTCGAGGACGCGGGCGGGGATCTCCGAGGCCTCGTCGAGGAATAACACCCCGTGGTGGGCTTGACTGACCGCGCCCGGGGCAGGGTTGTGCGCTCCGCCGCCCAAAAGCATCGTCTTCGTCAGCGAAGGGTGCGGGGCGATAAACGGCCGGTTGGTCACGACCCCGCCGCGTGCGATGCCGGCTGCCTGGTGCAGCGAGGTGCATTCGATGCGCTCGTGCTGGGTCAGCGGCGGCAGGATTGATGGCAGGCGCTCGGCCAGCATGGACTTGCCGGTCCCGGGTGGTCCCACCATCAGCACGTGGTGCCCGCCCGCGGCGGCGACCTCGAAGGCGGCGCGCTCGTGCGCTTGGCCGGCGATGTCGCGAAAGTCAGGGCCGTCCGCCCGCGCCGCCGAAGTAGGAACGGGCAGCACGGCGTCAAGTGCTGCCTCGCCGGCAAGCGAGGCGAACACCTGCCCCAGCGAGTCCGCAAGCCGGACACGGGGATCGCCCACGAGTGCCGCCTCCCGCGCATTCGCGCGCGGGATGATGATGGTCTCAATATCCGCGCGCTCCCGGGCCTGAAGCAGCATCGGCAAGATCGCCTCGACGCGCCGCAGCGTGGCGTCGAGGGCCAGCTCGCCGAGCAGCATGGTCGAGCGCAACCGCGACTGCACACGCGCGTCCAGACTGCCCAGCACTGCGACCGCGACGGGCAGGTCGAAGTGCGAGCCGGCCTTCGGCAGGTGCGCGGGCGAAAGCGAGACCATGATCTTGGTGCGCGGCCACGGCAACTGTGCATTCGCCACCGCAGTACGGATGCGCTCGCGCGATTCTTTCACCGCCGCGTCGCCCAGCCCCACCATGTGCATGCCCGGCAGACCCGGCCCGACGTTCGCCTCCACGGTCACCGGGTGGGCGTGGACGCCTTCTACCGTTGCGGTTTGTGTGCTAGCAAGCGCCATCTTCGGCCCCCTGGTAGCGCAGGAGATGGAACTCGGTGCCGTCGAAAAGCGCCTCGACGACGTCGAACCGGACCTCGCGGTAGTCGTGGTCATGACTCGCGAGCCACTCGGCGGCACATCGTCGCATCGTGGCGAGTTTCTTCGAGGTCACCGCCTCGGCTCCGCCGAAGCTGGTGCTGCGGCGCGTTTTCACCTCCACGCACACGATTGCGCCGTCGGGCGCGAGCAAAATCAGATCAAGTTCGCCGGATCTACATCGCACGCGGTGCGCAAGCAGCTCGTAGCCGGCTTGCTCGTAGAAGGCAATCGCGCTGGCCTCTCCAGCGTAGCCGAGCTCGTACTGGTTGGCAAAAGTGGTGTGGTGCATGGGCCCTCCCAAAGTCACTAGGTTTGTGTTGCGGTGCGTTCGCACACGCCGTACCTAGTTAGACTCTGAAAACGGCCCGCCGGTTCCCTAGACGCTCAAAAAACTTTAGCGCGGATCCGGGAAGGTGAGATCCGGCTTGTCCAGCTCCTCGATGTTGACGTCCTTGTAGGTAATCACGCGGACGTAGCGGACAAAGCGCACCGCGCGGTACATGTCCCACACCCAGCAATCCGACATGCGGACCTCGTAGTAGACATCCTTGCCTTCGGTGTGCGGGATCAGCTCAACTGCGTTTGCGAGGTAGAAGCGGCGGTCAGTCTCAACGACGTAGGAGAACTGGCTGGCCACATCCCGGTACTCGCGGTACAGCGAGAGCTCTACTTCGGCCTCGTAGTTATCCAGTTCCTCAGCGCTCATCAAAGCACCCCTTTTGTGTAGACCTCGTGCGCCTCTTTGACGTTGGCATAACTATAACGGTGCTCGCCCGTCGCGCCGTGGCGGCGCACCGCATCCATGTGCGCTTTCGTGCCGTAGCCTTTATGCCCCGCCAGCCCGTAGCCCGGGTACACCTCGTCCAGTTCGGTGATGAGCCGATCCCTGCTCACCTTGGCCAGCACACTCGCCGCTGCGATGCAGCGCGCCGTCGCGTCCCCGCCGATCACCGGCAATTGGGGTGCTGTCATGCCGGGGATGCGGAAGCCGTCGACAAGCACATAGCCCGCGCGCACCCCGAGCTGCGCGACCGCGCGCCGCGCCCCATCCAGGTTCGCGGCCTGGATGCCCCGGCGGTCGATCTCGGCGGCTGGAATGTGCACGATCGCGTGCGCGAGGCTCAGCTGCATGATGGGGCCAAAGAGTGCTTCTCGACGCCGCGCCGTCAGCTTCTTCGAATCCGTCAGCCCTTCGAGCGCACCTAAAGGCTCGGGCGGCAGCACGCACGCCGCGATCGTGATCGGCCCGAAGCAGGCGCCGCGCCCGGCCTCGTCGACGCCCGCGACCGGGCCAAGCCCCGCCTTGTGCAGCGCGACCTCGTACGTGCGCAGCTGTTTCAGCCTGCGTACACGCCCCATGCGCTACTGCAGGATGTCCGGGCTTTCCACGCCACCGAAGCGGTTGAGCGGGAAGACGATGCCGAGCACCTTGCCGCGGATGTTCTCGCGCGGGATCGTGCCCTCGAGCCCGTCGCCGAGGTGGTAGCGGGAGTCCATGGAGTTGGTTCGGTTATCGCCCATCATGAAGTAGTGGTCTTCCGGCACCTCGACTGGCCCGAAGTAGGGCCCGCCGCACACGTCGGATCCCGTGGTGGGATCAACCGGGTAGAAGGAGGGCTGCATCATGTAGTCCTGCTTGATGGGGATGCCATCCACCATCACCGACGAGTCGCCCTCTTGGCAGGACACGGTCTGTCCGCCTTCGGCGATAATGCGCTTGACCAGGGTGTTCTCGTCCTTCGGTACCAGCCCCACCCAAGAGCCGGCCTCCTGCAGGCCGCGGACGAAGGTGTTATCCGAGCGGTTGGTGGTAAAGCCGGTGTTCCAGGAATCGGTGCCCTTGAACACGATCACGTCGCCCGGCTTCGGGTCGCTGAACGCGTAGGTGACCTTCTCGACAAAGATGCGGTCGCCCGAGCCGTCCTCCCCGTGCAGCGTCGGCTCCATTGAGCCCGAGGGAATCACGTAAAGGCGCCCGATGAAGGTCTGGATGAGGAAGATGAACACCAGCGTGAGCACGATCACCATGGGGATTTCCACGTACCACGGCAGGTCCTTCTTGCCCTCGTCCTCTGGCGTCTCGGCGGCAGCAGCTGAGGCATGCGGGTCAGCAGGCGCGCCCGAAGCGACTGCCGGCACAGTAGTGTCGCGGGGGTACTCCGGCTCTGGGGTGAAGCCGCTCGGCTTTCCATTCACGTTGGTCACCTCGCACACTTTAGCAGCCCATGCAAAACGCCCCGCGCACCATTCCTGGTGTGCGGGGCGTAGGCCGAAGCTTTAAAAGCCTTAGCGACGCTCCTTAATACGAGCTGCCTTACCACGCAGATCGCGCATGTAGTACAGCTTCGCACGGCGGACGTCACCCTTGCGGACAACCTCGATCTTCTCGATGTTCGGGGAGTGCACCGGGAAGGTACGCTCCACGTCGATGCCGAAGGAGACCTTGCGGACCGTGAAGGTCTCGCGGATGCCGCCACCCTGACGACGCACAACAAAGCCGGTGAAGACCTGGGTACGGGTCACCGAGCCCTCGATCACCTTCACGTGCACGTCGAGCGTGTCACCCGGGCGGAAGTCCGGAATGTCGTCGCGCAGCTGGCCTGCGTCTACAAGATCAATAATGCCGTTGCTCATATGAAGCAATCCTTTTCGTTTAAGGACAGAGGACCCTAGCGGCGTTTCCCATTCAAGGGCGCTCGGCTGGTTCATGTCGCCTACAACAACTCGAGCAAGTTTACACAGGCCAGACCTATTTCCCAAATCCGGCACGCTTGAGCGCATCCGCCATCGAGCCGCCCGGGGCCTTCTGCTTCTCGACGCCACGTCGTCCCCCACCCCGGCGCTTCCCACCACGCGACTGCGAAGGCTTGCCGCCGCCGCTTTTGCGTTCCTGCCCCGGCTCGTCGTCAAGCCGCAGACTCAGCCCGATACGCTGGCGCTCGACGTCAACGTCCATCACCTTGACCTTGACCACCTCGCCCGAGCGCACCACGTCGTGCGGGTCGTTGACGTACTTGTGGCTCATCGCGGAGACGTGGACGAGGCCGTCCTGGTGCACGCCCACGTCGACGAACGCGCCGAAGGCGGCGACGTTGGTCACCGTGCCCTCGAGGATCATGCCCGGGGTCAAGTCAGAAACCTTGTTTACGCCCTCCTTGAAGGTGGCGGTTTTGAACTCCGGGCGCGGGTCGCGGCCCGGCTTGTCCAGCTCCGCGATGATGTCGGTGACCGTGGGCACGCCGAAGGTCTCGTCGGCGAAATCGGCCGGGCGCAGCTTCGTCAGCACCGCGCTGTTGCCGATCAGCCCCTTGGTATCCAGCCCGGTGGACGCGGCAATCCGCTTTACCACCGGGTAAGCCTCGGGGTGGACGGCGGAGGCATCCAGCGGGTCGGCCGCGCCCTGGATGCGCAAGAAGCCCGCGGACTGCTCGAAGGCCTTGGGCCCAAGCCGCGGTACCTTGCCCAGCTCCTTGCGCGAGGCAAAGGAGCCGTGCTCGTCGCGGTAGGCCACGATGTTCTTCGCAATCGTGGGGTTGACCCCGGCGACGCGCTCGAGCAGCGGCGCCGAGGCCGTGTTGACGTCCACGCCGACCGAGTTCACCGCGTCCTCGACCACGGCATCGAGCGTGCGCGCAAGCGCGGCCTGGTTGACGTCGTGCTGGTACTGCCCCACCCCGATAGACTTCGGGTCCACCTTCACCAACTCCGCGAGCGGGTCCTGCAAGCGGCGTGCGATCGAGACCGCGGAACGCAGAGAGACGTCCATGTCCGGGAACTCCTCGGCGGCGATCTCGCTTGCCGAGTACACCGAAGCACCCGACTCCGAGACCACAACCGGCGTCGGCCGTGCTCCGCCCGCCTCGGCGATCAGGTCCGCGACTTCGCCGGCGAGCTTCTCCGACTCACGGCTGGCGGTACCGTTGCCCACCGCGATCAGCTCCACCGCGTGCTGCGCGCACAGCGAGGACAGCGTCTGCACCGCCTGCTGCCACTGGTTCTGCGGCTGGTGCGGGTAGACGATCGTGGTGTCAAGCACCTTGCCCGTGCCGTCGATGACCGCGCATTTCACGCCGTTGCGGTAGCCCGGGTCCAAAGCGAGGGTTGCGCGCTGGCCCGCGGGTGCGGCAAGCAAGACGTCGCGCAGGTTCGTCTTGAACACTTCGAGGGCGCCCTCCTCGGCCTTCTCTTTGAGCCGGACGCGCGTGTCCAGGTTCGCGGAGACCTGCAGCTTGGTGCGCCAGCCCCACTTGACGGCCTTGGCCAGCCACTCGCTGTCGTCCACCGGCAGCTCGAATCGATCGGCGATCATCCCCTGGTAGATCGACTCGTCGCCCGCGTCCAGGTCGAGCGATAGGACACCCTCGTTCTCGCCGCGCAACAGCGCGAGGATGCGGTGCGAGGGCAGGGACTCGAAGGGCTCGTTGAACTCGAAGTAGTCCTTGAACTTCGCGCCTTCCGCTTCCTTGCCCTCGACGACCGACGAGCGCATCGTGCCGGTGGTGTAGAGCCGCTCGCGGACCTCGCCGACTAGGTCGGCGTCAGTAGCGAAGCGGTCGACCAGGATGGCGCGCGCCCCGTCAAGCGCGGCCTTTGTCTCCGCGAAGCCCTCGCACAGGAAGTCCTGCGCAAGTGCCTCGGGGTCGGTGCCCGGTGCGCTGATCAGCTTGTCCAGCAGTGGCTCGAGGCCGGCCTCACGGGCGATATCCGCCTTGGTCTTGCGGCGCTTCTTGTACGGCAGGTAGAGGTCCTCCACGCGCGCCTTGGTGTCGGCGGCGAGGATGTCGCGCTTGAGCTCGTCGTCAAGCTTGCCCTGCTCCTCGATGGCCTCGATGACGGTCTGCTTGCGCTCCTGAAGCTCCACGAGGTAAGTGTGGCGCTCCTCGATGTGGCGCAACTGCGCGTCGTCGAGCCCGCCGGTAGCTTCCTTGCGGTAGCGGGAGATGAAAGGGACGGTGTTGCCCTCAGCGAGCAGCTTGAGCGCTGCCTCGACCTGGTGCGGTTGGACGTTGAGTTCTGTCGCGATTGTCGCTGCGAGAGATGTCATTGTTGTGATTCTACTGGCCGGGTCGCCCCGACCCACTGGGTGCCCCGTGGCAGGGCCGCGACCACGGCCTCGGTGGCTGCGGTGTCGCTCAGCGTGGTACGGCCGATGATTTCGAGCTGGCACAGCGGTACCTGCGACGGGCGGCCATGTTCGCGCTCGTAGGCCTGTTCCAGCATGGAGGGCTCGAAGCAGGCGGTGCCCTCGCGTGGGGTGAGTTCCGCTGTTTCAACGCGGTAGCCTGCTTTGGCTAACTGCCTGCGCATTCGCTTGCGCGTCTTTGACCAGTCGCGCGGGTCGAGCAGGACGTCGAGTCCGGTAATCACCGGGCGGGAATCGAGGAAGAACACGTCGTCTGCGTCAAGGCGGCCAGAGTGGCGCGCCCGCGCGATGAGGTCCGGGCGCGTGCGCTGCGTGCGCGACAGCGACGCCTGCCTGCGCCAGGCCTCAACCTTGCCGTGGTCCCCGGAGAAGAGCACGCGGGGTGCATCAATCCCCCGCCACGTGCGCGGCTTGGTGTAGCTGGGGGCCTCGAGCAGGCCGTCGGAGAAACTGTCGTCCTCGTGGCTCTGGGTGTTGCCGAGCACGCCCGGGATGAGCCTTGTTACGGCCTCAGCAATCACGAGTGTGGCGACCTCGCCGCCGATGAGCACGTAGTCGCCGATGGAGACCTCACGCACGCGGTAGCGCTGCGCGGCGTCTTCAAACACGCGCTGGTCAATCCCCTCGTAGCGCCCGCACGCGACGACGATGTGGCGCTCACGCGACCAGGCTTGCGCGTCTTCTTGGGTAAAGGGCGCACCCGCCGGGGTCGGGACGAGGAGCAGTGGCGCATCAGGGTCTTCCCCTTCGTCTACATCGCGGGTCTCGTAGAGCCGGGGTTCGACGCCGCGGCGCTCATCGTGGCGGGCCTTATCGTTGCGGTGGGCAGCGGCCGTGGTCAGGTTTTGTGCAGATGTTTCGTGGTTCGCGACTGCGTCGAGTGCCGCACCCCAGACCTGTGGCTTCATTACCATGCCTGGCCCGCCGCCGAGCGGTGGCGCGTCCACCGATCTATGGTTGCCTTCGCCCCATTGCCGGAGGTTATGCACACCGACTTCGAGGATCCGCTGCTCGATCGCTTTGCCAAGCAGCGCATGGCGTAGCGGTTCAAGATACTCGGGGAAAATGGTCACCACGTCAAGGCGCAGCTGCGGGGTATTAGACATCGAGAAGGCCTTCCGGCGGGGTGATGGTGAGGTAGCCCCCGTCCAGGTCTACTTCCGGCACGATGTCCATGACGAAGGGGATGAGCACTTCCCTTCCCTGGTAGTCCACTTGAAGGATCTTCCGGTTTGGGGTGTCCATGATGCCGGTGACCTTGCCAATAGGCTTGTTGTCCATACGAACTTCAAGCCCGGTGAGTTCGTGGTCGTAGTAGCCATCTTCTTCTGCATCGTGCTCGAGGGGATCGGCGAAAAACTTCATGCCACGCAGTCTGTCAGCGGCGGTACGATCTGGGATCTCTTCGAAGCTGACCAGTAGGCGCTTTTGGTGCGGGCGCATGGTTTTGACGGTGAGCTCGACTTCTTTACCGGCTTGCTTTCCGGTGAGCGTTTCCCCGACGGCGAAGTGAATGTCCTGGTCGTCGGTGGTGATGTCAACGGCGACTTCGCCTTTGATGCCGTGGGATTTCACGACTTTTCCTATGTTGAGCTGCATGATGAGCAAGCCTAACACCGTCGAGGGTTGCCGTGTATTGCCGGGCAGAGTGCGGAAAATGGGTGTTGCCCCGCACCCCCTAGAACGGGGACACGGGGCAACACAACTCACATCAGGCTCTTAGCAAGGCCTGAGGGCCACAGAGCTACTTCTTCTCAGAAGAACCCTCCTGCTCCTTCGAAGAACCAGCGTAGGTATTACCGGAAGAACCCTTCAGGGAATCAACCTTGACCGAGCTCTTCGCATCGCCAGGTGCACAGTTGTTGTAGATGAGCGTGCCAGCCAGGATACCAGCGGCAACCAGCGCCAGACCACCAGCAACAGTAGCCAGGTCAGCACCGAACTTACCCAGCTGCTGGTTGACCGCATCAACCTGCGCAGCCAACTGCGGGTTAAACAGACCAGCCTGCTGCTGGATCTGCGTATTCGCAGCCTGGATCTGGGCATTCGCCTGAGCAACGAAGTCAGACACACCCGGGATCTGCATCTGGGTAGCCAAGCCGATCGGGATCAGCGCCAGCAGCGGGAGACCGAAGCCAACCGCGGAAGCGATGCACTTGCCCGTATCAGCCGGACCCTGCGGGGCCGGTGCAGGCTTGCCGTCCTGCGGCTTGCTGTTCTTATCGAACGGGTTGAAGCCCTTCTCGGCCTCTTCCTTGTTCGACACACCGTCACCGTCAGCGTCACCTTCCGGATCCAGGATGGATTTGTCGTCCTGGTCCACAAGCTTGAACTTCGCATCCGCGTTGTCCTTGGAGCGGTCCGCGTACTCAAACTCGACGTCAACGCTGGGCTCAGCAACCGGAGTCAGGGCCTCTACGACCTTGTTCCAGTCCTTCTCACCCAGCTCAGTGAACTGCTTTGCCAGCTCCTCGTTGCTCGGAGCCTGACCGGTGATCACACCGCTCTCATCACCCTCGAACTCCCAACCAGTGGCGTTCTCCGGTGCCTTCACGGTGATGGTGGTCCCTTCCGGGACATCCCTTTCACCGAACGGCTTCTTCGAGTCCTTGCGCTCGCCCGGCTTCACGATGACTGGATCGCCGTAGTTCGGGTCCTCTTCGCTCGCGGTGGTCGTCTTGCCGTTGTCGTCACGATCCTTCTCGTGACCATTAACCGGAACCTCGACCTCAACCTTGCCGTCCGGCAGATCCGGATCCTCAATGGTCACCGTGATCGGACCATCAACATCCTCACCCGGGGTGACGTGAACATTACCGTCCTCATCAACCTCAACCGGGATCGTCTTGCCGTCCTCATCCTTCGCCGAAATCTTGGTGTCGTCGTCCTTGTTATTGACCTTGACACCAGTGTCCTGCTTCTTGTCAGTCGGATCAACCGGCTTCTTACCAGACTCATCAACCGCGGTCGGCTTCTTATCCGAGTCGTTGTCGTCACGATCCTTCTCGTGACCATTAACCGGAACCTCGACCTCAACCTT
>ERZ1673749.863-NODE-863-length-26977-cov-39.546245_pt1 | contig 26977 bp, 26 predicted proteins | sample MGYA00580204_ERZ1673749 | MGnify/ENA primary metagenome ERZ1673749 (study PRJEB41218, sample SAMN15661745) | gut metagenome | host: Homo sapiens | place: Canada: London | collected 2015-08-20/2019-03-30 | study: EMG produced TPA metagenomics assembly of...
GCATCGATAAGGTAGAGCCGTGTGGGAGTCTGCTGAGTCATATATAATAGCGCCTGGTTGATTTGGATAGGAAAAGGTACCAAAAATAACCGTGACCCTTCGCCTGCCGATCCCGCAGGGGCGAAGCCCCGGAGGGATCATCGCTTTTTAGACCGGGTGTCGAGGCACGAAGTGCCGAAGACCCCGGGTTACCTTCGACGGCTCCTTAATATCCGACCCCGCCAGGGGTCGCACTCCCTGAGTCAGATCGATAGTGCGACACCCTATCGGGGTCGCGACACTTCCCCAACGCATCCATTTCCCCGGGTCGTCGGGGCTACGCCCCTCGACCCGGGTCTAAAAAGCGAGCACCCCTATCGGGGTGCCATCCGCCTACCGTGCTATCTTTTGGACGTATCGGATGGCGCGATAGACACCCGGTATGTATCTTAAGGCCCTCTTTGCCTGCCGATCCCGCAGGGGCGAAGCCCCGGAGGGATCATCGCTTTTTAGACCGGGTGTCGAGGCACGAAGTGCCGAAGACCCCGGGAAACGACGACGCATTCAAGGTATCCGACCCCGCCAGGGTGTCGCACTCCTTGAGTCAGATCGATAGAGCGACACCCTATCGGGGTCGCGACACTTCTCCAACGCATCCATTTCCCGGGGTCGTCGGGGCTATGCCCCTCGACACCCGGGCGAAACAACGAGCACCCCTACCGGGGTGCCACCCGCCTACCGTGCTATCTTTTGGACGTATCGGATGGCGCGATAGACACCCGGTATGTATCTTAAGGCCCTCTTTGCCTGCCGATCCCGCAGGGGCGAAGCCCCGGAGGGATCATCGCTTTTTAGACCGGGTGTCGAGGCACGAAGTGCCGAAGACCCCGGGTTACCTTCGACGGCTCCTTAATATCCGACCCCGCCAGGGGTCGCACTCCCTGAGTCAGATCGATAGTGCGACACCCTATCGGGGTCGCGACACTTCCCCAACGCATCCATTTCCCCGGGTCGTCGGGGCTACGCCCCTCGACCCGGGTCTAAAAAGCGAGCACCCCTATCGGGGTGCCACCCGCCGATGCTCCTTTCTATCGGTTCCGCTGTGCCTGGACCCTCCTCCGTGCAGTATTTCAGGAGGTGCGTTGTTAGGTAGGTGTAAGGGGATGAGGTCGCCGCCTCAGACCCGAAGATTAGTTTTATTTCTCACACAATAATTTTTCAGGACATCATGAAGTCACTACTCAAGGTCGGCGCACTCGCCACCATCACCCTCCTCACCGCCTTCGGTGCCACCGGCTGCAAGGACAAGAATAAGCCGGTCAATCCGGACCAGATCACCGTTACCCTCGACGCCTCCGCCAAGACCATCGAGGTGGGCAAGAGCGAGACGCTCAAGGCCACCGTCAAGGGGAAGAACGTCAAGGGCGTCACCATCCTGTGGCAGAGCAGCGATCCGAAGATCGCCACTGTGGACAAGAGCGGCACCGTCAAGGGCATCAAGCCCGGTACCGCCAAGGTAACCGCTACTGCCTCGCGCGGCAAGGCCTCCGCCTCCTGCGCCATCACCGTCAAGGAAACTAAGAAATAACTCATACATTACTCACCAACCCTTCTGTGAAAAAATGCCGCACCTTATCGGTGTGGCATTTTTTATTGGTTGTCATCCGGAGATGACACTTTGGAGAGATCCGTGGACTTTAACACTTTTCCGATCCTCCGAAGTGGTTGCGACAAGTGCTGATGGAGAGCGACAAGGGACAAAAAGTCAGACATTCTTGGGACTATTGTCATAGTTTTAGTGGATAACTTTGGCTAACTTAGTCGGCGAATAGGAGGAGGGAGTTTCCCACTTCTCACAACGATAAAATTATTAATACACTTCATATCAGTGTTTTATATATGGAGACCACCATGCTTCAGGAGGAAAAAGTTTCCCAAGATGTCAGGCCCTCGACACCTTCAGGTCACGACTCTGCAACCACCCTGCTCGAGGTGATCAAGCGGGACGGACGGCGCGTGCCCTTCGACAAGAGCAAGATCACCATCGCCATCGAGAAGGCGATGAACTCCTCCTCTGGGATCTACGAGGCGGGTCAGGCGGCGCAGATCGCCGACGAGATAGAGAGCTATGCTGCCATCGTCCGCACACCGATGACGATCCACTCGATAGAGGAGATGGTCTACTACAAGCTGACGATGTACGGCAATATCGCCACCGCCAAGGCGTACGAGAGCTATCGGTCGGTGCAGGAGTTTAAGCGCCAGAGCAATACCAATGACTCCAGCATCCTCGGCATCCTCAATAAGACCAACCGTGGCGTGATGGACGAGAACTCGAATAAGGACGCCAAGATCGTCTCCACGCAGCGCGACCTGATCGCCGGCGAGGTCTCCAAGGATATCGCCCGCCGACTCCTCATGCCGGCGGACATCGTGATGGCGCACGACAGCGGAGCGATCCACTTCCACGACATGGACTACATCATCCAGCCGATGTTCAATTGCTGCCTGATCAACCTTGAGGATATGCTTCGCCGCGGCACCTGCATCAATGGGAAGAAGATCGACAGCCCCAAGAGCTTCCAGGTCGCCTGCACCATCACGACACAGATCATCGCCCAGGTCGCCTCGGGGCAGTATGGCGGTCAGTCGATCAACGGCATCGACCGCATCCTCGCACCTTACGTGCGACGGAGCTTTGACAAGTATCTCAAGTACGCCCTCGATGACCAGGAGAAGATCTACGGCATAGAGCCCAATCTCGAGAAGGCCAAGGAGGTGGCGTGGAAGCGGACGAAGAAGGAGGTGAAGGACGGCATCCAGACCATCCAGTACCAGATCAATACCCTCATGACGACGAATGGGCAGGCGCCCTTTGTCACCCTCTTCATGTACTTCCAGCCGGGGTACGAGTACGAGCGGGAGGCGGCGCTGATCACCGAGGAGATCCTCCGGCAGCGGCTCGAGGGGATCAAGAATGAGTCCGACGTCTACGTGACCCCCGCTTTCCCTAAGCTCATCTACGTCCTCGACGAGCACAACGTCCACCCCGACAGCAAGTACTACTACCTCACCGAGCTGGCGGCGAAGTGCACCGCCCGCCGCATGTACCCCGACTATATCTCTGCGAAGAAGATGCGGGAGATCTATAAGAGCAACGTCTTTGCCCCGATGGGCTGCCGCAGCTTCCTCTCCCCCTGGCAGGATGAGGAGGGAAAGTATGTCTTCGACGGCCGATTCAATATGGGCGTCGTCAGTCTCAACCTTCCCCAGATCGGGATCCTCTCCGGTCGGGACGAGGAGCGCTACTTCACCATCCTCGAGAAGCGACTCGAGCTCTGCAAGCGGGCGCTCCTCTTCCGCTACGAGCTACTCAAAGATGTCACCAGCGATGTCTCACCGATCCACTGGCAGTACGGCGCGATCGCCCGGCTGAGGCCGCACCAGAGGATCTTCGACTACCTCCAGAGGGGCTACGCCACCATCTCGCTCGGCTACATCGGTCTCTACGAGGCCTCTATGCTGGTGACGGGAGAGCCGCACACGACCGAGGAGGGGCATCGATTTGCACTCCGGGTGATGCGTCGTCTGAGACAGGCGGTGGATGAGTGGAAGGCGGAGACCGGGCTCGGCTTTGCCCTCTACGGCACGCCCGCCGAGAGCCTCACCAATCGCTTTGCCAAGATCGACCTCGCCCGCTTCGGCTCCATAGAGAATGTCACCGACAAGGGCTACTACACCAATAGCTACCACGTCGACGTGCGGGAGCCGATCAGTGTCTTCGAGAAGTTTGACTTCGAGAGCGAGTTTCAGGACCTCTCCACCGGCGGCATGATCTCCTACGTCGAGATCCCCAATATGACCAATAACATCCCCGCCGTGCTGACGATGATCCGCTACATCTACGACCACATCACCTACGGGGAGTTCAATACCAAGAGCGACTACTGCCACGTCTGCGGATTCGACGGCGAGATCAAGGTGAATGACGACAACGAGTGGGAGTGCCCCCAGTGCCACAATAAGGACCGCTCCAAGCTCACCGTCATCCGCCGAACCTGCGGCTACCTCGGCGAGAATTTCTGGAACGAAGGGCGGACAAAGGAGATCAAGTCCCGCGTACTCCATATATAGATGAGTCTACACTACGCACAGATCCGCCGGTACGACGTGGCCAATGGCGAGGGCATCCGCACTTCGGTCTTCGTCACCGGCTGCACGCTGCACTGTGTCGACTGCTTCAATGTCCTCTACCAAGATCCCGCCTACGGGACCGAGTGGAGCGATGAGACGACCGCCCGGGTGATCGGCTACCTCCGCGACCCCAATGTCGCCGGGCTGACGCTCCTCGGGGGCGAACCGATGCAGAGCCCCGGGCTGGTGCCGGTGGTGGAGGAGATACGTCGGGCTCTGCCGGAGGGCAAGACGATCTGGGTCTACTCCGGCTACACCTACGAGCAGATCGTGGCGGACCCAGAGCGGCGGCGCCTCTTAGAGCTCTGCGACATCCTCGTGGACGGACGCTTCGTCGCGAGACTTAAGGACCTGCGGCTCCGCTTCCGCGGCAGCTCCAATCAGCGGATCATCGCCATCCGCCCCTCCCTCGCCGCCGGCACCCCGATCCTCTACGATCCCGCATAGCCGCTATTGTGTACAAAACGAAAGAGGTCTTGAGGCATCCCCTCGAGACCTCTTTTTTTATGCCCCAACCATCCCGCCTCAACGGGCCCCGCAGACACCCCGGACTAAACCCGATATTAGTCATCTCTATTACCGGTATTAGTCGACACTAATATCGGGTTTAGAAAAATCTAATACCGGTAAAAGAATTCACCGCTCCCCACCCGCTGACCCCCAGACCGGTACGCCACGCCCCTTTGTGGAGGATGGGGCACCCCGGCAGGGGTACCCTACTTGGTAGTCCCTTACGAGATGCACCTCCCGGATCGTTGCGAGCGAGGCGAGAGGGACTAAGTACACACCCAGTGTCATTCGCGCCGTCCGACCCGTCCGACTCGTCTGACTCGTCCGATAAGATAGCGCGCCAGGCGATGATACCCCGGCAGAGGTGCGTTTTTCGAAGTCCGAGGTCGAGGAGGGCATAGTCCCGACGAAGACCTCGGGAAACGATGGATCTCCCTCTCCCGCCGCGACCCCGCCAGGGCGTCGCACTATCAAGCCTGCCCGGAGAGTGCACCCCCTTTGCGGGTCGCCAGAAAAGGGAATTTCTGCTCGGCGACCCGCAAGGGGTCGAGGGGTAGGGATGGGGCTCAGTACATCGGTCATCCGAGAAGCGGTGACCGATGCCTATGGAGCGAGCACCCTTCGGGTGCCTCACGGATGAGCCCCCCTGGTATTTGATTACCCCAATGCTCAAATGCGTCACCCCTGACCAATCTCTCTTTATCTCTTTATTTCACAGAGAAAAAAGGTATCTTTGACCCGGGTGTAGCAAATCCTGTAAAAGCCATGGTTAAGATAAACGTTCAGATCAGAGATCTTCGCGCAATCAAGGAGGCCTCGATCGACCTTGAGGGTATCACCGTGCTCTCGGGACTCAATGCGTCCGGAAAGAGCACCATCAGTAGGCTTCTTTATTACGTCGGATATTACGCCAATGGGTACCAGAGCCTTCTGGAGACTTCGCTCTTCAATGAGCTCCTCCCGATCCTTACTTTCCTGTACCAGAATATTATTGGACTTGGAGCCAAGCTACTAACCAAACCGCACTTTCCCCTCTCTGCCCTGCTGAGTAAGGAGGATATCTTCGAGCGAGAGGAGGACATCCACGACTGCATCACTGTCATCAGAGAGGTCTTTGCCTTTGGGGAGCAGGTCAAGAAGGTTGATCGTGAGCGCCTCGGCAAGCTGATGGGGAAGACCATCAACCGACGTGAGGTCTATCTGCACACACTTGATGAGCTTGATGAGAAAGTGGGGCAGATCTACCGCCGATACAATAAGGATCTGCTTGACCGTCCCGTGACCCCTCTCGTCAGCAGTCTTCGGAACGACTTCCCCGGAGCAGAGGAGGATCTCGTGGAGCATATCAGTGTCAGTGAGGAGGAGACCGTGATCCTGGGACCTCACCGTAAGACCCTTGGCCAATTCTCTTCGCTGGACCACATCTTCTACATCGACACCCCTATGATCACGATGATGCCTCGGATCTCACAGGGTGAGGAGGGGAGGCTGCCGCTCAATTGGGAGGAGCTGATCCCGCTTTTCTACGAAGAGGAGGGGACTGCCGCTCCGGCATCCGAAGAGACACAGTGTATACTGGAGACTATCGAAGAGGTCTCCGGAGGGTCGATTAAGCTACCACGCCATGAGCAGGGGACCAGTCGTAAGATGCGGTCTTTCTTCATCGGCAAGGACGGCAACAGCTATCCCCTCTCTGAGGTAGCGACAGGGATCAAGAGCTTTGCCATACTCCAGTGTCTTCTCAAGAGAGGTCTGATACACAGGCAGACCGTTCTCGTCTTAGACGAGCCGGAGGCGCACCTCCATCCCCAGTGGATCGTAGAGTATGCGAGGATCATCCTGCTGATGCACCAGCAGCTCGGCGTGCGCTTCCTCATCGCCAGCCATAGTCCGGACTTCGTCCAGGCACTTTATCGCATCGCCAATGAGTACTACGGCGAGACATTGACTAAGGGACTCTCTTTCTATCTCTCTGAGTCATCCGGGGAAGAGGGCGGAGGAGGCTATGCCTTTAAGAACATCGGCAACGATATAGGAGAGATCTTCGACTGCTACAATATCTCGTACGAAAAAATGGATCAGTATGCAGGGGGCGGAGAGGATGAGGAGTGAGAGGGGTGATAAGCTCCCTGTCCGGCAGTACGACAGGGAGAGCACCAATCTGATCATCAGCATGCTCGGCATAGTGAGCAGCTGTCCCACGTCCTGAGGAGGGAGGGCGCCTCGTCGGATGGAGGACACTCGGAGCCGGTTGTGGACTTTGACGCTCTGGTACGAGATTGCTGTCGGGGTGGTGACAAATGTCGAAGTGTGGATATCGTCGTGGGGGTAAAGGGCCGTAAAGCACAGCTGATAGAGTGCAAGCTGAGAGAGGCCTCGCGCAATACGAGTGTGAGCAAGATCGAGAATAAGGTGTCCAGCACAGTGTCTATCATACATGAGCGTGCCTCAGATATTGTGGTCGACAAACAGACCTATGTGATCTACTCGGATAGAGATGCCGCCCCGGCACTTCGTAAGTTCCATCGGCGCTACCCTAAGTGTAGCGCATCCGACCTCCCCTTACGCGCCATGAAGGTCTCCGAGCTCATCCATACCCTCTTCGGATAGGTGTCGCGATAATCCCAATTAAGTGGTACCTTTGGGGCGTCATAAAAAAGACATCAACCCGTGACACACAAGAGGGACTTACAAAGTCAAGATATCATACTGAGAGCTGCCGGATCTCTTAGAGAGGGTCGGTATACTTGTGTCTCAAAGAGGGCTCTTCTCACCGGGATCGTACCGGTTTCATCGGACTCTCTTTTCCCCATCCTCTAAATGGAAAGCCATCAGGAGAATAATAAGCGCATCGCTAAGAATACGATCGTCCTCTACGTGAGGATGATCTTTGTCCTCCTTGTGGCTCTCTTCTTTCCATTTGTTCTTGATGGACAGTCAGATTAGGATAAATGTGGAGGTGCTTAATTTTTACTTTCACCTACAGGTGTACATTTTAGGTCGTTTATGAGTGACACAGAGTCATTGGCAGCTGTTAATTGCGCTGATCCCAACCAAAAAACGAGAGATGGCTCAAAGGCAATAAAAACGCCCCGCGACTCAAATGTGGAGTTGCTGCGAATACTTGCTACGTTATTGATTCTCTTGGTACACACTAACTATTTTGCGTGTGGACCGATCACGATAGATAGTATATCCTCGAATCCTGGAAGATCACTATGGCACATATGTATTCAATTTATTGCCATCCCGTGTGTTAATCTGTTCATTCTGATATCGGGATGGTATGGTATTCGCCCGAAAGTGAAAAGCATCGGAAAGTTCATATATCAGTGCCTTTTCTATTCGATTCTGATTTATACTATTTGTCTACTTACGGGGTTTGCTGAATTTACCGCCAAGGGTGTTGCTGAGTGTTTTTACCTAGCAAAGATCAACTGGTTTATCAAAGCCTACCTGTGTCTATACATTATTTCACCTATCCTTAACGCATTCGTTGAACTGGCCGATAGGAAGTTGTTTGAAGCAGTCTTGGTGTTCTTTTTCCTTTTTGAGATCGTCTATGGCTGGAGTGGTGCAGCAGTATTTCTAGAGCAAGGGTACTCAGCGACTTCGTTTGCAGGACTATATCTTCTCTCTCGGTATATGCATATATATAAACCCCGCTTCTCTACTTTGACGGCAAAACAAGATATCATCATATGGGTCTCGGGGTTGTTGCTCCTCTCTGCGGGTTTGTTTTGCTATGGGTATCTTATATCTAAGGGCTTCAGTCTCCCTCGAGTACTGTTTGAGAAGCATAGTATTTTATTCTCTTACATCTCACCCGCAGTGCTATTCCTGTCTGTTTACCTTTTTCTGCCATTTACCAAGATAAAGGTAAGGTCTACTGTTGTGAATTGGTTCGCAAAATCTTCGTTTGCTGCCTTTCTAATCCATGCCAATCCCAATATTCTCTATAGCCTCTATGTCCCGATGGTGCTGTCTATTTATGCTACAAATAACACCATTGAGGCAGGAGCAATCATTCTAATGTCTATTGTTTTGATTTTCATTGGTGCAACTTTGGTTGATCAGTTGCGGATTGCTTCATGGGATCTCTTTTGGAGAGTGATAAAGCCCACGAAATGATGGTTGAGCATTTTCTATGACAAGCCATCAGGAGAATAATAAGCGCATCGCTAAGAATACGATCGTCCTCTACGTGAGGATGATCTTCGTCCTCCTTGTGGCTCTCTATACATCGAGGGTCCTTCTGGATGTCCTGGGAGTGGAGGACTATGGGGTGTACAACGTGGTGGGGGGCGTGGTGACGATGCTGGGCTTCTTCAATGGCGCAATGGTCGCCTCGACCCAGAGATTCTTCTCCTTCGCCATCGGACAGGAGGACGTTGAGCAGCTTAACCGAAACTACTCTACCATCCTTCTGATCCAAGGTGGTCTCGCCCTGCTTGTCATCCTACTTGCCGAGACAGTCGGGCTATGGTTTGTGAGGACCTACTTGGTTATCCCCCCCGAGCGTATGAGTGCAGCCCTCTGGGTCTACCACTTTGCGGTCTTCTCCTTTGTCCTGTCAATGTTGCAGGTCCCCTTTACAGCACTGATCATCACGCATGAGCGGATGAATGTCTATGCACTCATCAGTATTGGTGATGTGGCACTTAAGCTTCTGCTCGTGCTGATATTGCCCTATCTCCCCTTTGATAAGCTGATCAGCTATGCTGTCCTGCTCTTCTGTGTGGCACTAATCACCTGCTCCGCTTACGTGCTCTACTGCAAGGTGCGTCTCAGGTATGTCAGGGTGATCAAGCGCTTTGACCGCAACCTCTTCCGTGTGCTGCTCAGCTATATGGGGTGGAATCTGTGGGGTAACTCTGCTGCGGTCATCATGGGGCAGGGGATCAATATCCTCCTGAATATCTTTTTCGGACCGGCTGTCAATGCCGCACGCGCCATCGCCTATCAGGTCCAAGGGGCACTTAATCAATTGGTGACTAACTTCCAGCTTGCCCTCAATCCACCCATCGTCAAGAGCTATGCTCGTGGGGAGATGGACTATATGCATCGCCTTATCATCAGTGGGTCAAAGCTGTCATTCGCTCTGATTTTTTCTATATCTTTGCCCATAATACTTGAGACAGAGACACTATTGTCTGTGTGGCTGAAGAGTGTTCCGGAGCATGCGGTTTTATTCACTAAGCTTACTATGATCTTTGCCATAACAGAGAGCATTTCGGGTCCCTTGATGTGTGCGATTCAGTCTACCGGACGAATTGCACTGTATCAGACGGTGGTAGGTGGGATGTTGATACTAAATCTCCCTGTCTCTTACGTTGTCCTAAAGCTTGGCGGGTCTCCTGAAGCCACAGTTGTCGTCTCCATCATCATAAGTCTAGTCGCCTTTATCTTTAGGGTGTTCATTGTTTCACCTCGCATCAGCATATCTAGATGGCGACTGCTTAAAGAGGTTTTTTTGAAATCCTCAGTGGTATCCGCAGTCGTCGCTGCTGTCTGCTTGTTTGCTTTTCACTTCATTGGCACCGGTATCGCCTCTTTTGTGGTACTTCTCTTGATTTCTATGGCAGGAACGGCTTTGAGCATGTATTTTTTAGCCTTAGATGATAGAGAACGACACTTGGTGGCAGGAAAAGTCTCAAGGTTTTTTTATAAATCTAAGTCATGAGAGATAAATTGCACTCTATACTAGGGGATCGCTTATGGGGCTTTCTTAGGTCACTGAGGGATCGGTTTATGATACTCCATATTTACCTCAAGGATATGTGGAGATACAAGAGAGACTCTACTGTTATTCGGGTAGATACCTATCACAAAGTAGAAGCTCAGATAACCCTAAACTACCACGGGCTAGAAAAAGGCTTTCTTCATAGAGATATACGCCCCTACTTTGCTCGACAGAGAGTGATCAATCTCCTGAATCTATTGAACCATAAGAGTATCTCTAAGCACTGGGGTGACTCGCATATCCAATCCGCACTAAGTATTCTGTGTCACTATTATGACTGGCATACAGGGAATGGTTATGAGCTGGAGTATTTTAGTGAGGCACAGTATACCTATTTGCGTGATCATCTGAGTAAAGAGTTTGGCGCATTCAAGGTCATCTCCAAGACGGAGTTTCTATCGTCTAACAAGCTGTTATACCCCGAGTTTGCGGCTTCTCGGTCAAGTATTAGGGAGTTTACGGGAGAGATCATCCCTAAGTCCATACTCAGTGAGGTCATCGGGCTTGCTAATCTGGCACCCAGCGCCTGTAATAGACAAGGGGTAGTATGCACCGTGCTTGAGAACAAATCTCTAATTGACAAGGTTCTAGATCTGCAAGGTGGACTTAAGGGCTATACTAAGTCTGTGAACCAGCTCATTGTCCTATCAGCTGATAGGAACTATTACTACACCCCCGGGGAAAGGCACCAGCTGTATGTTGATGGCGGAATCTATCTTATGAGCTTGCTTTATGCGCTTCATTACTATGGTATTGCAGCATGTACGGCACATTGGTCGATGCCACCTCAAGCAGATGACAAGTTGGCCAAGTGGCTTTCTTTTCCACGGTCAAGACAAGTTGTTTGCTTAGTCGCCATTGGTTATCCGAATGATGAGGTGAGGGCTACTGAGTCACATCGGAGATCACCGGAGGAGAATCTGGAGTTTATCTGATTTTTGTAGCAGCCTATGTCTAAGATAGCGATACTCACCCAGCCCTTGGGACCTAACTATGGGGGGATCCTGCAGGCATTTGCGCTCCAGCATATCCTGCGTGAGATGGGACATCAGCCGATCACCATCGACCGAAGGGGTAAGCTGAGTCCCCTACGAGCGACGGCTTCCCTTGCTAAGGGAGGGCTCTTGTGGATGGCTGGGAAGCAGAGGCGGATTAGGCGGTGGCCCTCTCCCAAGGAGAGTGAGACGATCTGCCGGCATACCAATCGATTTGTCTCGGAGCATATTACTACTAGTGTCCCGATCACCACTACAGACAAGCTGAGGAGATATACAGAGCAGGGGGAATTTGATGCCTATATTGTGGGCAGTGACCAGGTCTGGCGAAAAGCATATTCTCCATGTATACCCAATTACTTCCTAGACTTTCTACCTGAAGACTCTCAGGCTAAGCGTATCGCTTATGCGGCCTCTTTTGGCATAAGTAAGTGGGAGTTTACCGAGGCAGAGACACAGCTCTACGCCCGACTAGCAAAGTGCTTCGATCTTATCTCTGTCCGAGAGGATAGTGCAGTGGATCTATGCAGGGAGCACTTAGGAGTAGATGCGATCCATGTGCTTGACCCGACGATGTTGGTAGATCGATCGGTCTACGAAGAGCTGGCGATGAGCCGGTATGCACACCCCAGTAAGGGGGATCTCTTCTGCTACATACTGGACCGTACACAGGAGAAGAGTCAGCTGGTCAGAGAGACGGCCTCCGAGCAGGGGCTGACGCCCTTTGAGATCTTACCGAGGGAGTATCGGAATCTACCGCCCAGAGCAGACCTCAGCACGGTGGTTATGCCTCCTGTAGAGCAGTGGCTCAGGAGCTTCATGGATGCCACGTATGTCATCACCGACTCCTTCCATGGCACGGTCTTCTCTATCCTCTTTGAGAAGCCCTGTATCGTGATCCAAAACGCATCTCGAGGCAACGATCGCTTCCAGTCGCTTCTGAAGATGATCAATGTCCCTTTCGAAGGTACCTGCCAATTCCTTGATTTTCGAAGTGACGAGATCTCAGATCACTTAGCTGAACTAAGACATCGCTCATTACGCCTACTATCCCAGTCATCCCCAGAACCAACCCATTTACAGAAGCTCTAAATGGATACTACATCTCAGACACGAAAAGAGGCTCCTTTCTTCTCTGTCGTCATACCGCTCTATAACAAGGAGAAAAATATAGGTAGCACCATCGACTCGGTTCTCAATCAGACGTTTAGCGACTTTGAATTGATCGTCGTTGACGATGGCTCTACTGATAGAAGTGCTGAAATAGTTTCGTCAATTCCAGATGAACGTATTCGTGTGATCACGCAAAGTAATTCTGGCGTCTCCGAAGCACGCAATAATGGGATAGCGCAATCGAAGGCAGATTATATTGTATTATTAGACGCTGATGATGAATGGCTTCCGTCCCACCTAAGCGAAATGTTCTCACTGATTTCCGACTATGGAGAAGTGGCTGACGTCTTTGCGACAAACTTTACTAGACGATTTTCCTCAGGGGAAATCGTCCAGAATCGTGATGACTTGCAAAAGGGCATAGTTCCCAATTACTTTAAGGCTATTAGGGGCGGGGGGGTAATAAATAGCTCGTGCGTCTGTATTTCTAAGGAGGCTTTACTTGACGTACATGGGTTTAACTCAAAATATACAATGGGAGAAGATTTGGATCTTTGGGCTAGGTTAGCCAGAAGATATAAGATCGCATATTCCCCAACGAGCTCCTCAATTTATAATATTGGAACCCCAAATAATAGTTGCGAGAGAAAGATTGATTATTCAAAAGACGCTGCAGCAGTAGCTCTTAAAGATGTCCGTTGTGATATCTATGATCTTAGGTACTCATTTGTAAGGTATCTGAAGTTTATTGTAAAACGTGCTATTGGTTACCACCCGTCAGTAAGACAATGAAAAATAATGTGTTAAGTAAGATCTCCTCGGGACTGCTATTTCTCTTTATAAGTTTAATGCAGTTCTATGTTTTTTCAAGCGGTTCTTTACAGCCAAGTTATATTACGGGGCTTGCTTTTGTCTTGGTGATGTTTGTTTCTACTGGGGCGGTAGTGCAAACTTCGCAGCCTATAAAGCTGTTTTATGCTTATGTGGGATACGCGGCACTGGTGGACTTGTTTTACGCTTTTCTGCTGCAGAGTGAGGACTTTTTGGGTAGCACTCTGTATATGATCTACAATTTACTATTGTTTACAGCGCTGATTGCATACTTCCAGAGAAACACAGACAAGTTACAATCCTCAGTGGTTCTTCCTTCTTTCTTGGCATTGGTTCTTCTTGTCTCCTTCTATTTCACCGGGATAGGTAGATATGACTTTCGACCTAGGTACAATGGGTTCTTCAATGATCCGAACCAGATGGCTCATTTTGCTCTGTGTATCATGTGTGTTATTTGGCTTGTGGGCACAAGCAATAAAGTGAAATACGTTGCCTTTGCATTAACCCTGATTATTTGTGTGGTGTCAGCTTCTAGGTCTTCATTGTTAGGACTATCGATTGCGCTGATCGGAATTACCTGGTATATGTATCGTGAAGTAAGCAGTAGTAGTAAGTTCATTCAAAATGTTTCCAAGCTCACTTTTGTCATCGTTCTTTCAGCTCTCGTTTATTATCTTTTCACGTCCGGTGCACTTACAAAAATCCAAGCGGTAAGTTACTTGTTAGATAGGACTGCTGAAATTAATGTTTCTCAACAAAGTGATGGACGAGGGTTTACTCAGGCTTTGGACAATTGGGGCTATATGTTTTTTGGCGCTGGTAAGGGTCGACCTGATCGCTTTGGAATGCCTGGAGAAATCCACTCAAACTGGATAGGCACGTTATTTTATTATGGATTGCCCGGTCTTTTCTTCGTGGTCTTTTTTCTTTTCTCTATGATTCGCAAATTGCCCTTGCCACTTATTCTAATTAGTTTAAGTCCACTTCTTTATGGTTTCACAACTTATGGGTTAAGGACACCTGTGTTTTACCTATATGCAGCTGCCCTATTTATCAGATCTAATCAATCAAATACACGATGTCGTTAAACAAAGTAGCTCCACTTACGATTTTTCGTCTTGTCACATCGGCAGGCTCTCTTGGACTGGTCAATGGTCAGCTGCGGTATGTGGCTGAGAATGGGTATGACTGCTTTGCTGTGTCAGGGGGCCCGGAAGAGAGCGCGAAGGAGTTTACCCAGAGAGAGGGGATACCTACCGTCCTCATCCCTCATCTTGTACGGCCGATCAGCATAGGGAATGACCTAAGAGCTCTCAGTGAGCTGATTAGGCTGTTTCGCAGAGAGAAACCAGATATTGTCCATGCCAATACACCTAAGGCCTCTTTGCTGGGGATGGTGGCAGCATGGATCTGTCGGGTGCCTCATCGGATCTATACGGTGACGGGGCTTCGCTTCGAGACCTCCACGGGCTTGATGCGGTGGCTGCTGAAGACCATGGAGCGGATCACCTGCGCCTGTGCTACTAAGGTGATCCCGGAGGGGCAGGGGGTCAAGAAGACACTCTATCGGGAGCATATCACCTCTAAGCCGATGGCTGTCCTCCATAATGGAAACATCAACGGCATCGACCTAGAGTACTTCGTTCGTACGCCCGAGGTGGTGGAGCAGGCGAAACGGATACGAGAGGAGGTCGGAGGATCTTTCACCTATCTCTTTGTCGGTCGGCTGGTCAGGGACAAGGGGGTCACTGAGCTGGTGGATGCCTTTGAGAGAGTACACGCAGAGCACCCGGAGACCAGACTCCTGCTTGTCGGTACTCAGGAGCCGGAGCTGGACCCCCTCCCTGACCGGACCCGGCGACTGATAGCAGAGAATGACGCAATCATAGAGGCGGGCTGGCAGGACGATGTGCGCCCATGGTTTGTCGCATCAGATCTCTTTACCTTCCCCAGCTACAGAGAGGGCTTCCCTAATGTGGTGATGCAGGCTGGCGCCATGGGTATTCCTTCCGTCGTGACCGATATCAATGGGAGCAATGAGATCATCATTGAGGGCGAGAATGGGACGATCATCCCCACGAGAGACACAGATGCCCTCTATCGCAAGATGACCGAGGCTCTCGATCAGAGAGACCGGCTGGCTGAGATGTCCGCTCAGTGTCGCCCTCTGATCGTCTCCCGCTACCGGCAGGAGGATGTCTGGCGCGCCACCCTGGACATGTACAACTCGCTGTGAAGTCAGAATACAAATTATCCGTAAGTCTCATACTATGTGCTAGCTTGGTTAGATTATGGGATTAAAATGTGTAGCTTTGGATTGCTGTTAATAAGAGGCTATCAGATACTTTGGGGTTTAGCAACTACGTGCATTTGGCTACCTAAAAATTAGCGATTATATGATAAAAGTTGGAGTTGTGGATCTGTTTTGTGGTATAGGTGGATTGAGTTATGGTCTCAATAAAGCCGGACTTCAGGTCTTGGCAGGATACGATCTTGATGAGTCTTGTTCGTTTGCCTTTGAAAGGAATAACCATGCTCCATTCATCCACAAAGACATTAGAGATGTTTCAGGAAAGGAAGTGTCTCGAATATTGGACGGATCAGATGTAAAAGTGCTTGCAGGCTGTGCTCCTTGTCAGCCATTCTCTTCTTATGCTTTCAAGAATGAGAAAAAAGACCCCGATAAATATGACTTACTTTACGAGTTTGGACGCTTGGTAAAAGAAGTGCATCCTGATATCGTGACAATGGAAAATGTCGTACAGATTATAAACTTCAAAAAGAAACCAGTATTGAAAGACTTTCAGCAGATGCTAAAGCAGGAGGGATATTTTTTGAAGTTGAACAAGGTCTTCTGTCCTGATTATGGTATTCCTCAAAGAAGGAGGCGTTTAGTTCTCCTGGCTTCTAGGTTTGGGCAGATAGATTTAATCCCTCGTACCCACTTGCCAGAGAGTTATGTAACCGTAAAAGATACTATCGGTGATCTTCCATCACTAAATGCAGGTGAATGTGATCCTTGTGACCCTTTACATAGAGCTAGAGCGTTGTCTCCAATTAACCTAGAGCGAGTCAAGCTCACGCCGTATGGAGGTGGTTGGAAGGATTGGCCCGATTCTTTTATGCTAGAGTGCCATAAAAAGGAAAGTGGTAAGAGCTTTGGTAGCGTTTATGGCAGGATGGTGTGGGAAAAACCATCACCTACGATTACTACACAATGTACCGGCTTAGGTAATGGACGCTTCGGGCATCCCGTGCAAGACAGAGCTATTTCATTGAGGGAAGCCGCTTTGCTTCAGTCTTTCCCTATTACTTATCAATTCTTCAAGAATGAAAGAGAGATCGCGATAACAAAAGCCTCTAGGTACATTGGTAATGCTGTACCTCCAAAGTTGGGAGAGGTTATTGCGGAGAGTATTATGAGACATATATTAATGACACGTAGTAGTCTATGAAAGAGTATACATTCAATGTGTCTCTGGAGATTCTTAATCACTTGGGTAGGAACCTTTACCGGAGTTTTATCACGATCTTAGGGGAGGCTATTTCTAATGCTTGGGATGCCGACGCTAAAAACGTGAAGATTACAATTGATAGAGAAAACAATTCACTCATTGTAAGGGACGATGGATACGGAATGACTTCTGATGATTTTCAGGAGAAATTCTTAAAAATAGGGTATTCAAAACGTAAGGGAAATGTTACAAGGACCCTAAGAGGTCGACCCCTTATAGGACGAAAGGGCATTGGGAAATTAGCTCTCTTGTCGTGCGCTAGGACTGTAACTATTATTTCAAAAACAAAAAACACTGAATGGGTGGGAGGTACTATTGATAATTCCACTTTGGACGAAGCCATTGAGGAAGACTTGTCTGTAAATAACTATAAACTGAGTGCATTGACGGACAGTGTGCTTCGCCAATATGTTGCTCAAGAGGATTCTTCTGGAACTATACTCGTCTTAAACGGAATAGACCGCGGGATCAAAAACAAGGTGGAGTATCTTAGAAAGTTGGTCGCTTTGAATTTCCGTTTTTCTCTTGTCGATCCGGAATTCGCCATTTTTATAAATGACAAACTGGTTTCGCCTCGTGATCTCGATGTGCTCGCACGAAATACCCAGTTTGTATGGACGTTAAATGACTTCTCCGATCCGTTTTTGTCATTATGCGAGGAGCTAAATGAATCAATAAAAGTCAGCCATAAAGATGAAAAACGAATCAGCGTTAGGGGCTTTTTAGCTACAGTTGAAAAACCATCTATGTTAGCTATAACTGGCGCTAATGAGAAAGTTTCTGTAGACTTGTACGTTAATGGGCGACTTCGCGAGAAGGATATTTTGAAACACATTCCAACGAATCGAGTTGTTGAGAACTACTTATATGGGCAAATTCACTATGATGAGCTCGATGATAAAATAGACCGGTTTACAAGTAGTCGAGAAGGTATCAAGCCAGATGATGAAAAGTTCAACTCTCTGAAGAATGTATTGAGTTCTATCCTGTCAAGTATAATTTCAGATTGGGATCGGTGGCGGACTGAATTAAGACAGGATGGCGATCCTGACAACTTGAGAATGACGAAAAAGGAGCGGAAGTCTCAGGAACTACTTAATGCTATTTCTAATGAGTATTTACCACCTAAAGGAGATCAATCCCGTAGGATTGTCAGTGATTGGATTGACGAACTTAAGAACGATGCTGAGTTTAATCTCGTGTCCTATGGTGATTGTTTTCTCTCGGAAAATCTTCTTAGGAGGTATGTTGAAGAATGTAGCCTGCCAGTAACCTCAGTGGTTCAGAAAAAGATAACCAAATGGAAGTCTAATGCAAGAAAGGCAGAGGATGCTGCCAATATTAGTTTTCAAATTAGAAGCGCCAATGCCGATATCCTGTACTGCGATATGGAGTCACTAACGTCAATTATTGAGAAAGAACGTGGTGATACTTCAAAACCTTCGCTGTCTAGAGATGTAAAGAGGTACAAACCTATAAGGGATGCTATAGCCCATACCTCTCCTCTGTCAACTGTTGCTAAAAGAGAGCTTTCGACAATATATGAAAATATCAGAGCACGGATTGTCAATCTTCTCAAAACCACGAAGTATAGTGAAGGATAATCACAATTACTGATCAATTTAGAACGTATATGCTATTATGCTTCGGATCTCTTGTCATGAAGCACCCATTACCTTATCAAGCGGTTCTATCGGTTGCTGTTTTTTGAATCTCTGATTGCTGGCTATTAGACCAATATGATATCAGTCTGTTTGATAACATCAGTCACAGACATATCGGACAACGCAGAAGGGTATGAAGATAATAGAGGAGTATGATTTATAGAGAGTATATCAAGCGGGTGCTGGACTTTGTCTTTGCGCTGCTGCTGCTGATCCTGCTGTCGCCACTGCTGCTGGTGGTGACGATCTGGCTTCACTTTGCCAATAAGGGAGCGGGGGCTTTTTTCACCCAGGAGCGCCCGGGTAAGGACGAGAAGATCTTCAGGCTCTACAAGTTTAAGAGCATGACCGATGAGCGGGATGCTGAGGGAAATCTGCTCCCTGATGCTGATCGGATCACTCGAGCCGGACGTTTCGTGCGAAGCACCTCGATAGACGAGCTCCCTCAGCTCTGGAATGTACTCAAGGGCGATATGTCCTTTATCGGCCCACGACCACTTTTGGTTAGGTACCTTCCATACTATACTGAGCGTGAGCATCGCCGTCATGATGTGCGTCCAGGTATAACTGGATTGTCACAGGTATCCGGACGCAATAATCTCAAGTGGGATGAGCGTCTAGAGATGGATGTCAGATATGTCGAGGAAATCTGTTTCATACTGGACATTCGTATTGCTATCGATACCATAAAAAAAGTCTTCGGACAAGAGAATATCGTGGTTGTGATGGACCCTACAGTAAATGTACCTCTGGATGAATACAGAAGAAACAGAAATTAGGATACTTGAGATCCAAGACTTACCTATCAGAGTAAGCCTCTTAAACGATACAGACATATCTAGATTCTTGAATACGTCTGAGATCTTTAGCCTTGAAGGAACTACGAAGTGGTTTCGCAATAGAGATCTCAGTACTAGAGCTGATCTTGCCTTGTTATATATGGGGACTGTATCTGGAATGGCAGGAATTACCCATATCGACAAGAAGGCAGGTGTTGGAGAATTGTATATATACTTGGACAAAAAACTTCAGGGCAGAGGTCTTGGTGTGACGTACATGGGGCTCATTCTAGATTATGCTTTTAAGACACTTGGTCTAAACAAGGTATTTCTGTATACATACAAGACCAATGGCAGAGCAAACCATCTATATGAGAAGATAGGTTTTGTCCTCGAAGGGATCTTGCGACAACACTCCTGGCATAATGGCCAAGTGTGCGACCGATGCATATGGGGAATTTTGAGAGAAGAATGGCTATGAATATCCTTTTTACATGCGTAGGTAGGAGGAACTACCTCCTTAATTATCTGAGAGAGGTGCTGCAGCCTGAGGACAAAATCTTTGGTGCCGATATGCAGATGACCGCCCCTGGAATGGCAGAGTGCGATGTGCCAATCATCGTGCCATCCATATACGATGCTACTTATATCGGTAAGCTCCGCAAGGTTGTCTATGACAACCATATCGATGGTATCATCTCTCTGAATGACCTTGAGTTGCCAATCCTCGCTGCTCACAGGCAGGAATTGGAGGCTCATGGAGCTAAGCTGATAGTCTCTGACGAAAGAGTGATAGATCTTACTTTTGATAAGCTTAAGACCGCACAATTCTTGACTGATATCGGGCTCCGCACCCCACAAACATACGTGAGACGAGAGGACTTCGATGCAGCACGAGACAGGGGAGAGATAGATCTGCCTGTAGTTGTCAAGCCTCGCTTTGGGAGTGCCTCCATTGACATTGAGATGCCTAAGTCGCTTGATGAGCTATCACTGGTTGAGAAGCTTGCTCGCTTACGTCTCGAGCGATCCATCCTAAGTACAGCAAGCAGCAGCCATCCCGATGAGGCTCTTCTTTATCAGGAGTTCCTTCCCGGTCAAGAGTACGGCATGGATGTCTTGAATGACTTGGAGGGTAACTATATCGGTACGTTTGTCCGCAAGAAACTCTCTATGCGTGCCGGAGAAACGGATAAGGCAACGACTGTCATTGACTCAAGATTTGAGGAGATTGGTCGCACCATCTCTAAGCACCTTCGACATATCGGTAACTTAGACTGCGATATTATGGAGAAGAATGGTGAGTACTACGTGCTCGAGATGAACGCTCGCTTCGGTGGCGGCTATCCATTCTCTCATGAGGGAGGAGCAAAGGGGATCTGCTGCTACTATGAATGGCTCAGGGGTGAGACCGATATCGCAAAATATCTCAATTATAAGGCCGGACTCACCTTCTCTAAGTGCGACCGTATAATCAAAATCCCAGAATAACTAATCCGGCGAGAACATATTGACATGAAGAATTTACAACACTACGTATATTGGGCGATTGACGCACTTTTACACAAGGGCGCACTCAGAAAAGAGATTAAGGCGCAAGAGAGGCAGCTAGATCTAATGGGGAGGGATCCATTACAAGCTTACGAAAAGCAGAGGCAACGCCTCGATGAGATACTATCGCTAGTATGTAAGAAGATTCCTTACTACAAAAACACCTCTCCTCAAGATCTTGAGAGGTTTCCAGTGATTACAAAAGATCTAATACGATCTGACTATTGGAGCTTTCAAAATCCCGACTTGAACATCGAAAAGATGAAAAAATACCATACAAGTGGATCAACAGGAACTCCATTCTACGTTGCCTATTCTCCATCGAAATTACTAGCGAATAGAGCATCATTACTTGTTGACTACATGCAGAAGGGGTATACCCTAGGAGACCGGTTGTATTATTTTCGTGCATGGAATGACCTTAACACTTACTCAAAGATAAAAACACTTGTAACAAACTTTGTGATGCAGGATGCATCTGGAACGAGTAAGAATGTCGACGACTTCGTTGCCGGACTAACAAATGACAGCATAATCCTCACCTATGTCTCAGCTATAATGTCCTATGCCGAAAACATCAGTCGTAGAAGATTAGAAGAAAAGGTAAGAGGGCTTGTTAACGCCATCATTGTGTCTGGGGAGACGCTATCGGAAGAAGACAGAAGTTATATAAACCAACTTTTCCAATGTCCTGTGTTCTCAAGGTATTCGAATGAAGAAAACGGCATAATTGCAGAGCAATTTGATATGAAAAGCTCCAAGTTCCGCGTCAACACTCCATGTATGTGGGTTGAGATCTTAAAGATAAACGATGACAAACCCGCATGCCCAGGAGAGATCGGTAGAGTGGTCGTTACTGACCTAAACAATGACGCTATGCCTATCATAAGATACGACACGGGAGACCTTTCATCTTACTCGATTGGTGATAAAATCAATGATAGCATCTTTTACATTAACAATATTGATGGTTGCAAGGTTGATCCTATTGTAGACACACGCAACGAGCCTCTTAACCCCCACTACGTTACTGTGGCCTTCTGGGGAACTGGGGATTTCATCTCGAACTTCCAGCTAATACAGCACAGCCCTAAGCATGTGACCCTCAAGTACATCCCCGTTGACAACAGCATCTTTAATAGTACTCTGGTTGATACCAAGCTCAAAAAAATATTTGGCAATGATCTCATAATCGACTACGAAGAGGTTGACAGCATACCACTTTTAAGGTCAGGAAAGAGATGCTTTATTGTTAATGAGATGTGTCGTACTTCTATTATAGAGCAAAATAATATATGAATTGTATCTGTTCTCACCATAACTACCCTTCCTAGCAACAGCTTATGCCAGTCTCCCTCACCTGCTCTAAGACGAAACGTGCCTGCAGGGTATCATTAGGTCATATAAATCACAGGAGTTACCCTAAAGTGCAGATAAGAGACAATCAGAGGTTGCGGAGGTAGTATCTTTGCAGGCGATATGTGGTGGAGTCTGTAAGGCGTAGAGATTTGTCAAAGATCTCAGTAAGTAAGTCTTACCGAACGAATTTGAAGAGGGGCGTGGCTATTTAGAGCCCAATTAAATTATGAGCGGGTCTATCTTGTGTCAAGTTGATCAGCGCCACCGTCATCAGCAAAGCGCTTATTAGCACAATAGGCTCTGACTCCTACTTTTGAAGCTACGTTAAGTAGCAGGACTACGGCTGGAACAATGATGACGTGATTAATGCCAATAGATGCAGCAATTTCACTCGAAATAATAGGGATTGCTATTAATCCAATACTTCCTGCTTCTTGGCTTGCTTTCCTGCGTGCTTCTGAGTAGTCCGGATGACCACATATGAACTTATCAAACTCTATTTTAAATCTTCGCCAATAATCCTTTCGGTCTCCAAGTGAATCATTTTCACCACCGAATCTTGCTGTTTGGAGTGCTCCCCCTGAGGTCAACCATATCTCTGCCGTTTTTTCTTCCCCGTAGGTTTGAACCAACTGCTCAATGTATTTTCTCTGGTATGGCTTTAAAATACCAAACCACTCGTCTTGAGATAATGTCTCAACTTCCATTATATCATCTCCTGTATATAGTGTGCCGAAATACAATAGGATGTCTGATTCAGCTCCTGAGGATTGATGCCCCCAATTTCTATTCCTGAGGTGGGGGCATACGTGCCAATGAGTAAGCCAACTATTGAGCCGGATAATCTATTGAATACTACGGATCCCGACTGACCTGGTCTTGTCTGGATATTGAGTATTGCATGCTTTATTTTCACAGAATTCGTTTCCATAAGTACCTTCGCTCCAACATCCGCCTCTTGATAGGTGAGTACTCTCATCCCTAAGATGCAGTGGGGAAATCCGTATATTCCTACTCTCTCTCCTATGCATACGTTATCCAATGATACTAGTGAAGGCAAAGGACCTATAACGTGGAGGTCGATCTTAAGAATGCAAAGGTCTGTTAAGGGGTTGACTTCAATAACAGTAGCAATTTTATACTGGCACTTAAGTTCCGTCATATCCTGATAGCTGTTTGTATCCCACAAGTGAGGATTCACAATGACTATGTCGTCGGTGTGATTGCCAATGACATGCCTGGCGGTGACAAGTCTACCATCATTAGAGACAATAAAACCAGTTCCTAACATTACAACAATATCTCGACTTCTGTCATAGTACCCTACTACTCGGGTTAATTGGGTATAGTCGGCTATCATATTTTCTGGAGAAATTCGCTATTGTTGTAGTTTGCCTCACAAATATAGTCATAATTTAGGGGGGGCGCCGAGCAGGGCCTTCAGCGACCCCGCCAGGGTGTCGCACTCACCAGTCAGGCAATCAGTGCGACACCCTGACGGGGTCGCGGGATCGCTTGCAATGCCTGACCCCCGGGTCGTCGGGGCTACGCCCCTCGACCTGGGGCTAGGAAGCGGACACCCGCAAGGGGTGCTTCGCTTCCCACTCTCCACAATCAGTTGATTGATTTCTGTACCACTCAAATGCGTCAGCCCTGCCTAGAGTTAAAAGAAAGATAAAAGAATAATGGCGATAGCTTAGAGAATAAGGGTGGTGGCTTAGAGAATAAGAGCGGTAGCTTAGAGAATAAGGACGATAACTTAGAGAATAAGGGCGATAGCTTAGAGAATAAGCTTCCTGAAGAGATCTTGACGCTGGTGACTAACTTGGGACGAAGATCATCCAGAAGGCAGTTGCTCTTTGCTGTTCTAAAACTCTGCTCGGTAGAGGCGATGACCATTGAGCGTATAGCTCTGCTAACGAAAAGATCAGAGCAGCATATTCGCCAGAATAACATTCGAGTTCTACTCAAGGATGGGTTGTTAGAGCCTATATATGAAAGCCCGACCAATCCCAGTCAGGCGTATCGTGCCACTGAGAAGGGTAGGATAATGATTGCAAATTATGAGATGGGTGTGGACCAAGTGGTTCTGTGAGCGAGCTGCTGTCCCTTCCGGGGTCGGCAGACGTGAGTATCGAGAGAGAGGGATCAGTCGAAGGGATTGCACAACGTCAGGGATTGTCTCTCCTTAGCTGTAAAGCTCAAATACGGTGCTATAGTATACGAGCTTATTGAGTAATTCTCTGTACAAAGACGCAGTAATTACTTCTTAGTGCAAATAGGAGACGACCGGGGTGTGTGGGGGTGGTATCTTTGCAGTCGAATGAGAAGCCTCTATTGAGCCAGTAGCTCTTACATAGGGTGTGTTGAGATAGTAGTTCCTATTCTATAGAAGTTGATCTCTTGTGGTGTTGATTTTGACGTGGGGCATAACCGCTGATTTCACTACATTTGTGGATAGATCAGAGTATATAAACCATCAGATAAAATAACGATATGAGTGAGGAGAGAGCACAGATCAGTATGTCCAATACGAAGAAGGAGATGCTGGAGGCCTATCAGGCGCTGCTGGCAGAGGTGCTTAAGTCTTTCATCGATCGTAGGTGCGTGCAAGAATACTAGACCGTCTGAAGATAAGTTGTATACGATACGATAGTATAATTGAAAATCATCTAAGCGAATGCAGATTAAGCAGGTTAAGATAGAAAACTTCAAGGGGATTACGCTCTTTGAGATGGATATGGGAAGTAATCTCAATACTTTCATCGGATCTAATGGATCTGGTAAATCCACCATTATAGAGGCGATTAATATGCTACTGTCGTGGGTCGTGGCAAGGGTGCGTACGGAACGTGGGCAGGGAGACTCTATCCAGCCTAAACAAATCCACAAGGGGGCACCATATGCTCGCCTGACTATTGACGTTGAGCTAGAAGGTGAGAGATATAAGTGGTCTCTCTACAAGAAAGCTACTCAAGTGCGCAAGAAACTTCCTGATGACTCCAGCGACCTGATACAAAGCTTAGCTTGTGCGAATAAGATCGTGGAAATAGTCAGTCAAAAGAGGATGGCACCTCCCATCATTAGTTCTTTTGGAGCTAATCGTGCTGTTGATGAGATCCCTAAGGGGATTAGCAAGAAAAAACACAAGCTAAACCCAGAAGACATCTATGATAAGGACACCTCACCAATTCGTTTTAGGTCACTCTTTGAGTGGATGCAGGAGCGTCAAATTATTGAAAACGAAGAGTATCGTGCGAAGAGAGAGGCAGGAGAGCTTTTTACAGAAGACGAGCAGCTAGCTACTGTCAAGAGGGCTATTGAAAAGGTTTTTGACAGTGGCTATACCAATCTCAAAGTAAAGAGCAGTTCCAGACGGGTAGCCATAGAGAAGCGCGAGGGCGCAATCCTAAGGGAGTATGAGCTGGATCTTCTTTCTGACGGAGAGAAGTGTTATCTTGCCATTGTGGCTAGTATTGCTCACCTTTTGTCTATGGCTACGCCGGGGGGGCGGGATCCCCTGGAGAGTGCCGGGGTTGTTTTAATTGATGAGGTGGACCTCCACCTTCACCCCGAGTGGCAACTGACTGTCGTGCCTCGGCTGATTGCGACTTTCCCCAATTGCCAGTTTATCTTCACGACTCACTCTCCCCACGTGATCTCTAGCATACCCTCCGGAGACGGTTCCAAGCTTGTAGTTATGAATCGTGGAGTAGGGGAGGAGGTAGAGTCTGGTTGGTATGGCAAAGAGTCTGATCCTATCTTGCTAGAATACTTTGGGCTATCTCATGTTCGCAACAATGAGGTGCATGATCTCCTTGGAGAGATTTGGCAAGAACTCAATCAAAACAATGCGATAACAGATCACTACAGATGTCTTAAGTCGAGGCTGGAATCTCTTGTTAGTCCCAATGACCCCGTATTATTTGACCTGCAAGTACAAGAGGCTCTTATTGCTAAGCGTCATAATGAGAAGAATATATAAATGTACGGCACCCCATTCTCTGGTAAAGACCAAGAAGAGTTGTGGCAATGAATGGGGAAAGGTGCCTGAGAATGTAAAGGACTTATGGAGGAAGCAACTCATCAAAGAGCAAGAGGGATTTGATGCCTATACAGAAGAGATCCTGTCTCCAGATGAAAAGAAGACTACCCACATTGATCACTTCAAGAAAAGAGCACATCATCCTGAGCTTACGTACGATTGGGATAATCTGTTCTTAGCAAACCACCATCATAATAACGCATACGGAGCAGATGCTAAGGATAATGGGACAAGCAAAATACAAAAAAACAGGTACAGTGACCTGATTCACCCTGCCAAAGAGGATCCTCACGACTACTTTACCTATAATTTGCGTGGAGAGATACTCCCTCGTGAAGGCTTAGATAAGGCGATGCTTAAGAGGGCTCAGTTTACTATTGACACCTTTTGTCTAAATAGTCCCGCACTCCTACAGAAGAGAAATGGCATCCTCGGAGTGTTAAGGAGCTACAAAGATCAAATGGCAGAAGTGTACGTAGATCTTAAGGAGTGTCCATTCCCAAGTTTGATAGACTGTTACAAACAAGAGAAATGGTGGACATTGGAGGGGATGAGATAGGAGAGACCCTTTTTGATTACATTTGTAGGTAGCTAAGTCAAGATAAACCATCAGATAAAATAACGATATGAGTGAGGAGAGAGCACAGATCAGTATGTCCAATACTAAGAAGGAGATGCTGGAGGCCTATCAGGCGCTGC
>ERZ1673749.873-NODE-873-length-26707-cov-4.927923_pt1 | contig 26707 bp, 26 predicted proteins | sample MGYA00580204_ERZ1673749 | MGnify/ENA primary metagenome ERZ1673749 (study PRJEB41218, sample SAMN15661745) | gut metagenome | host: Homo sapiens | place: Canada: London | collected 2015-08-20/2019-03-30 | study: EMG produced TPA metagenomics assembly of...
GCTTTGAGAAACTCGCCAATGTTATCCGGACAGTTCCAGGTGCCCTTGGAGCTTCCACTGGCAAGCTGAACCATAGCGCCGGTTCCATCGACGCAACGGTGGAAGTCTGGGCCGTCGCTCGCATCCGTCCATTTGAAGCTGTCCGCGACTTTTCCGGCCGGATCTATCAGTACTACTTCTTCGCCACCCTTGTTCAGGTTGACATTCGGGTCGACGACAATGAAGCCGAACGGCGGAATATCATTCGCAACATCGACCAGTTCGTGCCTATCCGTGTCTTTATTGCGATCTTCAAGGACCCAACCGGCGAGAGGAATCGTCTGGCTTGTCGTGTTGAAAATCTCCACCCAATCGTCGTCATTCGAATCAATCTCGTTGATTACCAGCGGGCCACGGCCAGCCAAGGGCGAGTCAGTGGTTTTTGCCTCCGCTGGCGCGGCAACCGCTCCCGCCAAGAGTGCCGAGGCGAACGTCGGCACGATCGCGCGCCGAAAGAACTTATTTTGCATATTTACCCTTCCTCATAGGGTGCTCACAGGAATAAAGCACACTCACCCTAGGGCGTCCAGGAAAATATCAGACAACTGTCAGGTTAAATTTGCATGAACGTACAAATATTCCAAACTGCCGCGGCGATCAGCTCCGGCATCGAGCTGGCACCTTCGCCTCCGTACTAGTTCCACCGCCCAACTTGGCTTTTTGCTGTCTTGGTTTGCGTCGCGACTGAGTTATGTGGCAACGGAGGGTTAACTAGAAAAAGCGCCGAGGATAATCCTCGGCGCCTACGTAAGCTTCGCTGGCTACACGCTTACTCCCCGCGCAGCTCGCGCATGCGCTGCGCGACAGCGTCGTCGGAAACTTCGCCACCAACCGGGTTGGAGGTGCCAGCAGCACCGCCCTGAGCAGCACCGCCCTGGGCGGAGTTGCCCTGCTCGATGGCCTGCTTCTTGCCGGAGGTCAGCTCGCCCGCCATCTCAGCGCGCAGCTGCTCCAAGCGGCCGTGGCCCGCCATCTGGATGCCAGCCTGCTCGACCTCAGCCATGCGGCCCTCAATGGAGTTCTGCGCCAGCTCGGCGGCACCGAGTGCGTTGGCGTAACGGCGCTCGATCTTGTCGCGCACCTGGTCCAGGTTCGGGCCGGAGGCGGTAATGGAGTTCATGGACTGCATGGTCTCCGAGACCTTCTCCTGCATCTTCGCCTGCTCCAGCTGGGACAGCAGCTTGGAGCGCTCAGCCACCTGCTGCTGTAGGTGCGCGGCGTTGCGCTCGACGGCCTGCTTGGCCTGCGCGGCCTGCTGCAGCGCCTGGTCGTGCAGCTGCTTGGTGTCCTCCACGCCAGACTCGGCGGTAACCAGCTGGGCAGCGAACGCCTCGGCAGCGTTTTCGTACTCCTGCGCCTTCTGGGCGTTGCCCTCGCCGCGTGCCTTGTCGGCAAGCTGAAGCGCCTGGCGAGCGTTCGCCTGCAGCTTCTCGACGTCCTCCAGGCGGCGGTTGAGCTGCATCTCCAGCTGGCGCTGGTTGCCAATCACGGCAGCCGCCTGCTGGGACAGTGCCTGGTGCTGACGCTGAGCATCGTTAATGGCCTGCTCGATCTGGACCTTCGGGTCTGCGTTCTCCTCGATCTTGTTGTCGAAGAGCGCCATCAAGTAGTTCCAGAACTTTACAAAGGGATTCGCCATGGCTAAAGCACCGTGACCTTTCTGTCAGTAGATTGCGTTAAACGCCAACCACTGTAGTCGCGGATTGCCGGCTACGCTTCCGCTGCAGCCGGCGTGGTGCGCTCCAGCTCTTCGGTGAACGAGTGCAGCGACATGTTCGCCACAGCCTCAAGCAAAACCTCGGAAACTGTGGTGCCCAGCGCCTCGCACAGAGAGGCCAACAGCTCGGAGGAAACTTCCTTCCGGCCGCGCTCCAGCTCGGAGATGTAGCCGGAGGACACTCGCGCTTCCTTTGCCAGCGCACGCAGCGTCACGCCCTTGTCCGCGCGGAACGCGCGCAGCGACATGCCGAGCGCCTCGCGGAACAGCGGTTCGCGGGATGAAGCGGGGGCAACCTCGGCCGGTGCAAGCGGCAGGTCAACCGGGGTGTCGTAGAGCAAAGTAGTAGTGGTCATCAATCCCTCCAACGACTCGCCGTCTAGTTTTGTTCCCGCACGCCCGTCAGCGCACCGACCAGCGCGGCCTCCACCGCCAGTCGGCGGACCTCGTTGCGCTCCCCCGACAGCACACGCACCGGCACCGCAGCGCCCGGCATCAGCGCGTACTGGCCGACTGCCGGATCGAGCAGCTCGGCCGCCTGCGACGAGGCGGTCCATTTCGGCCCGGCCAGCCCGATCCACACAGTGCCTGCGGGCACGCCGTCCTGGTCGTCGGGGCCCGCGACACCGGTCAGCGCAACTGCCCAGTCGGATCCGCACACGCGCCGCGCACCGCGCGCCATCTCGCGCGCAACAGCGGCAGAGACCACGCCCTCGCGCTCGATCAGGTCCGCGGGCACGTCCGCAAGTGATGTCTTCAACTCCGGCGAGTAGGTCACCAGCCCGCCGACCAACACATCCGAGGCACCGGGCACATCAGCCAACGTCGCCGAGGCCAGACCGGCTGTCAGCGACTCGCAGAAAGCAATGGTTTGGCGGCGGGTGCGGAGCTCGTCGATAAGCAATTGCGCAGTAGTCACTTGTTCACCTTCCCTGCATCAACCAAATACTGCACGCCCGTGACCACAGTGACCGCGACCGCCAACAGCATCACCACGAACGTCGGAGTGTCCATCCACGCAGGCAGCGGGCAAAGGTACAGCCCCACAGCGAGGGTTTGCAGCGCGGTCTTGAGCTTGCCGCCCTTCGACGCCGGCACCACCTTGCCGCGGCGCAGCATCACCATGCGCCACACGGTAATGCCCAGCTCACGCGCCACAATGACCACCGTCACCCACACCGGCAGCGGCCCGGCGATGTTCAGAGTCACCAGCGCCGTGATCATCAGCGCCTTATCCGCGATCGGGTCGGCGATTTTGCCGAAGTCCGTGACCAGCCCGCGGGCGCGCGCGATGTCGCCGTCGAGCTTGTCGGTGACCATGAGCGCAACGAACACTCCGAACGCCCACCACCAGCGCTCAGACAGCACCAGCCAGGCAAATACGGGAATGAACAGGATCCTCAGCGAAGTCAAAATGTTCGGGAGGTTCCAATTCGACTGCTTGTCGGGTTGCATCACAGCCTCCACCATACCCATGCTCGGCCTCGCTCTTAGACTGCCCTATATGAAGTATTTCGCAGCCACGTACACCTACGGTGAGCAATCGCTTGTCGACGACACACGCCCCGCCCACCGCGAATTCATCTCCTCGCAGCTGTCACTGGGCCGCATCGTCGGATCCGGGCCGCTTGCGGGCGCCGAGCAGGCCCTGATCATCCTGCAGCTGCCGGACACTGCGACCGAGGCCGACGCCGCAGCCGTGCTTGACGGCGACCCCTACACCGTCGCCGGTGCTTTAGCCGCCCGCGAAATCCGGGAGTGGAACCCGGTGATGAATATCTTCAGCTAGCTGATTTAGCCCTTGCGGCCGCCGCGGGCGACGTCGAGGTGCCCCGTGTCGCGCGAGCCGGTGGCGGTGTGGTCGCCCTTGCCGGAGGTGGCAGGGTCGTCGATCCACTCCACGTGGTGGCCTTCGCGGTCCACCTTGCGACGGTTGCCGTGGTCGTCGTAATCGATGTGGTACTTGTTCTCCTCCGGATCCTGGCGGCCGGCTTTCACCTCCGCGCGGTCCTTCATAAGCGACGCAATTGCGGTGACCGCGAGCGTGCCCACGATGACAAGCAGGGAGGCGACAGTGCCGACCTCCGGCACGTTCAGGCCCTCACCGCCGTTGATGAACGGCAGGTTGTTCTCGTGCAGCGCGTGCAGCAGCAGCTTCACGCCGATGAAGCCGAGGATGATGGCCAGGCCGTACGGCAGGTACACGAGCTTATCCAGCAGGCCGTTGAGCAGGAAGTACAGCTGGCGCAGGCCGAGCAGCGCAAACGCGTTAGCGGTGAACACCAGGAAGGATTCCTGCGTGATGCCGAAAATTGCCGGAATGGAGTCGAAGGCGAACATCACGTCGATGAAGCCGATTGACAGCAGCGCCACAAACAACGGGGTGACGGCCTTTTTACCGGTCTCCGTGACGGACACCAGACGGTCCGAGTGGTACGACTTGGTCACCGGAATGACCTTGCGCAGGGTCTTGACCACGGCCATGTCGTTCGGGTCCGTTTCCGGTTGGTCGGTGACTTCGTCGTAAACCAGCTTGATGGCGGTGTAAATCAGGAACGCGGCGAAGATGTAGAACACCCACGCCCAAGCGGAGATGATGACCGCGCCAAGCAGGATGAAGATGAGGCGGAACACTAGCGCCATGACAATGCCGATGAGCAGCACCTTCTGTTGGTAGGCGCGAGGAATCTTGAACGCTGCCATGATCAGCGCGAACACGAAGAGGTTGTCCACACTCAACGACAGTTCCGTTATGTAGCCAGTGAAGAACTGCAGCGCATGTTCACTATCCCACAGCACCCAGACGAGCCCGCCGAAGATCGCGGCCATGGTCATGTAGAACAGCGCCCAGCCGCCCGACTCCTTCATCGTCGGCTCGTGCGGGGTGCGCACGTGCGAGACGAAGTCGAAGACGAAAAATCCCAGGATCACCGCCGAGGTGATCAACCAAATGTACAAGGGCACATGCATAAGTAAGCCTCCGGTCAGCGTGACAAAATAGACCGGAGGTCTCCCCCACCGCCGTGGGCGGTCCGGACCGGGGCCTTCACCTTACGACGGCACCGTGCTGACGGTCCTGGACACTTCCGGGGTACTCCCCTCCAAGCGCGTTACACACTACACCACGCGGCCTACACCACGCGGCGCGGTGTGCCGTGCTCGCCGGTTCCGGGATGCCGACGGGTATGCGTGAAGCCCGGCTGCCGCGCGAGCACTTTCGGCCCGCTCCCCGGCCCGGCTCAAATGCTTACCCCAGGATGCTTACCGCCCGAGGATGCTTACTTCTAAACGCTTACTTGTCGAGATGTCCAGTGCTTCGGCAGGTGCACCACTCGATGGGTAAGCATCCTCGGGTAAGCATCTAGACCCGGTAAGCATCCTGGGGTAAGCGTCTAGGACGGTTATATGTCCGCAGCCTAGAACGCGCCACCGGTCGGGTTGTACGTCGCGGTGACCGTGCGAGTGTCTGAGTCGCCAGCGGCATCCGAGCCATCCTCGCCGGAACCGGAACCGTCCGCGTCGCCGGCACCGTCGTCAAGCTGCACGTCCTTCGGCGCCTCGGCGGGGTCTGCGCCCTTGATCATCCAGATGATGGTCTCTAGCTCCTCGGGCTTGACCAGCACATCGCGGGCCTTGGAGCCTTCGGACGGGCCGACCACGCCGCGGGATTCCATCAGATCCATCAGGCGGCCGGCCTTGGCGAAGCCGATGCGAAGCTTGCGCTGCAGCATCGACGTGGAACCGAGCTGGGAGGTGACCACGAGCTCCACGGCCTCGAGGAGGTCGTCCATGTCTTTGCCGATGTCGTCGTCGATGACCTTGGCCTCGGCCTGCTTGTCCTCGGTGACGCCCTCGACGTAGTCGGGCTCGTCCTGCTGGGCCTTCGCAGCGTCGACGACCGCCTGGATCTCCTCGTCGGAGACGAACGCACCCTGGAGGCGCTGCGGTTTGCCGGCGCCTTGCGGGATGAACAGGCCGTCGCCCATGCCGATGAGCTTTTCGGCGCCGCCCTGGTCCAGGATGACGCGGGAGTCGGTCAGCGAGGACGTCGCAAAGGCAAGTCGCGACGGCACGTTTGTCTTGATCAGGCCGGTGACCACGTCCACGGACGGGCGCTGGGTAGCCAGCACCAGGTGGATGCCCGCCGCACGTGCCTTTTGGGTGATGCGCACGATGGATTCCTCGATCTCCTTCGGCGCGGTCATCATCAGGTCGGCCAGCTCGTCGACCACGCACACGATGAAGGGGTACGGGCGCATCTCGCGCTCGGAGCCCGGGGGTGCGGTCAGTTCGCCGGAGCGGACTTTGCGGTTGAAGTCCTTGATGTGGCGCACGCGCGCGGACTTCATGTCCATGTAGCGCTGCTCCATCTCCTCCACCAGCCACTGCAGTGCCGCGGAGGCCTTCTTCGGCTGGGTGATGATCGGCGTGATCAGGTGAGGGATGCCCTCGTACGGGGTCAGCTCGACCATCTTCGGGTCCACCAGGATCAGGCGGACTTCCTCCGGCGTCGCTCGCGTCAGCAGCGAGATCAGCATGGAGTTCACAAACGCGGACTTACCGGAGCCTGTGGAACCGGCGACCAAGAGGTGCGGCATCTTCTGGATCGAGGAGGCGATGAAGTCGCCCTCGATGTCCTTGCCCAGGCCGATGAGCATCGGGTCGTCCTGCGCGGAAACCTTCGGCGAGTCCAGCACGTCGCGCAGCCGCACCATTTCGCGGTCCGCATTGGGCACCTCGATGCCCACAGCGGACTTGCCGGGGATCGGGGTGAGCAGGCGCACGTTGTCGGTGGCCACGGCGTAGGCCAGGTTGGACTGCAGGTTGGTGATCTTGGAGACCTTCACACCGGGCCCCAGCTCCACCTCGTAGCGGGTCACTGTCGGGCCGCGGGAGAAGCCGGTGACCTGGGCGTTGACCTTGAACTCCTCGAAGACGTCGGTGATCGCCTCGATCATGCGGTCGTTGGCCTCGGTGCGCGTCTTCGGCGCGTTGCCTGCGAGCAGCAGTTCCGTCGACGGCAGGTTGTAGTCGCCCTGCGAGATCTTGCGAACCTGTTTCGGCGCGGCCTTTTCTGCCTCGGATTTCGGGGTGGTTGCGGGGATCTTGGAGGCGTCGATGCCGCTTCGCGCCGCGATCGCCTTCGCCATCTGCTCTCGCGAGCTGGCTACGGCGTCGGGGGCAGTTGCTTCTCGACGTTCACCCTCCGGAGCTTCCCGCTGCAGCACCTTAGTCTCGTTGACTGTCTCGTTGTCGCGCTGTGCTGGCTTCGTCTCAGCCGGTTGTGGTGCGGCCGACTTGGCCGACGCGGGCTTGGGTGCCGGTGCCGGAGCTGCCGCCGGACGCTGGACCACGGCGGTCTCCGCAGAGTCGGCGGGCTCGGACGTGGGCTGATCGAAGCTGTCGTGGTCTTCGACCTCGTCGGCGAAGTCGAAGAGATCCAGCTCGTCCTCGCCGTCGGCCGGGTAGCTCTCCATCGGGGTCGGGCGGCGCAGCGACGGGCGCCGAGACGGGCGGGCAGCGTCGGCTGTGCGGCCGCGTGCACGTCGAGAGGCTGCACGCGTCGCAGCTGCGCCAGTGCCCCGGTCGCGGGTGGCGCGGCGCTCGCGGCCTTCCGCGATGTCGTCCAAGTCGTCGGCGACGTGGCTGTACGGATCCAGGTCGTCGTCAGGCGTGTCCGTGTTGGACAGCATCCGAGTGACCAGGTCCTTGATGTAGTCGTACGCCTCGCGAACGGTAATTCCGGTGGTCTTCAGCGCACCGTAGACAATCACTAGTCCAAGCAGCGGGATTGCGACGAAAGAGGAGAATCCGGCTGCGAGCACCCCGCCGGTGAAGGCGCCAAGTGCGCCGCCGGCGAGCTTGCGCTCCTCCCACGCTGCCGGGTTGCCGGAGAAGACGTGGATCAGGCCGAGCATGCCAATGGCGATGATGGAAAGGCCCAGCGTGACACGTGCGCGCACTGCGTCGGAGGCACGCACGTTGAGCATCAGTGCGATAGCGATGCCGACGAGGATCACCGGCAGGATCAGCGCACCCGCGCCAATGAGCCAGTGCGTGCCGGTGGAGATGACCTCCCCCACTGGGCCGGCCACGTCGAACCAGACCGAACCGCCGATAACTGCGGCGAGCCCAATGAGAAGCAAACCCCACGCGTCGGCGTGGGTCTCAAACGTGCTGTGGCCGCCGAAGCGGCTTTCCCGCCGCGGTTCGCGGTCCCGGCGATCGCCGTTCGCGGAGCTTTCGGTGCGCTCCTCTGGCATGTCCAGATCGTCCTCCCATTCTTCGTCCCAATCGTCACGGCTGCGTCTGGGCCTGCGGGTGGCGGTGTCCTCGTAGTCGGACTCGTGCTTGTCGCGGCGGAAGAACGAGCCGAGCCCGCGGGCGGCGGCGCCCAGCGAATGGCCGACGACCTTGTACGCGGAACCCACACGTTCATCCGCGGTTTCAGCGGCCACGTTCGACGATGTCGGCGGGTGCGTCATGGACACCGGACCGCCATAGCGGGTGCCGCCTTCTGGACGGCGCGTTGAAGACCGCGACGAGCGCGGCGCGGTGTTTTTGACAGACATGCGTGTAACTTTAACGCCTTAAGTCACATTTACACCTCACGCCACACCTGCGACGCGCAGTCAAGGGTCACATCTTGATATCGAACCCCTCGAACGCCTCCACGGCACCAGTCAGCTCCACCTTGGCGGCGTCGCGCCCGGAAACCCACAGCAGCAGCTCGCCCGGATCGCCGGCGACACGCAGCACGTTGTCGCCGCGCTCGGCGACCCCGGCCTTATCGCCGATGGTCGCAGGCGGCATCGTCGGCGGGGTCAAGATCACCGGCACCGGCGCATTGCGAAGCGTCAACTTGCCGAAGCGCTTCGCCAGCGCGAACAGCTCCTCGTTGATGACCTGGGAGAACTCGCGCGGCTCCACCACTCCCCCGCCGCGGCGGACGTCCTCGTGGTGGATGAAGTGCTCGGAGGTGTTCATCGCGGAGTTGAGTGGCTTGAGCCACACCGGCGGGCCGGCAGCCCACTCGCGCACGACGTCCTCGTAGGGGCGGGACTTCTGCTTCGCCGTCTCCTTCTCGGTGATGCCGGACAGCGCATCCACGAAGATTCCCGGGGCTGCCGCCGGCTTGGACTCCCGGATGAGCAGGTGCACTGCGAGGTCCCGGGTGGTCCAGCCTTCATTCAGCGTCGGCGCATCAGGGCCGACCTGAAGCAGCAATTTGGCGAGGCGTTCACGTTCCTTCTGCGCAAAAGACATGCGCCCAAGCCTAGCTGGAAAGGTTCACTCCGGTGCCGCTGGAGAGCTGCAGTTCCAGGTTGTTGTAGTTCCTGATCAGCGGTGCGAACTGTTCGACCTTCGGGTCGAAGGTGATTACCTCTCCGCCACGGCCCCATCCGAGCTTTGTCGCCTGCTTGCCGTCCTTGTAGCACTCATTTCGCCCGCCCTTGGCATTCATGTGGCACATGACAGAGTCACCCTCGAAGGCGCCCATGACGCGCACTCCCTGCACCTTGATGTTGCGGAAGTTTGGGTCACCGACACGGATCACGTCGTAGAGTTTCCACGCGGATGCGTAGCCAGGGTCGTACGGCACCTCGGTACCGGGCGGCAGGGGCCGGCCGCCTGTCCAGTCGACATCGTCTTGTGCATGAACGGTTGGTGCGAGTGTCACCGTGGCGGCAAGCAGTGCCGCGGCGGTTTTCGTTGCGGTCTTCATGGGCCACATTGTGCACACTTGTCACAAAGATTACTAGGACGCGTTGCACGGTTGTTATGAAACCGTACGGTTTCCGGCTACATCTGGGAGGACCCTGACAGCAGGTTCGACAGCCCCAACCTTGCCTGGAGCCCCAGGAAAAAGCGGATTACCGGAGCGAAGAAGTTAACCAGCGGATCCACAGTCACGACCTTGCCGTACGGCATGTAGCTCAACTCGGTTGCCTCTTTGCCGTCGACGTAGCAGCCCCACATACCGGCCTTCGCGTTTTCCAGGCACAGGATCGAATCCTGGTTGTACTGCCCGATCACGCGAACGCCACGCACGTCCTGGTTACGGAAGTTGGGATCACCCCACTTCACCACATCGTAGCTGCGCCACTCGGTGGCGTAGCCGGGCTCGAACGGGACCTGCGTACCAGGCGGGAGCGGGTGCCCGCCGGTCCAGCTAGTCTCATCGGCGGCGGCTGCTGGAGCGAGAAGCGAAGCGGAAAGTACGACGGCTGCTGTGGTGCGGTTGAGGTATCTCATACCCGTTTTATCGAAAGACCCTAGAAAAGCGTTAGCCCCCTCGGCTGCCACGGGGCGGGCCGAAGGGGCGTCGATAAGCAAATGCTTAGCGGGACTCGCGGGAAGAGGCGATCTCGTCCTCGGTAGCGATGTGGTTCTCCGACGACATCGGCACCACAGTCGGCAGAATCACCGGCTGGCGCTTGTAATTCTGCTCGATCGCGCGAGAGACCTTGCGGCGGATCTGCTGCACCATGCGGAACGGATCGTTCTCGCCCTCGGCAGCCAGATCGCCCATCACGGCCTCAACGCCCTCAACGACCTTCTTGTTGAAGTCGCGGTCGTCGTCGCTGTAGCCCGTGGTGGACACCTGTGGCGCCTCCAGCAGGCGCCCGGTGCTGTCGTCAACCACGCAGGTGATGGACACGACGCCGCCGGATGCCAACGAGGTACGGTCCGCCAACACGTCCGAGTCCACATCGCCCATGGTGGTGCCGTCAACGTAGAGCTGGCCCACCTGGTACTGGCCGGCGACCTTGATATTGCCCTTGTGCATATCCACAACCACGCCGTTCTGGGCGAGCGCCGTGTTGTTCGGTTTAACGCCAGTGGAGATCGCCAGCTCCTTGTTGGCGCGCATGTGGCGCCACTCGCCGTGCACCGGCATCGCGTTGCGCGGACGCGCCGCGTTGTAGAGCGCAAGCAGCTCGCCGGCGTAGCCGTGGCCGGACGCGTGGACGTGCGCCTCGGCGTTGGTGATGACGTTCGCGCCGATCTGTGCGAGGTTGTTGATCACCGCGAACACCGATTCCTCGTTGCCCGGGATGAGCGAGGAGGACAGGATGATCGTGTCGCCGTCGTGGATGGTGATCTGACGGTGCTCGCGGCGGGACATGCGAGACAGCGCAGCCATCGGTTCACCCTGGGTACCGGTAGTGATCAGCACCGTCTTGTGCGGCGCCATCTTCGCGGCCTCCTCGATCGGGATGATCGTGCCCTTCGGGGCCTTGAGCAGGTTCATTTTCTCCGCGATCTCCATGTTGCGCAGCATGGAGCGGCCGTTGAAGGCGACCTTGCGGTTGTTGGCCACAGCGGCGTTGATAGCCATCTGCACGCGAGCCACGTTGGACGCGAACGACGCGATGACCACACGCTGGCGGGCGTTGGACACCAGGCGTGTCAGCGTCTCCTCAATGCCAGCCTCCGAGGCGGAGATACCCGGGATGGTGGCGTTGGTGGAATCGCACATGAACAGATCGATGCCCTCGTCGCCGAGGCGGGCAAGCGCCGGGATGTCCGTCGGCTTGCCGTCGTACGGCGTCTGGTCCACCTTCACGTCGCCGGTCATCACCACGTGGCCCGCGCCAGTCTTGATGGACACGCCCAGGCACTCCGGGATGGAGTGGTTGACGTGCCAGAAGCGCAGACGGAACGGGCCGACGGTGACCTCGGAATCCTTGTTCACGTCGTTGAGCTTCGGACGCTGGCGGTGCTCCTGCGTCTTCGCCTTGATCAGCGCGTTGGTGAACTTGGACGAGTAGATCGGAATATCGCTGCGCAGCTTCAGCAGCCACGGGATCGCGCCGATGTGGTCCTCGTGGCCGTGTGTGACCACGAGTGCGTCGATCTTGTCCAGCTTGTTCTCAATCGGGCCGAAGTCCGGCAGCACCAGGTCAACGCCCGGCTCGTCCGAGTTCGGGAAGAGCACGCCGCAGTCCACGATGAGCAGGCGGCCGTTGTACTCGAAGACCGTCATGTTGCGGCCGATTTCAGAAATGCCGCCGAGCGCGTAGATGCGCAGCGTGTCCTTCGCCGGCTTCGGCGGTGCGGGCAGGCGCTTGGTCAGATCGGCGCCCTGCATGGACTTCATGGGGTTGCGGCGGCCGCCGCCCTGGCCCCCACCGTTGCCACCATTGCCGCGGCCACGGCGACGGCGGTTGCGGTTGCTGCCGCCACGGTTGTTGCCACCGTTGCCACCGTTGCCGTTGTTTCCACCGTCGCGGCCACCACGGTTGTTGCCGCCGTTGCGGCCGCCGTTGTCGTCGCGGTTACCGCCGTTGCCGTTGTTTCCACCGTCGCGCTCAGCTGGCGCGTCGTTGCCGCCGCCGTTCGCAGGGGCGTCGCTCGGTGCCTGGAAAACCGGCTGCTGTTCGTTCGCCTCCGGCGGCCCGGCCTTGCGCGTCACCTTGCGTGCGCGGTTGCGGGGTTCATTCATGTTTATAGGACTCCAGCCTGTGTCATTTCTTCGCGGAGCCGCTCGACCTGCTCGTCCGTCGCCGCAGCGACCGGCAGGCGCGGGTCTCCTACTTCGATGCCCTGCAGTCGCAGAGCTGCCTTTGCAAATGTCACGCCGCCCAGCGCGCCCTGTTGGCGCGCGAGCACGTTGAGTGTGTTGGCGTTGATTTCCCGTGCGCGGGCGAGATCGCCGTTCTCGTATGCAGTCACTAGTTCACGCAGTGCCTTCGGTGCGGCATGCCCAACCACAGAGATCATTCCGGTCGCGCCGACGGCGAGCCACGGCAGGTTCAACGGATCGTCGCCCGAGTACCAGGCCAGCCCGGTCTCCTGGATCAGCGTGGACGCTTCAAGGAAGTCGCCCTTTGCGTCCTTCACCGCTTGGATCGTGTCCACTTCCGCAAGCTTGCGGATGGTGCCGGAATCGATCGGGATGCCGGAGCGGCCGGGGATGTCGTACAGGCAGACAGGAAGATCGGTCGCTTCCGCAACTGCGCGGAAGTGCGCCTCCACCCCTGCCTGGGACGGCTTGGAGTAGTACGGCGTGACAACCAACAGGCCGTCAGCGCCGGCCTCCGCGGCCGCTTTCGCCATTGCCACCGCATGGCGGGTGTCGTTGGACCCCGCGCCTGCGATGATGCGGGCTTTGTCCCCTACCTCTCCGCGCACTGCCTTGAGTAGCGCGACCTTTTCTTCGTCGGTGGTTGTCGGGGATTCGCCCGTTGTGCCTGCGAGCACTAGTGCGTCGATTCCTTGTTCTACCAAGTGGGCAGCGAGATCGCGGCCTGCCACAACGTCTAGTTCGCCGTCGGAATCAAACGGCGTGACCATTGCTACGCAGACGGAACCGAAGATGTCGGCTCCCAGATCAGCTTTGAGAGATGTGCCCATGGCCCAGTAGGATACCTGCCTCACGGAAGCAATTGCTTATCGACGTTCCCCTTCGGCCAAATCGCCGAAAAGCAAAGGCGCCTCGCGGTGCATGACCTCGAGCACCGCAAGTGCAAGCTGCCGGATCTCTTCGTGCTGGAACCTGCCGTTGTGCGCGGCGATGAATTCGCGCCATGCACGGTAGGTGCCGGTGGCGACCAACTCGGTCGCGGCCGCTGCGGGCACGAGCGCATCGGCGGCCTCACGCGAGCGCTTGCGCCGCACGAGCGCGTTCGGCTCGTCCGCCATCGCCTCCTCCAGCGCGTGCAGCAGCTCGCCGCGGACGAACTCCGCCTCCTCCACGGCAGCCTCAAACAGGCGCGTGAGCTCCTCGTCGGCGGCAATTGCGGCCGGGATCACCGCGCCTTTTGCCGCGCGCTCGCTGACCGCTAGGCCGTGCCCCCGGACCGCGGCAGCCGCGTCGCGCGAGATACCCCGGATATGCAAGGTGGCGCTGGCGTGTTCCAGCATGTGCGCGCGCGAATCGGCGAGGTCGTCGGCGTGGCGGCGAAGGAGGGCGGCCGGAGGTTCGTCGCTAAGCATCGCGTAGGCAACCGCACCCTCGCCTTGGGTGACCCCCTCTGCGACCGGGACCCGCAGTGCAGTGGCTGCGATGAGTTCAACCTGCATTTACAGCCCGAGGTAGGCGTCGAGGCCGATGGTCAGGCCCGGACGGTTCGCCACCTCACGCACGCCGGTGAGCACGCCGGGGACGAAGGATTCGCGGCCGTAGGAGTCCTGACGGATAGTCAGCGACTGCTCGGTGGTGCCGAAGATGACCTCTTCGTGCGCGACCATGCCCTGCATGCGCACCGCGTGTACCGGAACGCCATCGACGCTCGCGCCGCGCGAGCCGTCGAGCGCCTGCTCGGTGGCATCCGGCATCTCAGTCAGGCCAGCGTCCTTACGCGCATCCGCGATCCCCTGCGCGGTCTTGACCGCCGTGCCGCTAGGCGCGTCGAGTTTGTTCGGGTGGTGGAACTCCACGACCTCAGCGGACTCGAAGAACGGCGCCGCCTGGCGGGCAAACGCCATGGTGAGCACTGCGGAGATGGCGAAGTTCGGTGCGATGAGCACGCCCACGCCCTCGTTTGCCGCGCACCAGTCGCGGACCTTTTGGTAGCGCTCGTCGTCGAAGCCGGTGGTTCCCACCACGCAGTGGATGCCGTTATTGATGCAGAACTCCAGGTTGTCCATCACCGCATTCGGTGTGGTGAAGTCGACGATGACGTCCACGCCTTCGTCCACTAGCACCTGCAGCGAGTCGCCGGCGCTGACCTGCGCGGCGAGCTGCAGGTCAACCGCCTTTTCCACACCGGCAACAACGGCGGAGCCGACCCTGCCGGTCGCTCCGAGCACTCCAACTTTGATCATGGGTGTCCTTTCTGTTTGTCTCCGCTGGCCATGGTAGCCCCGCTAGGGTGGGGCTATGACACTCCTCAGCCGCAAGTTCAGCCCCACCCGCAGCCGAGCCGTTTTTGCAGCGCTCGCGGCGGCCGCCTTGACCGTCGCGGGCTGCGGCGCAGAGACGGGAGACACCGGTTCGTCTGCTGAGCCGGAAACCGCTTCAACCGCGACCTCCGCCGCGAGCTCCACTGCACCGGCGTCCACTTCCGCGTCCACATCCGCGTCCGCAGAAGACACAGCGGAGTCTGACACCAAGGACGTCTCCGCAGCGGCGGCCCCGGCAGGCGCACAGTCCGCCACCCCGTTCACCCTGGAAGACACCCACCTGCAGAACCCGGGCCACCCCGAGCTGCAGATCGAGGACGTCCGGGCCGGTTCCCACGAGGGCGTCGACCGCGTCGTGGTGGAGCTATCCGGCACCGGCACGCCGAACGTATTGGCTGGCTACACCCCGGATCCGCGCCAGCAGGCATCCGGACTGCCGCTTGTGCCAGCCGGCAACGCGTACTTCGAACTGATCATCCAAGGTGTGCCGTGGTCGATGGGCCTAAGCGACGCCGACTTGGCTAAGGCCGACCCCGCCGGAGTAGCGGCCGGCGGGATCCAGGAAATCGCCGACGGCGGAATCTTCGAGGCGGACGCCCAGTACATCGTGGGCCTGAACGCCCAGCGCCCGTACAACCTGTACCTGTTGGAGAACCCGACCCGCGTGGTCGTGGACTTTCAGAAGTAGGAGGCAACAGTGAGTCTGATTTCCTGGCTCGGACTCGGTTTTGTGGCGCTTCTTGCCATCGGTGGCATCGTGGCCCTGGGCAACACGTCCAAGGAGATCCACGAAAGCGACATGGACGAGGACTCCAAGCGCCGGTGGGGTTTCCTCATGGGGTTTTCTCCCCTTGCCGGGTTGTACGCCTACAAGAGGCGGAATGAACTGTTCGGCCACGGCGAGCGGCCAGTGGATGAGCACAGCGACAACCCGGAGCGCAAGCGCGGCTCCCGCTAGTTTCTTGTGGCGGTCAGTGTGAACGACGGTGCGCGGAACTGCTGACTATGCAGACTCACTAGCTTTAAGGTTGCGTTGTTGAGCGCTACATGGTCCATGACCATGTCAGGCACCGCCACATTTGGCACCGGGCGCGCGTCCGGAATGCCGAGCTGCTGAAGGATAGCGCCGAGATCGCCATTTAGATCCACCGTGACGGGCACCGTCGGCACCCCGGCCACCACAGGCGTTGCGGTGATGCCCGTTACTTCGATACGCACAGGGCCCCGGGAGAGTCGTGTTTCAACTGGGCCTGTTGTCAGGTTCCCAAGTCCCGGAAGTCCCGGCAGGTCCAAAGAGAGGTTCCGCGCAACGAGCTCATCTCCTGTGAGGATGAGCGTGCGCTTCTGCGACCCCCCGGTATTTGCCAGACCAACAGTAGCGTGCACGTTGCCCTTCAGCTCCACATGCTCCCCACGAATCACTGCGGGATTGCCGGGAGGGATAGTCGGACTTTCCTGGGCGACGACCTTTGGTTCGTCGTAAAGCAAGGGCGCGAAAACCCCCATGCTCACAATGACGGCGAGGACGGAGGCTGCGCGCCTGTGTCTTTTCGGCTCGCGCTCCCAGCCGAGCGAGAGCGCGCCGCCGATGATTCCGAGGAGCGACCCGATGAAGAAGCCGCCGAGGTTCGACGTCGGCACCGCAATGATGGCGACGATGATGCCCAGCACCCCCAAATACGTCGCAGCGAACGGCTGCATCCAGGTGCCGATGCCGAACATGATGAGCAACGCACCGATAAGCAGAGTGGACACGCCGGAGATGGTGGAGATCATCACCAGGAGGTCCGAAATCTGCACCGTGAAGTACGCCGGCGCGACCATGATGATGCCGGAGATGAGCATGAGCAGGCCTCCGGCGAAGGGACGGGTGCTGCGCCACTCACGGAATTTCTCGCGCCAACCGCGGTCATCGGCGTGCTTAGCAGGCATCTGATGGATCCCTTTTCACGGAAACGTTGACGCCGGACACCTTCAGTGTCTGTGCTCCCACCGACGTCGCCCGGATGTGGTCTGCGCTCAACGCAACGGTCCCGGCAGACAGCCCCCAGGCGCCTGGTGCCGCAGCATCGTTGTACTGGCTGGCATCCACGCCAACAGCCGCATTGCCCAGATCGAGGGAGCCAGAGACATCCGTGGCGCCCACGACCAAATTGCGTGCCTCAACGCTGTCATTCCCGTTCGACGAAAGACGGAAAGTGCTTTCGCCGATCAGCGGCACATCTGGCAACGTTGCAGACAAGCAGAGGTTGGATGCGTAGGCGTGCTGGAACTTAAAACGCGCGACGGGCAACTGCTGGTTGGACATCTGTTCGCCGTCCACGAACACCGAAAGGCCCTCTCCCCTAAGGTGACTCATACTCACGGAGAAAAACGTGCCCGACAGTGCAAGGTTGGCGGCAATGCCTCCCTGAGCGACTGCGACACCGGTCGCTGCAAATGCGGAAAGACCAGCCACAAGGGCCACGGCTGTCTTTTTCACATTAATGCGCCCCATGGATTCACCTTTCCTGCACGGGAACTCGCGGGGCCGTCAAAGCGGAACTCCACTGATAATCCGCCATACCCTACCACGGCGAATGCGGCCTAAGCTCGTCTCCATGCTCCCCAAACGGCTCAATGAAGCAGCACTGCCAACACCCTTCGTAGAGGAACTGCTCGCGCTCACCACCAATCACACCACCGGTTCGCTCGCCTCCGGAGACTGCACCGTGGTCCGCTCCCCCGTCGTTGAGGACGCCCTCGGCGCTGTCGGCAACGGCACAGAGGCGGATGTGGACGAAGCGTTCCGGATCGCCCGCTCAGCGCAAAAGGACTGGGCCGCGAAACCCGTGGCGGACCGCGTGAAGGTCATGGAGAAATTCCACAAGATTGTTGTTAAACACCAAGACCTGCTGGCGGATCTGGTGCAGCTGGAGACAGGAAAAGACCGCACCGCGGCGTTTGATGAGGTGCTGGACGTGCTCAACAACGCTCGCTACTACGCCAAGAACGCAGCCGGTTTTCTGTCCACCAAGCGCCGTGCCGGCGCATTTCCGCTGATCACCTCCACGAAGGAACAGCGCTACCCGAAAGGCGCGGTGGGCCAGATCAGCCCGTGGAACTACCCGCTCGCGCTTGGCGTCTCCGACGCTATCCCCGCGCTGTTGGCTGGTAACGCCGTGGTGGCGAAGCCGGATTCCTCCACCCCGTTTTCTGCCATCATCGCCAAGAAATTACTCACACACGCGGGCTTGCCGAAGGATGTGTTCCAAATTGTCACAGGCACCGGCCGCGAGGTAGGCCAGGCAATCGCCCAGCAGTGCGACTACCTCATGTTCACCGGCTCCACCGCCACCGGCAAGTTGCTGGGCAAGGTTGTCGGCGAACGCCTCGTGGGGTATTCCGCCGAGCTCGGCGGCAAGAACCCGATGATTATCGCGCCGGATGCCGACATCGAGGCCCACATTGACACCATCGCCACAGCCTGCTTCTCCAATTCCGGCCAGCTGTGTGTCTCCATCGAGCGCATCTACGTGCCCGAAGAGATCTTCGACCGCTTCGTCGGCGCGTTCCGGGATGCGACCCAGCGAATCAAACTGGGGTCAGGCTTGAACTGGAACTACCAGATGGGCTCGCTGATCAACCAGAACCAATTGGACACCGTGCAACGGTTCGTCGATGACGCCGTGGCCAAGGGCGCGACCGTCGTCTCCGGCGGCACACCCCGCCCTGACCTTGGGCCGTTCTTCTTCGAGCCGACGGTGCTCACAGACGTTCCCGAAAGCGCCGACCTGCTCACCCAGGAAGTCTTCGGACCCGTCGTCTACGTCCAGCGTGTGGCGGACACCGACGAGGCGATCCGCTTGGCCAACAACACCAGCTACGGCCTCAACGCCTCCGTTTTCGGTGCTCCCGATACGGCATGGGAAATCGCTAAACAGGTCGACGCGGGCGGCGTGACCATCAACGACGGCTACGCGGCCACCTGGGCATCCGTGTCCACCCCGCTCGGCGGCGTGAAGGAGTCGGGTGTGGCCCGCCGCCACGGACCGGAGGGCCTGACCAAGTACACCGAGGTCAAAAACATCTCCCAGCAGCGGATCATTCCCATGCGTGGACCGAAGCAGATGCCGCGCAGGTACTACGGCGAGCTCATGACCACTGCGCTCGATCTGGGCAAAAAGCTCCGTTTCTTGCCGTGAGGTAGACGTCGATAAGCAAGAAAGCGGGTGCTCTCACCACGAGAGCACCCGCTTTTCGACGACTACCTGACGGTTACTCGCCGTCTTCGACCGGAACCAACGAGATCTTGCCGCGGTTGTCGATGTCGCGGATTTCCACCTCGACCTTGTCGCCGACGTTGATGACGTCCTCGACGTTTTCCACGCGGGTGTTGCCGCCCAGGTTGGAGATGTGGATCAGGCCGTCGGTACCCGGCATGATGGACACGAACGCGCCGAACGCCACGGTCTTGACCACGGTGCCGAGGTAGCGCTCGCCCACCTTCGGCATCTGCGGGTTGGCAATGGCGTTGATCTTCTCGATCGCGGCGTCTGCTGCCTCGCCGGAGGCGGCGGAGACGAACACGGTGCCGTCGTCCTCGATGGAGATCTCGGCGCCGGTGTCCTCGGTGATCTGGTTGATGGTCTTGCCCTTCGGGCCGATGACCTCACCGATCTTGGCCACGGGGACCTTCACGGTGGTGATCTTCGGAGCGAGCGAGTTCATCTCGTCCGGTCCCTCGATGACCTCGGCCATGGTGTCCAGGATGGCGTCGCGCGCGTCGCGCGCCTGGTTCAGTGCATCTGCCAGCACCTTCGACGGGATGCCATCGAGCTTGGTGTCCAGCTGCAGCGCGGTGATGAACTCGCGGGTGCCGGCGACCTTGAAGTCCATGTCGCCGAACGCGTCCTCCGCGCCGAGGATGTCGGTCAGCGCGACGTACTCGGTCTCGCCGTTGACCTCGCCGGAGACCAGGCCCATGGCGATGCCGGCCACGGGGGCGGCCAGCGGCACACCTGCGTTGTACAGCGACAGCGTGGAGGCGCACACCGAGCCCATGGAGGTCGAGCCGTTGGAGCCCAGCGCCTCGGAGACCTGGCGGATGGTGTACGGGAAGTCCTCGCGCGACGGAATCACCGGCAGCAGTGCGCGCTCCGCGAGTGCTCCGTGGCCGATCTCGCGGCGCTTCGGGGAGCCGACGCGGCCGGTCTCGCCGGTGGAGTACGGCGGGAAGTTGTAGTGGTGGATGTAGCGCTTGGAGTCCTCCGGGTGCAAAGAATCCAGGTGCTGCTCCATCTTCAGCATGTCCAGGGTGGTCACGCCCAGGATCTGGGTCTCACCGCGCTCGAACAGGGCGGAGCCGTGGGCGCGCGGGATGAGCTCGACCTCGACCTCGAGGTCGCGGATGTCGGTCACGCCGCGGCCATCGATGCGGAAGCCCTCGGCGAGAATCTTCTCGCGCACGATCTGCTTCATCAGCGCGTTGTAGGCCGCGCGGATCTCCTTCGACGCCGCCGCGTGCTCCTCGCGGTCATCGTCGTCGATGTCGAAGTCGTCGAGCAGGCTGTCCTCGATGTCTTCCATGTACCCGTTTGTGGCCTCGTCGCGCTCGGCCTTGCCCTTGATGGTGAGCAGCTTGCCCAGCTTCTTGGAGGCCTTCTTCTCCACAGCGTTGAAGACCTTGTCGGAGTACGCAGGGAAGAGCGGGAACTCCTTGGTCTCCTTGGCCATCTCATCGGCCAGGCCGCGCTGGGCGCGGCACAGCGTCTCGATGAACGGCTTGGCGGCCTCGATGCCCTCGGCGACGGTGGACTCAGTCGGTGCCGGGTAGCCGGCCTCAATCTGCTTGACCACGTTCACGCCGGCGCCAGCCTCCACCATCATGATGGCGACGTCTTCCTCGGTCTTGCGGCCGCGCTTGCGCTCGACCATGCGGCCGGCGACAACCATCTCGAACAGGCAGCGCTCGTGCTGCTCGTGGTTCGGGAAAGCCACCCACTGGCCCTCCGGGTGCTTGTCGTCCGCCAGCAGCGCCATGCGCACGCCGCCGACCGGGCCGGAAACCGGCAGGCCCGACAGCTGGGTCGCGGCAGACGCGCCGTTGATGGCCACGACGTCGTAGTACTCCTCCGGGTGCTGCGAGAGCACCGTGATGACAACCTGCACCTCGTTGCGCAGACCCTTGACGAAGGTCGGGCGCAGCGGGCGGTCAATCAGACGGCAAGCCAGGATCGCCTGCGTGGAGGGGCGGCCCTCGCGGCGGAAGAAGGATCCCGGGATCTTGCCGGCGGCGTACATGCGCTCTTCCACGTCCACGGTCAGCGGGAAGAAGTCGAAGCCCTCGCGCGGCTGGTTGGACGCGGTGGTGGTGGCCAGCATCATCGTCTCGTCGTCGAGGTAGGTGGTCACGGAGCCGTCCGCCTGGCGTGCCAGCTGGCCCGTCTCAAAGCGGATGGTGCGCGAACCGAAGTCGCCGTTGTCCAGGGTGGCTACTGCCTCGGTGATGCCAAATTCCTCGTCCACGTGGACGTCGAAAGCATTCTTTGGCTTGAAGTTGCTCAAAAGGATCCCTCTCCTTGAAGGTTCGTGGCGATCATCGGTGCCGCCTTGTCGTGTTTCTCATGCAACGGCCAATGATGATAACAAAAAACGCCCCACCACGCAGGTGAGGCGTTCTTTTTGGGCCGAAGCCTTGCGACGGCTTGACTGCGCTTAGCGGCGCAGACCCAGGCGACCGATCAGGTCACGGTAGCGCTCGACGTTGTTCTCGCGCAGGTACTTCAGCAGACCGCGACGACGGCCGACGAGCAGCAGCAGGCCACGACGGGAGTGGTGGTCGTGCTGGTGGTCCTTGAGGTGCTCGGTCAGGTTGTTGATGCGCTCGGTCAGCAGCGCAACCTGAGCCTCCGGGGAACCGGTGTCGGTCTCGTGCAGGCCGTAGACCTTGAGGATCTCGCTCTTCTTCTCAGTGGACAGTGCCATGAGGTACTCCTTGGTTGTTTCAGTTCGCGTTCTACGGAAAAAGTCTTCGCTGCGCCCCAACTGCCGCGAACCACAGTCAATTGGCGCAAGACCTCGGAAGAGGTTACACGACCGGGGTCTCGCGGGCCAAACCGGTCAACCTCCTCATGAACTCCTCCAAAAAGCCTGCAGTATCCACCCGCACAGCGACGGCGGCGTGCTTGTCTTGGTCGTTGAGATGGGTCTCGTCGCCGATGGTGCGCCCGCGCGTTTCGCCCTCCGTGTCCACCTTCATGTTGATGCCCAGGGTGTCCACCAGGCCCGGGTTGATCGCCACCGCTACCGCCAGCGGGTCGTGCAGGCCGCAGCCGCCCAGGTGCGGGGAGGTGGTCTTGTACGCGCCGATGTAGTAGTTCGTGATGTCCGCGAGGAAGTTGCCGCCGGTGGTGCCCAGCGCGGACCACTTCGCGGTCTCAGCCGTGGTCAGCAGCGTCTTCAGGGTGACATCCAGGCCGATCATGGTGACGTTGCGCAGGCTGCGGAACATCAGGTCCGTCGCCTCCGGGTCCTGGTGGACGTTCGCCTCCGACCACGCCGTGACGTTGCCCGGCACGGTCAGCGCACCGCCCATCATTACAATCTGCGCGCCGTCGCGGAACACGTTGGACGCCTCGATCGCGGCGGCGATTGTGGTGGACGGGCCGGTAGGCACGATCACCAGTTCGTCGCCGTACTTGTGCACCGAATCAACCAGGAAATCCACCGCGGAAGTCTGCTCAACCTGGCGGGCGGCGTCCGGGATCTCCACCTCGCCGATGCCGTTTTGGCCGTGGATGAACGCAGAGATCTCCTGGACTTCAAACGAGTCCTTGGCGCGCGCATGGCCCGGGCCTTCGAACACTGGCACGTCCGTACGCCCGAACAGCTCCAAAATTGCCAGGGTGTTGCGCACGGATTGCTCCACCACGACGTTGCCGTAGGTGCAGGTCACGCCGATAAGCTCAACTTCCGGCGAGGCGAGCGCGTACGCGAGGGCCAGGGCATCGTCGATGCCGGTGTCCAAATCCAGGATCAGTTTGGTGGTCATGCCCCGAGAATATCGCGGGTGCGGGATACGTCGCGTGCCATGTGCTCCAAAAGTTCATCCACCGAGTTGAACTTGAGCATGTCGCGGACTTTTTCCACGAACTCCACGCGGGCCATCCGGCCGTACAGGTCCGCGTCGCGGTCCAGCACAAAGGACTCCACACTGCGTCGCGCGTCGCCGAACGTGGGGTTGGTGCCCACGGAAATAGCCGCCGGGTAGCGCACGCCGGGTTCCATGTCGCCGTCGATATCGCCGTCGTCGATAATGGTCAGCCAGCCGGCATACACGCCGTCCGCGGGCACTGCGGAGGTGTCGGAGGCGTACTGGTTCGCCGTGGGGTAGCCCAGCTCCCTGCCGCCGCGGCCCGCGCCGCGCTCGATTGGGGCGATGACGGAAAACGGCCGGCCCATGAAGTCTGTGGCCAGGGCGACGTCGCCGCCGGAAAGATGGTCGCGGATGGCGGTGGAACAAATCCGCACCTCGCCCTCGCCGAGCAGTTTGACGATGGTCACGTCCACGCCCGCCTGCTCCCCCAGCTGCGCCATGTCCGTTGCGGTGCCGGCGGCGTCGCGGCCGAAAGTGAAGTTCTCCCCCACCAGCACGTGCTTCGCGCCCAGGGTGGAAACCAGCACGTCGTCCATGTACTCCGCGGGCGTCAGGCCCGCGAGTTCCTCGCGGAAGTCGATGACCACAAGCTCGTCCACACCCAGGTCGGCGATGTGGCGGGCGCGCTCGTCGAGAGGCATCAGCGCCCTCGGCGTGCGTTCCGGGGCGAAAATGGTCACGGGGTGCGGGTCGAAGGTCATCACCACGCACGGCACGTCGAGCTCGCGCGCGGTCTCCACTGCTTTGGAAATGAGCAGCTGGTGGCCCCGGTGCACCCCATCGAACACACCGATAGTGACCACCGTGCCGGTTTCCGCGAAGGAATCCGGCACACTCGAAAGCCCGCGCAGAATATCCACGGCGAACACAGTACGGCATAATCGCGAGACATGAACGATCCCCTCGCCACTTCCGGAATCGTCGTCGTGGACAAGCCCGCTGGCATGACCAGCCACGACGTTGTCGCACGCCTGCGCCGCTTCTTCGGCACCCGCAAAGTCGGCCACGCAGGCACGCTCGACCCCATGGCAACCGGGGTGCTGGTGGCCGGCATCGAGCGCGGCACGAAGCTTCTGGCCCACCTCGTGGCCGAGGACAAGGTGTACGAAACCACCATCCGCCTGGGCGCGTCGACGACAACGGATGATGCCGAAGGTGAAACCGTCGATACACATGATGCTTCCGGGGTCACAGATGAGGCGATCCGCGCTGAGGTGGCGAAGCTGACCGGCACGATCATGCAGGTGCCGTCGAAGGTCTCCGCAATCAAGATCGACGGGCGGCGTGCGCACGAGCTCGTGCGCGCCGGCGAGGAGGTGGACATCCCCGCGCGCGAGGTGACCATCCACTCGTTCGACCTCGGCGAGATCCGCCGCGACGGGGAGTTCGTTGACGTCGATGCGCGCGTGCACTGCTCTTCCGGCACCTACATTCGCTCACTCGGGCGTGACCTGGGTGCTGCCTTAGGTGTCGGGGGGCATTTGATTGCCTTACGACGCTCCCGCGTCGGCGCATTCTCCCTCACCGATGCACGCACCCTGGAGCAGCTCGAGAACTCCGCCGAGTTGTCCCTGAGCCTGGACGACGCCTTGATTCGCGTGTGGCCGGTCCTCAACGTCACGGCAGACGAATACGACGCCCTGGCCATGGGCAAGTGGCTGGAGCTGCGAGGGCTCAAGGGCGTCCACGCGGCGGTGGGTCCAGATGGGCGCGCGGTGGCGCTTGTGAAGGAGAAGGGCAAGCGCCTAGCCACGGTGTTCGTCGCACGCCCCTCGACGCTGTAGGGGGGCGCGGTCGCCCTGCCCTGCCTTGCCCCGCCCTGCCCTCGATGCACAAACCCTGGGATCAGAAGCCTGGGTTCGCGCAAAAATCGGCGGATCCCTGGGTCTTGATCCCAGGGTTTGGGGAACACGGTGTCAGCCCTCGATCCTGCGCACGGGTGCTACCGCACGTAGGTGGCGGTGACCACGTAGTTGCAGCGCTCGATCCAGCGGCCCTCAAACAGCGGAACCGGGGCGGGCCGCGCCAACAGTTGGGAGGTGAAGGACCCGTCGGTGCGCAGCTCGATTTCGGCTTCGTCGAAGTCCAGCCAGCGCCGGGTCATCGGGTACCAGCACTTGTAGGTGGCTTCCTTGGCGCAAAACAGCAGCCGATCCGCCCAGGTGTAGCCGTCGGCCTGCAGTCTTTGCACCATCGCTATCTCGGTTTCGCTGGCGATGGAGCGCAGCACCCCGTCTGGAAGCGGCTCTGCCGGCTCCGCGTCCAGTCCCATGGAGTGAACGTGGCGGGTTGAGGCGGCCACGGCGGCGCGGAGCCCGTCGGTGTGTGTGAGGGAGCCGGTGAACCCCTCGGGCCACAGCGGCATGCCCCGCTCCCCTCGCAGGATGGCCCCGGCTGATTCCACGCCGAGTTCGCGCAGCGCTTGGTGGGCGCACCAGCGGGCGTCGCCGAACTCGCCTTTGCGCACGTCCACGGCGGCGCTGACTTCGTTGCGCTCGTCGGGGTGCAGGTCCTCGTAGCGGGTCAGGTCGACGGCGTCGGTTTCGTCATCCGTCAGGTAGAACACGCAGCGTGCCTCGGGAGGGAACAGCGCAACGTCTTGCATCACTGCTCAACCTCCATGACCGGGTACGGGAACGGCTGCGCGGACGGGAATCGCTCCCATTCGCGCGGATAGCCGAGAGACGCTTCGATGTGCTCGATTCCGTCGACAAGTGTCACCCCCGGCATGTGCAGGTGACCGTACACTACCGCTTTCGCGTTGTAGCGCTGAGCCCAGGTTCGCGTGTGCCGGGTGCCGCACCACAAGGCGATGTCGGACCACTGCATGCGCTGCACCGGTTCCTGCACCAGCGGCCAGTGGTTGATCAAAATCGTTGGCCCATTGATGCGGGAAAGCCGCTTGGTGGTGTACGCCAGCCGGTCCCAGCACCAGGCGCGGATGTCCACGAAGGGAGCGATGGCGACCTCGTCGGTCATCACCACGTTATTCTCGTGCGCTGCGGCGAGCGCTTCTTCCACGGTGAGGTTGCGGGCGCGGAACGAGTAGTCGTAGAGGGTGAACAGCGGGCAGATGGTCACCCCGCCGAAGACCGGATAGCGGTCCTCCGGGGTGATCACCCCGATCGAGCGCATGGCCTGCACCAGCATTGTGTATTTCTCACGGCCCCGGTGCCTGTCTGCCGAGCGGCAAAACAGCTCGTGGTTGCCCGGCACCCACACCACTGTGTCGAAGCGTTTGGCCAAATTTTCCATCACTTGGATGATCAACTCTGGACGCTCGGCGACGTCACCCGCGACGATGAGCCAGTCCGAGGGGTCAGCCGGCTGGATTGCGTCTATCTTCGGGCCGTTGCGCTTCACCGCCGCGTGCAGGTCGCTAACGGCCCAGAGCGTGGTGGTCATTCCTCATTCTTACCATCCACACCAGGCACAGCCCACCGCATTGAGCGGAATCTCCACACCACGCCAATCAAACGCGCGACCACCTGGCCCAGCTGACCAACCCAGATGCCGGTGAGCCCCCAGCCGAACGCCCCGGCGGCCAGGATGATCGGCAGCGCCACCCCCAGCAGCGAAAACAGAGTGAGGTTGCGCAGGAATGCGGCGTCGGCGGCGCCAAGCAGCACGCCGTCGAGGGCGAAGACGGCACCGCCGACCAGGATCATCCCGATGAGCAGGAACCAGGGAACCCGCAGCGTATCGACGACATCCGGGTCCGACGTAAACAGAGTCTGGATCGGTACAGCGAATACCGCGAACACGGCGGACAGCGCCACCGCGAAGATCATGGAGTACTTCAGTACCTTCAGACCCACCGCGCGGGCCTGCTGCGCTCCCCCGCGGCCCAGCGCGGAGCCGGTGAGTGTTTGCGCCGCGATCGCCAACGAGTCCAACACGAGGGTGAGGAAGTTCCACAGCTGCAGCATCAGCTGGTGCGCCGCCAACGCCACCACTCCAAT